>Ga0208277_1001045_pt1 | contig 16290 bp, 14 predicted proteins | sample ETNtaG_5_FD_185782 | JGI IMG/M metagenome (GOLD analysis project Ga0208277, IMG submission 185782) | Marine microbial and viral communities from oxygen minimum zone, Eastern Pacific Ocean - ETNP201406SV205 (SPAdes) (version 2) | ecosystem: Environmental > Aquatic > Marine > Oceanic ...
TATGTAGTTTCCCCTGGCAACTCCTCAGCTTGAACCTTTGGTTTTTTATTAAAATCAGTAGATGCAAGCTCTGGAAAAACCACCAATTCAACCTGTGGAAAATTTTTGTTTATGTGGGCTAAGTAAGACTCCATTGTTTCTAAGTTGGCTTTTCGATTACTGCTTGTTGGCATTTGCACAGAACCAATTATTAATTGATTGTTCATTTATTAACTCTTTTTCTTGGTTTTAATTTATATCAATATTTAATGAAACATCCCGCATTAACTCTTTTGTTCGCATATCTGTTGGGTTTTTAATAATTTTCATAATTGGGCCACTTTCAACAATAGCGCCATCCCCAAGAACGATCAGCCTGTCAGAGATTTTAGCTATTGCTTTTATATCGTGCGAAATAAATAAATATGAAAGCTTATTTTTTATTTTCAGCTTAATAAGTAAGTCTAATATTTTTCCTTTTACATTAATATCCAGGGCCGATGTGGGCTCATCAAAAATTAATATTTCAGGATTGTTTATTATTGACCTTGCAATTGAAACCCTTTGTCTTTGCCCCCCTGATAGCGCACGCGGGTACCTTCTTAAAAGTTCTGGCTCTAAATCTACCTCTTTTATAATCTTTTTTAATTTTTCTTTAATTGCGTCATCACTAAAAGAGCCATCTATCATAAGAGGCTCAGAAATTATTTTCTCTACCTTCATTTTCGGATTCAGAGAACCCATGCTATCTTGAAAAACAACACCAATCTTATTGGTTGGGGCTTGCAAAACAATATCTTTTCCATTTCTGGATCTGATTATAACTGAACCAGAGTTTCTTTCCTGAATGTTTAATATTATCTTTGCAAGGGTAGACTTTCCGCTTCCCGATTCACCAATTACACCAAGTGTTTCATTGCTGTATAGATCGAAAGAAATATTTTTTAATATTGTTTTTACACCAGAGCTTGTGTTGTATGTTTTTTTTATATCAGACACCCTCAATAATACTTTCTTGCTTTTTGAGGCTTCAGTTTTTTTAACTATTTTTTCTGAGAACTTATATGATCTTAACATCGCCCTGAGGTATTCACTTTTCGGCTCATTAAATGTTTTTTGAGAACAACCAGATTCTACTATGGTTCCACTTTTAATAACTGCTACAGACTCACAATATTTTTTAATAAGATATAGGTCGTGAGTAATTAGTAAAACTGATAAACCGTATTCTTTTTGTAAAGAAAAAAGAAGATCTAGAACCTCTTTTTTAACTCTTGCATCTAATCCCGTTGTTACCTCGTCAGCCAAAAACAAGTCTGGACTAATCGACATTGCAAGCGCAATCATTACCCTCTGAAGTTGCCCTCCAGATAATTGATGAGGGTATCGCGCTAGCACATTTACACCATTTTCTAAACCCACCTTTTCAAGCCAATCACATGCGTGTTTTTCTATGCCAGACTTGTCTCCCTTAAAGTGTTTTTTTAATACCATTATAAATTGTTTACCAATTGTATGTACTGGATTTAAAGATTGTGCGGGATCCTGAAAAACTGTTGAAATTTTCCCCCCCCTCAATGCAGAGATGCTATTAGCCCCATCTCCAAAAGAATATGAAATGCTCCCGTCAGTTTTAATACACCCTCCTGGAAGAAGGTCTAAAATTAACCTAGCAACCATTGTCTTCCCGCTACCGGTTTCCCCAATTAAAGCCAACGAGTGATTTGCTTTTAAGCTTAAAGAAACATTAGACAATATCTTCTTTTTTCGTGAGCCAAAAATGGATTCAACGCCTACCTTTTTAATTTTTATTAAAGTTTTCATTTGTTTTTAAAATTTAGATTGGGGGCCTAAAGAACTTCTTAAACCATCTCCAATTAGATTAAAGGAAAAAACAGAAAAAACAATAAATAAACCGGGAAACAAAACAACCCACCAGTAGCTAAGAAATTGAGCCCTGGACTGAGTAATTAGAAGCCCCCACTCAACATCGGGGGGCTGTGAGCCCAGGCCTATAAATGACAAACCGGAAGACATTAATATCGCATATCCTGCGTCTATTGTTGCTTGAATTATAACCGGGTTTATGCCGTTTGGAACAATATGGTTTTTTATAATATGATATTTTGTTGCACCAAAACACCTAGAAACAGAAACATAATCTGTTTCAGATATAATAAGCGCCTGAGATCTTGCAATTCGAGCATACCAGGGAAACCACGAAATAGCTATCCCAATCATAACATTGTTTAATGACGGTCCTAGAATTGCTGTAATTGTAATTGGCAATATCAACGGTGGAAAAGCAAGAAAGCCATCGGTCGTTCTCATTATAACCTCATCGACCCAACCCTTTTCTAATCCTGCAACCACACCAAGTGGCACACCAATCAACACTGAAATAAATATCGACCCTATCGCTACCCTTAGGGAAGACAGGCTGGCATAAGCCGTAAGAGTAAATATGTCTCTTCCAGCAATATCAGTACCAAACCAGTGCGCTAAAGAGGGAGGGGTTGGCCCGATTTCAAAATGAACCGCCCCTTTTAAATCCTCTGAATAGGGGGAAATTAGTGGCATGCAAAGAGCAAGAAAAAAAAGAAATAGTAAAAAACCAACGGGAAATAGAATGGTTTTATTTATAAAAATTTTATTGGCTGCGCTTTTCATCTACCGCCTTAATCTCGGGTCTAAAAAAACATATAAAAAATCGACAATTAAATTTATGGAAACATACATCAAGGTATATAGTAGCGTGACACCAATTATTGCCGGGTAATCATTTGTCAAAATTGACAATGTGCTGAATTGTCCTAGGCCCGGCCAATCAAACACCGTCTCCAGAAGAAAGGTTCCACCAAGCAAAAGGCCATAACTAAGGCCAACTACTGTGGAAAAAGGAATGAGGGTGTTCTTGTAGCCAAGCTTACTTATTATCTCAACGGGCCTAAACCCATATGAAAGAAAGGTTATAAAATGATTTTCTTGCATTGTGTCAATTGTAACCGATCGAACCGTTCTTATAATAATACCCACAATTGACAACGCAAGAGTTGTTGCTGGTAAAAAAAGATGCCTGCTTAGATCAAAAAACATACGCCAATCGCCCGAGAACAGGCAAATTAACAAAAGAGAACCCCCTGTTTCACCCTGAAAAGAAAACCATGAAAACCGCCCCTGCAAAGGAAATAGATCCAGGTAGCCAAAAAAAATTAATTGAAGAATCATTCCCAACCAAAAGATAGGAATAGAAAGACCCAGATAGCCAAATCCACGAAAAAAATAATCGATTGGCTTATTTTCTTTTATAGCTATGATGAGCCCCGTTGGAAAGCCTATGAAAACTGCTATTAAAAATGACACCGTAACCAATTCAAAGGTTGCTATAAATCTTTTTTCTATCTCCCCATAAACCGGCTGCTGAGTCCTAAGCGAGACCCCTAAATCAAAACTAGAAACCTGTTTAATATATTTATAGTATTGAACAAGCAGGGGGTCATTGAGCCCAAACTTTTCACGCGCTATTTCCAACTGCTCCTTTGTTGGGTGGCCCCCAACCCACAAAGAAGCTGGATCTCCGGGAAGAAAGCGAGATATAATAAATGTGATTGTTGTAACAATAAAGACAACAATTGTCATTAACAAAACTCTACGTAAAAAATACCTTATCATGGTCTTCTCTGGAGACCATATATAGCCAAGGAAGAATAGGCTGGATTGTTTTTTAATCCTACAATATCAAACCTATAAACAGATCGTATGTTTAAATCAACGGCTGGTATTGCGACACAATCATCAATAAGTATGTTTTGAATTTGTTTATAGATATCAGCTGCCATTTCTGGGTTTATAGATTCATTAACCCAAGCTAAGTCAATTAAAGAATCAATGGCGCTGTCACTATAATAAGCAAGATTGAAAAGAGGTTCTTTTTCTGTTTTATAGAGACCATAAAACCAGTCTGATGGCGAAGAAAGAGTTGGCCACCACGCCATTGATATAATATTTGGTGCTGTTTCTAGATTTTTAGCCTTATCCCAATTTGCAGTCCAAAGACCGGGTTTTGGCCTTAGCTTTATTCCTATTTTCCTTAAATTGTCTAGCATCATCAAAGATGTGAGTCTATACTCTTCTGATGTAGAGACATAAGAAAGCTCAAGCTCACTCTCTAAGGGCTCTCCTGCTTTTTCTAAAAAAGATCTGGCCTTTTCAATGCTGTACTCAATAATGCTATCTGGAGGATAGACAAGGGGCAGCCCCTGAGGTAAAAGACCAGTTGCTTTCGTTGCGGTACCCGAATATATGTGGTCTACAAGAATATCCCTGTTAAAAGATGACGCTATTGCCCTGCGAACCCATAAATTATTCGTTGGGAATTTTTTTGTGTTAAGTAAATAAAAATGATTAATCCATGAATCATAATCACTTATTGTTAAGTTGCTATCTTGAGAAATGCCCTTCAAAAGATGGGCCGGTATCAAAACTGCAAAATCAGCTAACCCCTTTTTTAACATCTGAAGCCTTGTTGAGGCCTCAGAAACAACTTTTATAATGACCTCTTTAAAATGACTTTTTTCCCAACCGCCCCAGTAATTATCATTCTTCTCTAACAAAATATGACTATTTTGCTCCCATTCTTTTAGCTTATATGGCCCCGTGCCAGAAGCAAGCACCTGTTGTGAGGCGCTGATATCAGATACGATTAAAGCAGGAGAATAAAGCCAGGCCCCATATTGCGAACTAACAATTCTATCTAAGGGCACTGGTTCATGTAGTGTAAATGAAATTTGATATTTATTATCAACCACAATATTTGCAACGCTTGACCATATATAACTAGGGCCCCTATTTAAAGTTTTATTTCGGTCAACAACATATTTAACAGAGCTTGCATCAAAAGGTTCTCCATCATGAAAAAAAACATTTTCTCTTAATTTAAAAGTCCAGCTTAATCCATCTTCAGACCGATAATATTCTGTAGCAAGAGCAGGAACAAACCGCGGCGGGTTTGAACCCGCATCATACCACAACAATGGCTCATAAATATTTGCCATAGGTAAGACCTCTAATGAGAATGCTGTTGCCGGATCCCAATCTTTTACATCATCATAGGTAGCGATTGTAAAAACCTCGCGTTTTTTCTTATTTGCAACAGAGCATGACAATTGAAACAAAACTAGCGCTGCTATGCCAAGAAAAAAGGAATAGGTTTTAAAAGTGGTTTGAATCAAGCGTATATACTCGCAAACGCAGAACGATTGAACATCTTAACTATTTGCTAAAAACCATTTTTTTTGTTATCGCCTCAGTTTCGGTTTTTATTTTATAAAAGTATATCCCGCTAGCTGCCTGCTTGGAGTCTTTATCAAAGCCATTCCACGATTGATTATAGCTTCCTTCATTTTGAAAACCCTCAAACAGTGAAACTACCTCCCTACCAAAAACATCATACACAACAATATTAACCTTACTCTGACTGGTTAGGGTATAGCTAAATGTCGTTTGATTGTTAAATGGATTGGGATGATTTTGTTCAAGGAGGGTTGTATGTGGCAACATAACGTCAACATCTGAATTTAATTCTCCATTATGCTCAATCATAAAAACATGCGGCTTATCTATTGCAAAGCTTGCAGAGGTAAAAACAATGTCGCCCTGACCGTCATAATCAATATCTCCAGAAAAAAGCTTTGCAACGCGCACCTTCCCCTGATCTTGGTCTAATGCTGTACCTTCTGTTGTAAAACTATCATCTAGATTGTCTATGTAAACTAAGTTCTCCGTGTAGCTCTCGGGGGAAACCGGATCACCTCCATTATATTCCCAATCATATAATGCCTCGTTATAATGCCCTGCAATATAAACATTTAGGTTGCCGTCTTTATCTGCGTCTCCAACTACCAACTGACGGAGCCCGCCTGCGTAAGTCGAAATAAGATTAAAATTAGCAAATGATAAATCAGACACATCCGAAACTCCGCTAGCAATATAAAAGCTTCCAGGTGTGTAAAATATATCTCCAGCAAGAGAGTTAACCCCTGACGTTGCGCAGAATAACTCGCTTTGACCATCGTTGTTTATGTCTTCAATAACGATACCCTGATTAGCCCTCTGGTATTGTTCTGAGGCAATGTAGAAATCAGTTTGATATTCATAGGAGTCTTCGCCCGTATTTTCGTAAACAATTAGATGGTAATATTCATACGCAACAGTATATATCTCTTTTAGGTTGTCACCATCAAGGTCACCAATAGAAAGATTATAACCGCTCCAATTTGTCCAGGAGTTGTCTTCATATTCTATGTTAAAAACAGGCTCACCATCAGTAACGCTTTCAAGCTCAAAAATCATAAGCCGACTGCTACCGCCAGTTGCCATTTCCGCCCAAGAAGGCCCATCCATAATAGACACAAGGATTTCCTGATTGCCATCTCCATCTAGGTCATCAACAAATATCTGAGCTGCTTCCCATACTCCGTCAAGACCCATGTCCCAGGTGTAGGTCGGACTAGATAAAAAGGACATTGAATCTGGGTTCCACTCAAAAACTTGAAGCCCGTCTTGCCCCAACGTACCAGGGCTCGTATCAACCAGGGATATAATTTCCTGATTACCATCTCCATCTATATCCCCAACAGCAACGCTTGAATATGCATCTTCTGAACAACTAAGCTCATAAAATGTATATACCCACTTTAATTCTATAGAGTCATTACTCACAGCCTCATAATGATATACCCCATTACAAAACTCTCCGGCATAAGCGCTAGAAACAATAAAGTCACCAAGATTGTCACCATCAAAATCATAAGGGCCCACCATGCTCCACGGAGGGCCGGCTGGAATTTCTCCCCCGCTAGACCACGGCATATTTTGCCACTTTATTGAGAAAGATGGGTCAACCTCATTACCCATACTTATATTTACAGTAATTAATAATAAATTTATAAAAAAGACTATCGATTTCTTTTTCATTTTAGATTCCTTAAACTAATTTCAATTCATGAATTTGATGGGCGTATATTTAAACAGAAATTATAGTACAATGAAAAAACTATCCATTATATACTGGCTGTCTTTATCATTTTATTTTTTACCTGTTATATTAAAAAGCCAGAGTGCTTTTTTAAAGCAGAGACCTTTTTCTTCCCCCTTTTTTGAACAATACCCGGCCTCTCAAACAGTTGACCACCATTACCCCTATACAAACCAGGCAGATGGGCTTTTCATTCGTTTTGATGGAATGGAGTTCTCAGAAAACATCATATACCCAAATTGCATTTCTGGTCAGTCTTGCTATGATGGTCATGCAGGAATAGATTTTTTTATGCCATTAAACACTCCAATACTTGCCCCAGCAGACGGCTATGTTATTTCTTCTAATTTTGCTCCATCAGCTGACCCTTGCCCTGGGGGAATAGCAGCGAATGGAGAGCAGGGCACTATTATTTTAGCTCATGGAAACGGATATTTCACTGTTTATTTGCATATGGAACCCCCGCTTAATGTTTCTGTTGGAAACAACGTTAGCGCTGGAGATATTTTAGGATTTGCTGGTAATACCGGATGCGCTATTAATACTCATTTACACTTTGAAGTACGAAAAGGGAGCTGGAATATTAATTTTGACCAGCCCTATGCTGTGGACCCATTTGGCTGGTGGAAAAACACGAATGACCCCATTCAAGACATAAGAGGAAATAGCAGTGATTGGCTATGGGTCTCAGACACGCTTGTTGACGATGGTGACAATGGTTTTCAAAGGTTTCAAGGACCCAACTGGCTCTATTTAAATACAGGTTTTAACGGGGACTCTTGGACTGTGCCAGCGACACAAGAATCGCCAGAAACTAGACACTCTGCTATATGGGTGCCAAGTGTTCCAACGCCAGGGGAATACGATATTGAGGTATATCTTCCTGAGCTTAATGATGCAACTACTGGAGCAATATATGAAATCAACTTGAAATCTGAAGATGGCACAAGCAATAAAACTGAAGTTGTGGTTAACCAATCTCTTGGTGCAGATGGTTTTTTTAAAATAAGCACAAAAAACCTTTCTCAAGGAAATAATTTTAGCGTCATTCTTCGTGATTTAGTGACGATTGAATCTGAAAACAATCGGGTGGTATTTGATGCCATACGTATTATTCCATCAGCGCTTTCAACGCAAAAGAAAAAGCAATTGCCGGATAGCTTTACTGGGGCACTGTCAATTGACCATGTCTCCCCAAATCCATTTAATTCTTCTTTGGCAATTAGATATCGAATAAAAAACAACTCTATGGTAGAAATTTCAATTTTTAACGCACTAGGAAAGCTTGTTTTTAGAGGCTCTCCCGAAAACAAAACAAGGGGGAAGCATATTTTCCGCTGGAATGGCAAAAACAATAAAGGGACCGCGGTTACCTCTGGTGTTTATTTTATTCATGTCAAAGCGGGCGCATACGAGGTGTTTAAAAAAGCTGCATATGTAGAATAAATAGACAGCATGCATTGTCTTTATTTTTTCTGATGAATCATGTCAGACTCTATGATATGGGTACCGCCACCCATATCTTTTTCCAAATAATAAACCATCCCAGTCGCTATTTTTTTTGCCTCAATGGCTTTGTATTTTTTTACGGGACCGAAAAACAAGGGGTTAATAATCTTGAAAACTACCTGGGCTAATTTCTCACCAGGCCTAGATTCATCTCTGTTACCCAAAATCAATGAAGGTCTAAAAATATTAATTTTAGGTATTGACATTTTTTTAATCTTGTTTTCAACCTCCCCCTTTACCCTGTTGTAAAATATTTTAGAACCTCGATCTGCACCCATAGATGTAACAATAGAAAATGAACGTACGTTGCTGCGCTCAGACCAATTCCCAAAAAGAAGGGGAATTCCAAAATCAACATCTTTAAATTTTTTTTGTGATCCAGCTTTTTTTATAGTTGTACCAATACAACAAAATAAATGATCTGGGGCTTCAAGGCTTTCAAGGGACTTTTTATCATTAAAGTTGAAAAGAATTTCTTTTAGCTTTGGATGTTTTTTAAAAAATTTTTTTCTAACAACAACAGTAACAAGCGAAAATGCATCTGAGTCTAACAAAGCCTTAACCAGGTGCCTTCCTACAAGCCCAGTTCCCCCAACAACGAGAGCGTTCATTCTTTTATTTTTCCACCTATACTAATAGCTCCAATTTACCAATATTCTGATTTTTGTTTATCCCGATTTTGCTTGTTAGATTTTACCAATGTATAAGAGTTTATAATGAAGAGATTGTATTTTTTTATTTTAACTATATTTATTGGCTGCTCATCCAAAACACCAGTAGATATGGAATTGGTTCTTTATGATAGAAGTGGTCAATATATAACCGGGGATAATTACAGCTCCCTTTTTTTCTTTAACCAAAAAGTCTATAATGGCCCAGCCTACAATCGCTACAGGAGTGGTGAAAAAAGAGAAGAGGGTGTTTTAAAAAATGGTTTTAAATCTGGACCATGGACTGGATGGGATAAAGAAGGTAAAAAAAAATACATAGGAGAGTATGAAAAAGGTAAGGCCCATGGAAAGTGGACGGGGTATTATCCTAATGGAAATAAAAAATATGAAGGTAGGTATGAACTTGGATCCCAAACTGCGGGCTGGTCTTATTTCAACAAGGAAGGCAAAAAAAACCTAGAAGAAGATTATTATATATGCACCGAAGACTGTAAGGACAATCATCCCCCAGATCGCAGAGGCGTTAAATATATATGTAAAAAGCTAGGTCGGTTAAAAGAACAAAGAAAAATTTAGCGGAGCCTTAACACAGATAAATAGTTTGTAGTTCCTGGTACGCCAACGGGAACGCCTCCCGTTATAACAAACTTTTTTCCTTTATCAAAAAAACCCATATCCCTTAATGAAGATATTGCAACTTCAGGTATTTCATCGGATGATGAATATTCACTAACAACAATTGGCGTTACGCCCCAAATAATATTAAGCATATGACAGGTTTGTTTAAATGGGGTCATGGCAATGATTCTGGCACTAGGTCTATATCTTGCAGCCATTCTTGCAGTACTTCCACTGTGAGTCATGGTTACTAAAATATCAATTTTTTGAACTCGAGCAACTGTACAAGCCGCCTGGCTGATTGCTCTTGCTGTGTTTATTTTTTCAGAAACCTTTTGAGGTTGGCCCCCGCTATCTAATCTAGATGTTTCAGTTTCTTCAATGACCCTTCTTAATACACTTATTACCTTTTTGGGGTGTTTCCCAATGGCCGTTTCTCCTGTAACCATTAAAGCATCAGCGCCATCTATTATGGCGTTTGCAATATCACTAACCTCTGCCCTAGTTGGTGTAGTGCGCTCAATCATAGAGTCTAATATTTGAGTTGCAATTATAACCGGCTTACCAGATTCATTTGCCTTCTCAATGACCTTCTTTTGAATTAGCGGAACTCGCTCTAGTGGGAGCTCTACCCCTAAATCCCCCCTTGCAACCATAACAGCATCAAACGCATCAATAATATTCTCAACATCATTGACAGCTTCCCATTTTTCTATTTTTGCAATTACAGGAACATTATAGCCGAGATCTTTTATTTTTGAAGATATCAGTTCATAGTCGCTGTAGGACCTGACAAATGATAGCGCAATCCAATCAGCGCCATTGCTTAACGAAAGCACTAAATCTTTTTGGTCTTGATCTGTTAATACAGGAACATCAAGCTCAACTCCCGGAAAATTTACTCCCTTTTTACTCTTTATTAACCCATCCTCAAGAACGTGACAAACAATAGTGTGATCTGTAGATCTTTTTTTTACTTCAAGGGAAATCCTCCCGTCATCTATTAATATGCCCGCGCCACGATTAACCTTTCTAAATTTTACCCCTTTTGAAACGGGAATAATGCCGGGTCCTTTTTTTTCGCTACTTATTTCAATCTTGTCACCTTTTTTTATCTCTATTGGGGTATCTAATCTTGCAATTCTTATTTTTGGGCCAGCTAAATCCGCTAGAATAGTTGGGCGGTATCCCGTGCTCATTTTCAAAGACCTTACGAGATCAAAATATTTCTTTTTACTCTCACCTGTTCCATGAGACAAGTTTATTCTGAAACACACAACTCCAACATCTACAAGCTTCTGTAGCTCTTTTTTGCTATCGCACCCTGGCCCGACCGTTGCAATAATTTTTGTTTTATTCATAATCGTTTTTAGTTTAATACTCTGTTCGCTGCCAATCGAAACATTTTTATTTTTACATTGAACTCTGCCCCAGAAGAACTGGCCAATCTATAATGCCCTCTCATAAAACCTATAGGTGTTGTTAGTAGGCAAAAACTTGTATACTCAAAAAAACCCTGAGAATAAAGCCTTGGCTTTTTTCCGACAACTCCTGGCCCATAAACATCTTCAATCCGACCTTCTCCATCTCTTATACTCCAATATCTGCTTATCAACTGAATGACTTTTTCAGAGTTGTTTTTAATTTTAATACGATATGAGAAGAGAAAGAACCCCTGTTGTTCGTTGGATTTCTCTGGGAGATATTTAGACTTAGTCCATATTTTTATGTTGTTTTCCATAATATAAAATTACCTCGTTTATCTTTGTCATACGATTTATTCCATAATAATTTTAAAACTATATGAATGAAAACAATCGATCTATATATCTTTTTTCCATAATTCTAGTGGTGGGCCTATCATTAGTGCAAATAAAAAAATCTAACCTGTCCCACGATATAACAGAGAATGAAATTATGGATCATATCCGATACCTATCTCATAAAGACAGAGGGGGAAGATATCCTGGAACAAGGGAGTCTAAAGATGTGATTGCATACCTAACAAAAGAACTAAAATCTTATGGTATTAAGCCCGGCGCAGGGAGCTCGTACGTCCAACCCTTTAATATAAAAACAGGCATCAAGCTTGTTAATAATAACTATGCAGTCATAAACAAAGATACCCTCTCACCTTTTAAGGACTACACCCCCCTTTTCTTTTCATCAAGTGGGGTGGTTTCCGGACCCCTCGTTTTTGCTGGATATGGTTTTAATATCAACAACGAAGAAATAAAATGGAACGACTATAAAGATGTTGATGTAACAGGTAAATGGGTAATGGTAATGCGACATGGACCAGAAAGAGGCAATCAAAACTCTGGATTTTCTCCCTATATGCCACTTCATAAAAAAATGCTCGTTGCGCGAGACCAGGGAGCTATTGGCATTATCTTTATTTCTCAAATTGAGGATGAAAACCTTTATCCGCTTAGTTATGTTCCGGGTTATAATAACGATGGACTTCCCTCTATTCACCTCTCTAACAAGACAGCAGATCAATTATTAAAAAAACTTGGGTGGTCTCGTAAATCACTACAAGAGACAATGAACAGATCTCTTGAATCAATAACATTTGACATAAAAAGAACCGTGCCAAAAATTAGTATTGATCTAGAGATAACAGAATCAAGGGCCGCTAATGTTGTTGGAAAAATAAAAAGTGGTAACAGAAAGTACCGTGATGAATATATTGTTATTGGAGCACACTTTGACCATCTTGGCTATGGAGGCGCAGGATCTGGGTCGCGAACAGCAAACATTGAAGCTTTACATCCGGGCGCAAATGATAATGCGTCTGGAACCGCCGGCCTACTTGAACTAGCACAAAAACTATCTTCAAATAAAAGCAGGCTAAAAAGAAGTATTCTTTTGGTTGGCTTTGATGCAGAAGAAAAAGGCCTTCTTGGCTCTAAGTATTTCGTTGAAAACCCCCCAGTAAGGCTAAAAAATATAGTTTCCATGATTAATATGGACATGATTGGCGGAATAAAAGATTCTACTGTAAACATTGGTGGAGTTGGAACATCGCCAACCTTTAGACCAATGTTGGACAGCCTAAAAACAGTCTATCCACTAAAATTTTCAATATCAACGCAGGGCCTTGGCCCGAGTGACCACGCATCTTTTTATTCAAAAGATATCCCTGTTTTATTTTTCTTTTCAGGTTTCCATGATGAATATCACACGCCGGAAGACACGTGGAAAAATATAAACCTAAAGGGAGAGAAAGATCTCCTTGATCTAATTTATGATGTGATATACAATGTTTCTCGAGCGAACACCCCCCCTGTTTTTTCTAAGGCAGGGCCCCAAACCAGGCCAGGTTCCACAAACATGAGCCTTAGGGTTACTCTTGGTATCATGCCATCATACAACAGCACCAATGAGGGCCTTGAGATAGATGATATATCAAAAAAAGATGGACCAGCGGCAAGGGCGGGGATGAAAAAGGGCGATGTAATTAAATCAATAAATCAAAAACCTATTAAAAACATATATGAATACATGGACAGACTTGGTGAGCTAAAAAAAGGAATGGTTGTTCCTGTTGGTGTTGAAAGAAATGGAAAGACTCTAACCCTAAGCGTTACTTTCTAGTGTGTTTTTTTTGATTCACCCTTTCGCGAATTTTCTCTGTTAACTCCAACACAGCCATGACATAGTTGTCTGCGTGATTATAGGCATAGACTGCTTTATATATGTCTCCACTTTTTTTGTAATCTTTGCTGTCTGGTTTATATCCATTCATTCTAAGATAATTTGCGATACTTCCTAGAACATCTTCCCAGCTATATGGTTCTCGAACCCCGTTTTCATTGAAATCAACAGAGTACCGAATAAAACTAGACGGAATAAACTGCCCATATCCAAACGCCCCCGCATATGATCCACCTATCTCTTGAGGATCTATCTGATCATTAAAGCAATATTTTAAAAACTCTGCAAGCTCTTTTGTGGCCCACTTGGACCTTCTTGGTATTTCATGTATTTGAGAATAAAGAGAGTTAAAAACAGAGTATTGAGAATGATGGACTCCGTAGTTGCTTTCAACGCCCGCTATTGTGACGATCACAAAAGGATCCACGCTATATTTTTTGGCAACACGCTCAATTAATTTTTTATTTTCTTTATAAAACTTGTTACCGGCAGATATTCTTGACTCTTTAACAAATATTTTTCTGTATTCGGTCCATGGCTTTTTTTCATACGGCTTTGCAAATCGTTCGGCAATTTCTTTGTGTATAAAAAGTTTGTCATGAGAAAAGGCCTCCCTTACAAAAGCGACAGGTATTTCTCCATTTAGTTTATCTAAAACCAATCTATATGCCAAATCATCCTCAACGCCTTGGGCGAATATAACTGATATAAAAAAAATTGTTTTAATATGTTTCATTAATATTTCCATTCTGCTAAAAAAAGATTTGTATCTCCTCTATTTACTTGATTTCTATTAGAAGAGAACACTAAAAACTTACCATCAGGACTAAACATAGGAAAACCATCAAAACCATCATAAAACGTGACTTGCTCTAAGCCAGAACCGTCAATATTAATAGAGTAAAGGTCAAAATTCCGCCCATCAGGGTTATGCAAATTTGATGAAAAAATAATTCTTTTTCCATCAGGAAAAAAATATGGTCCAAAGTTTGCACCATTATTGTCCGTTATTTGTGTTTTATTTGATCCGTCGGAATTCATCGTCCATATCTGAAGCTTCATGGGCCTAATTGAATTTTCCCTTAATAGGTTTTTGTATTCAGAAACCTCCCCTGGTGTCTCTGGATAGTATGCTCGCCAAACAATTTTATTGCCTTTTGAATTAAAAAAAGCTCCTCCGTCATAACCCAGCCGGCTTGTTAACATTCTCTTATTTGCACCATCTATGTTCATCGTCCAAAGCTCTAAGTCACCACTGGCGATTGATGTATATATTATTTTACTCCCATCTGTTGCAACTGTTGCCTCAGCATCATAACCATTAGACTTTGTTAATTGTTTTAACCCCGTTCCTTTTGTGCTTGAATGAAAAATATCATAATCGGTATATAGTTTCCAGACATAACCCCTACTGTAATCTGCCCTTGGGGGGCATTTTTCACTTGCCCGGTGTGTCGAGCTATAAACTATATTTTTACATTCTGGATATTCAAAATATGCACAAGTTGTAACTCCTTTGCCAGTTGAAACAAGAGTTGTTTTTCTAGTTTTAATATCCATTATATATATTTGATCACAAAGAGAGTCTTCCTTGTGAGATTGAAAAACCAAAGACTGCCCATCTGCAGAAAAGTACGCCTCGGCATTTTCACCAAAGAACGTGAGCTGTTCTATGTTTTGAAGCCTTGCTTCTTCTTTTAAAAGAAAACCTGTTTTATTGTTTTTTCCTTCTTGTTGAGCCAGGATTGTGCGCTCAGTAAATAAAAAAAACAAAACAAGCCAGGCAACGATTAATGATTTTATCATGTTTTTTTGAAAAATTTTAGATTTAGCCTCTATTAATAATCTATTGGTGGACCACTATAGTTGCTAAATGATTTTGACCTGTACAATCTTTTAATTGGTATACCAAACATTGTGATATATGCAGCTTGACCGCTCCAGGCTTGATCGTGAAACGTTCTTGCACGTATATCAAAAACTCCATTATTTACTGGAGAGTAGGTTAGCCCGGCGCTACCAGCAAAACTAGGGCCACCATCGGCAGTGTTTCCCCATAAATCATGATATGCACTATTTATAAATCGTCCATGAAGCTTAATATCCGCATCCAATCCTTCTATTATGTTGTACGTAAAAACATTGGTATATGAATAGATAGATAATGGAGCACCTTTTGAAAAATAAAGACTTGCTGAAAAAACCTGATTGTGTTTGAACTTTCCCTCAGCTTCCTCCATCCCCTCTAAGCTTAGCTGACCAACAGAACCTTTATCACGTGCTCCTTTCGGAACAAAGTTGGGTTTAAACTGTGAAAAGAGAGTTGTTATAAAAAACAATGCAAGAGCTATGCGTTTTTTGTGTTTTTTCATTGTATAAAACTTAACACTGTATTTTTTTACTTTATTAAATTGTATTTTTTATCAAATTAATATTATCTTAATTTTGAAAAAGCTCCAAACTCTGTTCTTTTTATTATAATTGGGATATTTTTTACTTTGCGCTAGGAGCTCTACATAAAATTTTTAACAATAACTTTTTGAGTATATTTAATGACTGAAGAAAAAAACGAAAAAAACCTTTCTATTCCTAGGGGGTACTCTTCTAGAGACACAAGTGCCCGAGTTGATTGGGTTAGAGAATTCTCAGGAATAAAAATCGATGACAGCGTCGAAGATTCCCCAGAAGACTTGCAAGGCATCATAGAAAACCATGTTGGGTTTATGAAAGTTCCAATGGCTATTGTAGGCCCTTTGTCTCTTGACGGAACATATGCAAAAGGTGATTTTAGTGTGCCCGTCTGCACACTAGAGGGTA
>Ga0208277_1001046_pt1 | contig 16287 bp, 7 predicted proteins | sample ETNtaG_5_FD_185782 | JGI IMG/M metagenome (GOLD analysis project Ga0208277, IMG submission 185782) | Marine microbial and viral communities from oxygen minimum zone, Eastern Pacific Ocean - ETNP201406SV205 (SPAdes) (version 2) | ecosystem: Environmental > Aquatic > Marine > Oceanic ...
CGCTGAACCATCTAAGCCAGCAGAACCAATGTTCGCGAAGTCCGAATCAATTGTACCATCGGCTAAGGTCAACCTTGAGTTCTGAGCATAAGATGCACCAACTGTTGTACTGCTTCCTGTGTAATCCATATCGAATACACTCAATGTAACTGTATTCGAGGAAGAGGCAGAAGCACAATTAGAGATTATACCTGTGCTATCTGTTTCAATCGAAACATCAGATGCAACGACGTTCCAACCGCATCCTACGACCCTCATGTGAGCGCCTTCAAAGTCGGTTACCGAAACTGAACCTGAATCAGGTGAATTACCTGCCAGGTACAACCCAGGTCCACTGCCAGTTGTTGTGAACGCAACATCTGTGATCGAATCAGGACGAGTCCTTTCCAAATACAATTGACTATCGGAGCTGCTGCTACCACTCATGGTGATGCTGTCAAAGACTGCATCTTCACCAGTAGCACCAGTAACTGAAGATGACGGACCAGCAGGGATCACTGAAATGAAACCTTCCAATCCTGTTCCAGTTATCTCTTCCATATGGACTGAATCAGTTGCCTGTGTATACACACCTCTGTAATATCCGTCTAATGTGAGGCCATAACCATAGAATGTTGATCCAGATGTTGAATCCGCATCATGGTAAATCGCACCATCAGGACTCCAAGTAGAGCTTGGACGTCCTGCATCTACAGGAAGATCTGGGATGGTCAACGAAACGTTACTGAGCCAAACTTCGTCGTAATCTACACTAATTCCGTTAGAACGTGAATCAGTAATTGTTACGTTCTCCATTATGAGAGACCCACCGTTAGAACCAGGATAGTTGACGACGGCGCCGCCCCAATCGTTCCAGTTGGTGTTACATTCGTCCATTGTTCCGAAACGGAGTTCGACAATTGCATCCTCTGGGAGGTCCATACAAGCATCTGCTGCATTAGAGATAGCGAAGTTTTCCATGTTGAAACTAGTACCTTGACCGCTGCCGTGACTGATTGCCTTGTCGACATTATCGAAGGTCATGTCTTCCATAACGAAATCACCGACGTTACCGTTGTAACGTGGAGTAGAGCCCCATGCACTACCTGCACTAATTGCAACTGACATGTTCTCGAAGTTCGTATGATAGAATTCATGACGATCATCTGTTCCACCAGAAGTAGTACATCCGTTGGTAAATGCCATACCTAGTGCTTTAGCAGAAGTAGTACCTAAGTCAGTGATATTCACTGGTAGGTCTTCAGTACCATTCACTAGGAGTTTGTTACAAGCACCATTGAATAGAATTCCTTTGCCTTCTGCAATCTCAACAGTTACACCGGATTCAATCGTGAGGTCCGCATTTACAGTGATATAATCACCACTTGACGGAGTCACTCGAATCGGACTCATTTCCAAATCCCAAATGGTTGGAGTATTGATGTCTGCAGCGACATCAGTACCTGCGCCATTGAATGGAATGGTCTTGGTTCTGATTGAACACTCATTCTGATTGTTGTAGTAACAATAGTATGATGCATAGTAACCCCACCATGGAGCCAGATCTACGTTATTCACGTAACTACTGGTCGATGGTAGGCTAGGCATAGTACTGCCCCAACCATAGTACATCATCTGGGCTGAATTACTGGAGGAACTAGTGGAGAACTGCATAGCTCCATGCCTGAGAGCATGAATCTTATGGCTGTTGTTTCCACTGTATGAGTTTCCAAAGTATTCGAAATCGAATCCAGCAGGTAGGTCTATGACTTCACTGCACTGATTTCGGTAACTGCTCCAGTAGCGAGTACAGTAGTATGTGTACGGTCGACCGTTCGAAGTACCTGTGAAGACTTCATCGTAATTGAACAACTCAGTCATTCCTGCGGAGAATGTTTCGTATGCATGAGAACTGCCATCAGTAGCGATACGGTAGTTGTTTGTCCATCGAGATGGAGTGTAACCACTTTGGTATCCAGAACCACGAGGCAGGATAGTTTCACCATCTGCACCATTAGGGGCTTGATATCCAACTGTCTCATAATCATAATACATGTTACTTCCAGTGTCATAATGGAACTCAATCTCATTAGAGACGTCGTACAACTTGACCTGCCAGCTACATGCATACTGCTGACCGAATCCACAATTCTGATCATGCCACTCAATTGTCATGACCTTAGTTGGTGTAACTAAGTCATAGGAGTAAGCAGTACTGTTCAACATGTTTCCTACATTATCGCGAACATGAATTGTGTATTCCACAGTATTTCCACGTTCTGCACCTGGGATAGTTGCTGACCAATCACATTCTGATAATTCACAAGATGAGAAGCCAGCATCAGGAGTTAATGCCCTAACTGCCCATGAAGACCATCCAGTTCCGTTAACAATATCGTTTACACGATATTTCAGGAATGGACGATATAAGTCACCATTCGCATCAGTTCCTGAAGTGACATTCACACCAGAAGGTGGATCGCCAGCATCAGTCATCGGGAACTTAACAGTTCGATCATCATCTGTGTATGAGTCCATTAGACCAGAATGATCTGGGACAGGAGCCCATACGTCAGGTGTTGGACGGATGTTACTAGCCTTTGCAGTGATGGTATGACCAGCACTATTGAAACGAGTATCGGTTGCACCAACATTGAATCCATTGAACTTGTAACTTGTAGAGAACCAAGTCGTACAGTAAGCAGGGTTACCACGTACAAAGTAGAAGTAACCGTTTGTACCTACACAAACCAAGTTTCTTGCTGAACTTGAGTAATATGGGCTTGTTGTACCATTGAGAGGTATTGCTCCGAAGTTACCTGTGTAGTCTGGAGGAATTGCAACACGCACATATCCATCATCTGAACTTCCAGAAGAGAAACTGGTGTATGTAGTTCCACCACTAACTGGATCTTCAATATCTGTTGCAGTACCCAATCCTAGAACTCCCATTGAAGCAGTAGTAGTATCCCAATAATACATCAGATTCATTCCAGGGCCATCGTCTGCAGCGAAAGTCATGCCAGGAATACTAGCTACCTTTGCTGTGACAGAATTAGAAGTCGTATAGGTGTTTGAAGCTGTACCGATGTACTTACCGTTCCATACCAAACCGCTGGTTTTGAAACAAGAGTTAGCTCCAGTACCACAAGAACTGGTATCGAGTTCAATCATGTACTCGTAGTTGTTTTCCCACATTGTAACTTGGTAGGAATAAAACTGTCTTGCTTGATAATAGAAGTAATTGCTTTGTCCATCAACCTTAATCTGAGACTTTTTCACGCCAGCAGTTGCATCTTCAACATCTTGTACAAAGTAATTGTACGGCGTGATTGCACCAGAGTTAATCGACGCTGGAGTTCCAGTTCCACCCGCTGGAGTGGTTCCTGTGTTTCCACCGGACTGACCAGTAGTTGACAAGTCACGATATGCCCAGAAATACTGAACATAATCGCCTAAGTTAACTGCTGGGATCTGAGCCTTGAAGTTACAGGTTGCACCTGAAACACAAGTTCCAATTCCAGTAGCTGCGACTTGACTGTATGAACCGTTGTTAACTCGATAGTATAACCGAGGACCTTGACTGCTAGTGGTATCAACACCACTACCATCAACAAGACCAATGTAGAATGTTCTAGCATCTTCACGATAACTGGTTACTCCAGTGTATGGAGTAAAGTCAGCAGCAGGAGGAGTACTGTCGGATCCACCAGTGTAGGTAATTGCCAACTTAGGCAATTCACCTGCAGAGTTACAGTAAGAGTAAGTGGTGTGTCCACACCAATACCAAACTGGCTCATTCGCTGTGTTCCTCAATGCAAGTGTCAGGATGTTACCTGACGATCCTGCTCCATTACCATCCACTGCATCTTGAACATCGTCTACACCATTTGTATTGAGACCAATAGTTCGTGAATTCATTCCATACCAATAGTAACCTGGGTCACTAAGAGTAGTTGTTGAACTTGATGCTGGGCTGTTACGGATGTATGTAGTGAGGTAACGTCCGGAACTATACAAATATGAGCTAGCATCAATCATGTTGGAACTCTGACTTGTGCCAGACTTAACAACAGTCGCTTGGAATCGGGCAGAACCTGATCGATATCGTCCAACGTGGGAGACGAAATCAGTATCAGTTACTGTTGCACCAGTAGGGAGTGCATTAGCCATATCGAAACGATACCAAGTGTAACGGTAGAACCAGCTGTAAGAACTACTGGTAGTACAAGACTGGCTACTTCCTCGACCTCGGCATGTAAGCATGCTGTTCCAATAATTGGAAGCATATGCGCGCTCGTAAGTTGTGGAGCCCCACCAAGACGTGTAGCGGTAGTAGTATGCATAACCAGTACGCTGGTCACGGACACTAAGAGACGGGTCAATCTGTACAGGATAAGCACGCTCATCTGCGAGGAGCCATTCTGTATCTACGACAGTTGCAATCTCAATGACTTCACCGAATGCACGGATAACGTAGAGACCTAGGTGTCCTTCAGGATTATCGCTTTCAGCAGTAGCCATATCGAACATCAATGGACGCTCTAGAACTGCAATTCTTTCTCCAGTCTCAATATTTCGAATATCGATAGACTCGTTGGTTGTAACCAATTTTGCATCCTCAACCATTGCATCTCCAATGAATAGAGCATATCCACTAGGGAGAATCATTGTCTCTTGAAGACCGAAATGACCCTCAAATCCGTCAGGAACAGTAGGCATGTCACGTAGGTTCAGAGTCTGCTTGACTCCAATCTGAGAAACTTGGTAATCGACCTCTGCATTGTCTGTTAGAGGATATCGAATTACATTTGCACCTGTCTCAATTCCTTCTTGGGAAGGAGTATCCATGTACGGCATTGGGTTGAAATCTTCACCCATGAACCACATTGGTATTGGGTTGACACCGAAGCGGATATCATCCACATTCGGATGGACCTGAACGGATATTCCAGCACCAGTATCAGCTGAGAATTGTGTCTCGAAGGTGTTCTTCGTTACTTCCCAACCATCGGCAGTAGATACCATATTCAGATCGATGTCTGCCCAGGACCCGTCTTCGAGATAATGGACTGGGCCAGCTGATATCAGCGTCACCCGTTCTCCGTCATCGCCGAGATAGGTCTTGGCCGACTCGGTCCGGCTACCAATTAACTCCGCAGAGGGATCCCACCCCTGCTGGCCAACTGGCACGTCATTCTCAGGTAGCGCCAATGGATCGAACGTCTCTTCGACAGTTCCGACCTCATCAGAATCCGCAGCCACATCGGTGGCAGGGGATACTGCGGCGCTCCAACTCATTCCTAGCATCAATAGCGTTAGTACTAGCCATCCAATGCTTGCAGTCATGTTTTTCTTCGTCATCATTTTACATACCCCACTGTATGTACTCCATATGAGGCTCTATTTTCCCTATAACTATATGGGTGCGTTTAATTTGAAACACTATCAAAAAACGCTTTTTTTGGACTAAAAATGAAGATTAGTGAAAACGCAATTTCAGAAATAGTACACAAAATTTGTAACAATTAGTTTAGAAACAAAAAGGGACATCCATACTAGTGAAAAACGATCTACTGGTCCATCACTGAACAAAAAAAAACTAAAGAACGACGTGTAATCAAAAAAAAAGCCAGTGAAAATATAACATTAGCGAGGGATCAGCCGCACAAAATGCGCGGCTGACCCAATTTTGAATCCAATCAGTAATCGAACTCGTCGTCGCCTTCGCCACCACCGCGGGTCAAGATGACCGCTCCAGCGATGACTGCAATTACAACCACTGCTACAATTGCCATCATGGCAGACTGTGGAATTCCACCCTCAACCTCTTCGTTATTTTGACCAGGAGTAACTCCTGGATCAACGACTGTCTCGGATAAGTCCACCTTTGCCTGAGCAGCTGAACTGTCAGCGTTTCCATTCGCATCAACACCTGCAGCAGCAAAGAAGTATTCACCAGCACAAGTACCAGAACAAACTGTATCCTTGGTGAGTGTCAACGATGTTGCTGCATCTGACATCTCTTGACAAGTTAATCCGTCAAAGTCAGAAGCTTCGAAGTCGTAACCAACAGACCAGCAAACCATCCAGTGATCTACATCTCCAGTATCAGTAGCATCCCAATTAAGAGATATATCTGATGCAGAAACGGTTGCAGTCATTCCAGAAACTGAAGGTACTGGATCTACAGCGCCGTCCGCAACTATAGCATTGTGAGTGCAAGATACACTGTTTGCACCATTGCCATTCTCTAACTTGACCTCAACCTTGTAAGAGGTACCATGAGTACCAGTAAGAGTGACTTCTTTGTCAGACACTGATGGCATGGTCTTGTCGTATGTATCATCAACATAGATCTTAGGACGATCTTCAACCTCATTCAATAGGGAATCATCCTCATAAGTCCACTTGATGATCATTTGACCAGATGCACCGAGAGTAACACCATCGCATTGAACACCAGTTGCTGGAGGTGTACCTGTATCCGCAGATGCTTGGAATACACCATAACTTGTCTTTCTCAAGTTTCCAATATCTCCTGGCTGGGACCAACTTAGAGTGACCCCGCCGCCTTCAGCCGCATTCTTTGCAGTCGTCATCTCGATCCAACCGGTTGAACCTGTAAACCAAAGAGAGTAGTCATTGGATACATCTCCTGCAAAGGTAACGGATAGAGATTCACCTGCAACATCCTGAGGACTGAAATCCAGATAAGGAGTTACATTCCCATCGGGGCCGTTTCCTTCTGAGACATCAAAAGCAACTACTGAATCATATAATCCACTTAACGATCCAAGAGTTGCGTCCTGAACCGCTGTACCTGTAACGAAAGATAGATTGTGACCCATGCCTCCGTTGAAGGTTAGGCTGTAATCCACTGCCCAATCAGGATTGGTATCTCCGCCAGATGACATCAACATGTTCCACATCATCATTACTTGAGTGTCAGTTGCACAAGCATTGAATTCATCGCACACTGTTACCTTTACTGTGTTTGTACCAAGCCATAAAGTGTCAGTGAACGGAAGTGTGCACATTGCCATTGCTGGCCCACTCTGACAAGTATCAATATCAGGAGCAGAACGTAGGCCACCACTGATTTCCCAACTGTACATCAGCATACCAGGGTCAGCAGTTTCAGTATCTGAAGCTCGAGCTTCAAATGAGAGACTATCTCCAACAACAGGAGGGTCGTTTACCAAGTCACCCACTCGAATATCCACATTTGGAATATCGTTGATACCTTCAACCTGAGTCGCCTTTAGATTGTCCGTTGCAGTCAACTCAGAGAGTCCTGCCTCAAGGAAGTTAGCAGTAGCACGGATTAATTGGTCACCAGGCAAAATCATTACCTGGACACAAGCGACACCTTCGACATTTGCCAAGTTTTGTCCAGTATCATCCTCACCTAGTAACTTGTGAGGATATGAATCTTGACCTGGCATTTCAGTACAACTGTCAGCATCGTATACTTGGGTAGTACCATCAGAGGATTCAACCTCAAAGGTCATGTTCCAATCATAGGTATTTGTTCGATCACTTCCATCGTGAACAACAGTTCCCTTTACCCACTGTTGTCCAACGTTGACTATTCCTCCGAACACTCCATCATCGCCAATTGTGAGGGATTCCATACGAATGTTATGGAATACACCGAATGTACCTGTAATGGAATCGAAATTGTTTCCTGCACGAGAATCAGTTGCAACTGTTGTCTCATAATTAATTGTGGTTTGTCCGCCTTCAGATCCTCCACCAGATTGATTTCCAGATCCACCACCTTCATCCAAAGATTCGCCAGTGTAGATTACATGGCTATCGAATTGGGCAGATACACTGAAAGCAGCAAAACCGGAAGTAGTAGAAGTATCAGGAGTCATGTAACCGTCAATAGTGTAAGATGTACCATTTGAAGAAATACTGCGTGACTGGAAGCAGGGGTTATCTTCAGCTGCACATGGGTTAGGATAAGCACCATTATTCGAGGTTGCTTCAACATCTGAAACGTTTCTCCAAACCTCAACATTACTTGTTGTGTCACCCATTACATAAGTGTTAGATGCGCCACTAAGAGAAGCAATTGTGACTTGATTGCCAGTACCATCATCGATGGTAGACATAGCATCATCGTAAGCACCATCAAAGCCAACTGTTACACTAACAGTTCGAGCTTCCCAATCTGCTACACTTCCACCAGGAGTCATTGTGATTCTGTATTGAGATGAGGATCCAGCTTCGACAGCTTGACTTCTTGCTGCTGCATCATCTGCATAGCAATCATCTGCATCCACCCAACAAATTTCAACAGAGATATCATTCCAATCAACAACAGAAACAGAGTAAGTTAACTCGTTGTTTGTAAGATCGGTATCTTGGTCTCCGAATCCTTCCAAGGATACTTTGACTTGATATGTACCTGCAATGCTAGGATTCCATACTAGGTCAGCACCGCTGGTTGTTTTCACAGTGTAAGCACCGTTGGCAAGATAATCACCTGCAGCTAGAGATGCATATGGGCAACCGGCAATAGCAGGACAAATGACCTGATCTGTATTATCCACGATAGTCTGAGGGTTAGCTCCTCCTGCTCCAGACGTAACTTGAACTCTTACATTCAAGAATGAGATGTCGTTGGTACCATCGTTTTTCACAACGACGACAAACGGCACATCGGTTCCAGCATCTATCTGGTTCCTAACTTCTCCAGAGAATGCGTCCGTATAGGACTCTCGTGGAGAGGTTACGTCGTGCAGTTTTACCTCATCTCCTGCAGCACGTCCGGCATCGGATGGTGCTATTTCGGCGTTCAATTCTTCCGGCGCGATGTAAAGCATCGTGCTGGCAATCATCATTGCAATCATAATCAACGATAGCGTCTTCTTCATAGGTCATGACCTCCAGTCGGTCACTGTTGTTACGGACATCATCTCTATATAATGAATTGGGGTAAAATGTTATAAAAATGGGGTAAAAAAATACACGTATGCCGGATTAGTGCATTTGGTTTGTTAAGAAATTATTTTCCATCATAATGATCTCATTGCTGCAGATGGTGAAATCGATGCACCTTTTTTAACGGGTACTAAAACTGCAACCAGTGTCATGAAAATTGAAAATAGTATAATGGAAATAAACTCTAACCACGGAATTACAAATGAACCCCCATAGCCCATTATATATGCATTAAACAACAATCGATAGAAGATAATTCCGGCAATTAAACCATTAATAATGCCGAGGCCACTAATCCACCCCACTTCTAACAAAATAGTGGCAATGATTTCACGTCTTTGCATCCCAATTGCTCTCATTACTCCAATCTGTTGGCTTCTTTCATTGATACTTCTAGCTGTTACGACTGCTAATCCTGTGACCCCGATAAAGAGGCCTAAAGCAAGGAAAACACGGAGTAAACCCAATAGTGATACCAGAATCAAACTAATCTGATCGAATAGTTCATCGACAACTAGAACACTTGCACCATCTGCACCAAATTCCAATTGAAGATTGGACGCCACATCCCCCAAATTTACATCTTCAGAGACATCGACCCATGCCATATTGTTAGATGATTCCACCATTGAGGAAAAAGTAACAGAAGAGACAAACACTCCAGATAATAACAAAGAGGCATCTTCAGTAAGAACTCCTGCAACACGTAAATTAGATTGCAAAAGTGGGCGATTTGGATCTCTTACCCCCAATGATGTACCGGCAGATGCCCCTCCTCCTTCGAGAGGAAGAGCACCCAAAATGGAATACGTTTCTAGTCCAATTGAAGCATCAACAATAGCCAAATTTGGATCAGCAAATACAGCTTCCCAAATTTCCACTGGATTATTGCCTAACGATTGGTCCCATTCAGATAATGGTAATGCACCTGATTCAATGAAACTCTTCGGGATATCTCGCAATGAAGCATAAGTTGCATTCATTTTATCACCAGAAATAATGCATAATCCAATTTGCATCACCACTAAGGAATCTATTCCATTTCGTTGGAGGTCATTCTCACCCCATGCCAACAATGGAGATACATCTAACTCCTGTCCAGAACCTGTAATTAGAATATCATATTCTCCGCTAGAATTTTCCCCTATATCCGAAACATAATTTCCAAACATAGTACTGTAACCAGAAAGGGCGATTAATGCAAAAATAACTAGGCTATACATCCCCATAGATACTGCCGAACGAACTGGCCTAGACTGAGGGTGAGCAATAGATAGAGAAAATATGGCCGAAAAATTAGGTTTAGAGCGCCCAATAATCGCCAATAATCTACGGATAAATATGGGGCCAGATGTTGATAAAATCAACACTCCACCAAGCAACATAAATACTCCTGAAACAATTAGAGAAGTATCAGAAACTTCGTACTGAGATCGAATAGGGTCGTCGATTAATCCAAACAATATTACGGAAATTCCGACTATTGAAGATGCCCAATTTCTTGAGGCATCAATTCTAGACATAAGTATACCAAAAAATCGAGACCTAGCTGGAAGGAAACGAGAAATTAATGCTGAAAGGGGAGCTAAGAGTGACAGAAGAAAAAGAGAACCCCCTGAAACCCATAAAGAATGTCCTAGACCAGGTGAAAAATCTCCAATAAAAAATGACATCAATGACAATACAAAGGCGACTACTGCAAAGAATATAGAAGATAATAAAATCCAAAAACCAAATGACGAATTAACATTGGATAATCCGCGAATACTCGAAATCAAATTTCTCCTGGAAAGAAAGAATGAGGTTGCTCGGAGAGTAATGACAGAAACTAAAAATCCAATACTGGCACCCACAAACAGAGATTTTGAAGTCCAGTAGAAACTGAAACCAACTCCGAAAGTGGCTTGGAAAAATGCACCTAATCCACCCATTAGTAAAGCAGCTAAAATTAATCCAAGGAAGGAACCCACAATACAGGCAGGAGTTGCTAGAACCGCTCCCTCAATTCTGAGCAGCCATTCAATATCTTGACTTGAAGCACCGATTGACCTGAGTAAACCCCATTCTTGACTCCTATCATCTGCAGACATAATCCACAAATTTACAATCAATAAGAGTCCAGCAGTAACAATGAAAACTCCAAAAATTAAGAATAATGCTGAAAACGAGGCGCCTGCTCCATCGATTGAAAGAATTGCTTCCTCTTTTATAGGGGTTAAGGATGCTGACGAAGATTGTATATCAGCACGCCGATTAGCCCATTGAATTAATGCTTCTTCGATGACTGTGGCATTAGATTCATTCTGAGGCATTTGAACCAAAATCATACTTCTTTTTGGAACCCCCCCCAATAGATTAGCAGCAGTATCCATAGACATAGTCCCAATAATCGCAGAATCAAGCAATTCAAGATCAGAATTTAGAGCAATGAATTGATCTAATGAAACAGGTGATGGATTAACTTGAACTTCAAGTCGAACATCGTCCACCATATTCTTCCCAATCGAATATGTTTCAATTTGATTGAAATCTGCGATTCCATCTCTAAATCGAATTGTTTGATTTCCCCCAAGTAAATGAGATACTGATTCACCTTCTAAAGAAATAATGAATGGAGGGAGGTGAATGCCCAAACCGATTTCAAATGAATGAAACAATTGAATTGAAGTGTTTAGATTTTCATCAGATTTTACAGTACCATAATTTGTAGAAGCAAAAATTAAGCCATTAAATTCATCAAAAGAATCGCCATTAACTATCAAAGGAATCCTCTGCTGATTCACAAATACTGACAAATTTGAGGACCATTTCAAAATAGAATCATGGTCATCGACAATTAATCCAATACTATTGGCACCCAATAGTGTGGAATTTAACTGATGAACGATTTCAAAATCACTTCCATTCCATCGTTTTATTGAATTAGGAGATTCAATGAAAGTCTCATTTTGATGTAAAAAAACCATTCTAGAATTACCAGCAGATTCACAAGATGATTCATTATCAATTAACCAACAAACATAGCTATCAAAAATCGTTTGAAAATGAGCAACTATTGAAATTCCATCTGAAGATATCGCTGAACTAAGTATCTCGCTTGAAATCCCTACGTCAATATGTGAAAATTCGGTTCCATTAAATTCCGATTCAATAGAAAACCAAAATACTTTTTCAGATTGGCTAGAAACTGCCCAAAGGGTAGAACCAGATACGGTTATATCGGTAAATGATGCAGTATTTTCGACTATATTTGCAGCCATTTTTGTAGTCAAATTTACAACAATAATTTGTTGCTCAGTTAAGATAAAGAGATCCGAATCTCTAAATTCTGCATCAATAATATCTTCAAAAAACAGATTAAATGATTGTTGATTATGACTAGAGAAGTATACTGAACTATCAGATACAATTAAGTCATAATCAGGATATATCTTCACTGCAACTATTCTTGTACCATCAATAGTAGTAATTTCATTGTCATTATCCCAGATACCTGAAACTGGAGTAAGAAGAAATGACGATGCATCAGAATCATGACCTGCAATTTGTAATGCAGAATTAATTCCGGAAACATCACCAGACGTAAGCAGCCCTCCTCCACTTGATCTCGATAATGTGGCCACCCCTCCAGGATCTAACCCTGTCCAATGAAATCCAGAATCAGAGGCTAGCATTTCTTGGGCAAAGGAACTCTCAATTTTCTGTTCAATTTCCTGAGTCAAATAACCATCGAATACGCCACCTTCACCTGAAATCACTGCCCTAGATACAAGACCATGTTTATTTTGTATAATTTGAGCCTGTTTGAGTGTAGTAATCAACAGAGGTTGATTGGCATTTTCCCAACCAATTCCAGTAGAATCAATAACAGATTGAACCGTGAAATTGTGGTTTTTCCTTGATGTCTTGTCCCCGATAATTTCAGACCAAGACACCGAAAATTGACTGCCGGTTTCTAAATCGAGGGTTTTTGAAAGTGCTTGATTTACTACTGCAAAATTCTCAGTAGGATCAGATTCTCCGCCCAATTGAGGCCAAGATATAGAGGGAGTACCGATAGGGTCTATCCAAGGACCAGATGCCCGTAAATTTTCATCAGGGGCAAACCAAACAACATTCGGATTCACCTTACTTCCGTCAGTGTTAATCCCAGTTACAGTCTGATGGAGTTCGATTCCAATACCATCTATCTCATCAAAAATCATCAGATTATCTAGAGCATCCATTACTCGAGATTCATTCATCAGAAGGGGGCTTGACGTAAGTGGATCCATTCCCTCTACAACCCAATCAGTTTCTCCAAGGCTTGAAACTAATCGATCCTCGAGTGTGCCATCAAAACTATCCCCTACAATCAATGAACTAGAAACTACTGCAGACGCTAACATTAGGCCACAAAATAACAATGCGGAACTGGTTTTTCTTTGACGAGTATCTCTAAATGATAACTTAGAAAGCATCCTTACTCTTGGAGAAGTTATTACTCTCAAAAAAATATGAAGCAATACAAAAATACACGCCGAAACTAACCAATGCCAACTGTGAAAACCGTTGAGTAAAGTAACTGAAATTATAACTCCTGCCAAAAGAAAATCAATGACAAATGGAATTAACTTTCTGTTTTGGGTCACTACCCATCACTCCTCTTCAACGACTGTTTCAGATAATATCCCATCATTGATTTCCAAAACCCTATTGCATCTACGAGAAACTGACTCATCATGTGTAACTACTACAATAGTAATTCCATGTATTCGATTAAGCTCTTCAAGCGCCTGTATCACGGTATCCGAAGTGTCTGAATCAAGATTCCCTGTTGGCTCATCTGCAAATAAAATCGAAGGATTATGTACGATTGCTCGAGCAATCGCTACTCTTTGTTGTTGCCCGCCTGAAAGTTCTGATGGCTTATGTTCTGAACGATTTGAAAGGCCGAGCATTGAAAGAGATTCCAGGGCCCTCTCCCTCGCCTCGTTGGCTCCAACATTGAGCAAAAGCAAGGGAAGTTCTACATTTTCAACCGCACTAAGTACAGGCAGAAGTTGATATTGCTGAAAAATAAAACCCATTCTTTCTCCACGTAACTTCGTTCTTTCATAATCAGATATATTGGCAATATCTTTTCCTTCGAAATATATCTCTCCACGGCTAACTGTGTCAAGAGATGATAAACAATTGAGTAACGTTGTTTTCCCACTACCTGAAGGACCAGTAATAGCAAGAATCTCGCCACGATGTATCTCCAAAGATACACTTTGAAGTGCTGAAACTTCAGTCTCCCCCATAGGGTAAACCTTCCAAAGGTCCATTGCCTTCAGAATCGCCCCCATAATACTCCATAAGAACCGGAGCCTGATAACACCTATTCCGAGGCGTGAAATACTGGTATAATCTGGGGATTACATGGAAGATGCCATCAAAGCTTGGAAAGTATCTGTCATCTTCTTTGGACCTTTACGAGAACACATAGGGAATGAACGAGTTGAATTATCTGTATTTACAGAAACTACAATTCAAGATATTATCGAACAATTTAATTTAGGAAAATGGGTAAAAAATGGCCTGAATGTCGCAATTGATGGCAATATGTGTACCTATGATTCGATGTTACATGATGGGGCCGAAATCGCCCTCCTCCCACCTGTATCAGGGGGATAGAATTGCACAAGATTTCGCAAAAACACCGGAATTGTCTTTGAAGGATGAGTTGCGTGGCTCCTTCATGGCATTCGGACCGATGGAAGGCGCAATACTTGTAGGACTCTTTCTTATCTTGTTTGGACCGTCTCAACTTCCTAAGTTAGCACGGTCCCTAGGACAAGCGAAATCTGAGTTCAATAAAGGGCTCGTGGAAGGAGATGTAAACAATTCAACAGAAGAAGATCTTGATCGAGGAGGGATGACTGAACCAGTAGCTTTGGCAGAAGAAGCAAAAAGTAAGGGTATTGAAATTGAGGGCAGAAATCCTGAAGATATTAAGAAAGATATCAATGAATCAGAATAACTCAACTTCCGCCTCGTTTTAATTTGAGTTTAGAACCACAATCAGCACACGACCCATATGTTCTGCGCCAACGAGAAACATTCTCAGGTGGAGGATGTAACTTCTTACACCCCTTACACTCCAAAACCCATTCCCAATGCTCCTTGATTCCTTCATTCATTACAGGATGCCAGCCTACTCCAAAACGACCTGCAACATTTTGAATTCGATGATCATCTGTGACAATAATTGCACGATGTTCAAGAGCAACGGCGAGAACATCCATATCGACATTAGAAAGGCCGGATATATCACCGGTCTCTTGTGCAGCCTCTCGAGCCCTCTGGAGAGCATCTTCTGAGGGGGAACGCCAATGAAGGCGGACTCCTTCAATCAAAAGTGCTCGATCCTTGTCAACTCGAGCGATCTCATCTCTCTGGCTATTTGCTACCAAACCGCCAGAAAGACGATTGGGAGGTAGATGAAGTAAGGCCCCTGTATCAAGAACTCGGGCTGCACCGACCATGTCCTCCGACGGAACTACTTCCCTCTTGATACATCCGGCCAAAATTGGTAACCAATTTACATCAGATTCATGGGTAATCCCCCATCCGCAGAAACATGGCAATCCTAGACATATTGGACCCAGTGGTTCAATTTCTCAATGGATTTGGACTCATTGGATTGATAATCCTCATTTTTAGTGAAGCGATTATCAATCCAATCCCTCCAGAAACATTGTTTTTACCTATGCTAATAGCAGATGGAACACTCACAGGAAATATATTCTTAGGGTTAGTTGCAACTATTACTTCAGTTCTTGGAGCAATTGTAGGCTATTGGATTGGAGAAAGAGCAGGTAGACCTTTAATCGATCGTTTTTCGTCTGAAAAAACTGTACGGCGATTGGAAGTATTAACTGAAAGATATGGCGCTAGTGGAATTTTCATTGCTGCAGTTTCACCTATACCCTACAAAGTATTTGCATGGATTGCAGGTATGGGGAAAATGGACCTACGCCTATTCATCATCGCAGGAATACTAGGAAGAGGAATTAGGTTTGGAATTCCAGCTATAGCTATAGGGGCATATGGGGAGGAAATTCTAGCGAGTTTGAATGTGTGGACATTTAGTATAATTGCGATTATTGGTGCAGTTCTGATAATTCCACTTTTCCGATGGTGGGAAGGCCTGCTAGATGAGAATGAAGAAGCAAATCTATCCGATTGATTCTTGAGCAGAACCTTGCTCGGCTGATTATCGCTCGTGTAGTGTAGTTCGGTCCATCATTGCGGGTTTTCATCCCGTCGACCCGGGTTCAAATCCCGGCACGAGCACTAAAAATTCTAATCTTCAATAGCGAGAAGATA
>Ga0208277_1001051_pt1 | contig 16241 bp, 16 predicted proteins | sample ETNtaG_5_FD_185782 | JGI IMG/M metagenome (GOLD analysis project Ga0208277, IMG submission 185782) | Marine microbial and viral communities from oxygen minimum zone, Eastern Pacific Ocean - ETNP201406SV205 (SPAdes) (version 2) | ecosystem: Environmental > Aquatic > Marine > Oceanic ...
CTATGCTTATCGTCTTCGTATCCGGAGTTTTTCCCGCTTGGAAAGCAACAAGGATGGAGCCACTCGATGTGCTTGGTGGGCACACTGACTTGCGTGTTGGCTCCAATCTACTCCGTAACCTGACAGGTTGGATGCCCACACGCCTTGGACTATCGATTCGCTCTAGCCTACGCAAGCCTATTCGATTGAGTATGACCTTTCTTGCTGTCGGACTCTCATTGATGCTTGCCGGATCGATTCAAATGATGACGGTTGGCCTAACAGGTTCAATTGTAGGTGGACTTGAGGATGGACAATCGTGGGACGTTCAGGTCTATACACAGCCCGGCGGTGAGAATGCAATAATCGAATGGGCAGAAGAACGAGAAGCAAATCATGAGATGATTATTGAACTCCCATTCGGCAATCTGCAGGATACATCAGGGATGTCTCGTACCTTCACTTTGGTCGCATTACAAGGATACGAAGAAGATCAATCGATGCGAAGTGTGGAAATTATTGCAGGAGAAATACCCGTACAATCTTCAGGCACAATTCAGGTCATGATGGATGAAGGCTCACTTGAAATGGCAGGATGGTCAGTCGGAGATACTCGAACAGTCGACGTAGCAGGAACAAGTACAGAGGTCCATATTACAGGCTCTTTACGAGGGGAGATTTCACGGACGATGTTCTTCCTCCAACCTGACCTCTCATCGATTATCGGCATTGATGCAACTGCGATTTACCTCCAACTCCCTGATGGGGTTGAAGTGGACGAATCCCTCGCAAATATATCTACGACTATTCAGGAACGACAGGTGTTAATCGAGGGGATTAGCACCCTGCTAGATCAACAAACACAAGTCCTGTCTACAATTATGGGACTTGGTATCCTGTTCACTCTCGCAGTGATGTTCAACACGATGGTCATGAATATCGCAGAGAGAGACTTTGAACTCGCTACCCTCCGAGTCTTAGGCGCGTCTACAGGAAGCCTCGGTACAATGCTCCTCTTTGAAAGTGTCCTGATTGGGCTCTTCGGCGGACTAATAGGTGTTCTCTTCGCATTCGGAGGCGCTGTTGGTCTCGCAGCGTCCTTCTCGACTTGGCAATTCTACTTCCCGGTGGTCCTTGTCCCCAGTGTCGCTTACCAACTAATGGGGATTGTACTGGGCATAGCTATCGCAATGGTTCCAATAGGAATCTGGAGAATTCGAAGAATGGATCTTGTTGAGAAGGTGAAAGACCTCTCGTAATGATTAGTCCTCAGAAACCATTTGCATCTGAGCACTCTTAGCACTAGCAATTCGAGTCTTGAGCAACTCTCTTTGGCGATGTCGCTTGTTGGCCCGTACATGAAGCATAGCCATCACAACAACCAATCCAATGATGACAGGAAGTAATGCCTCCGCATGATAACGTTCCATCACTTCTATGATTCCGCGAGCAGTATATGCCCACGTTACCGAAGCAGCAGTCCCCCCAATTAGACATGCAGAAAGAACTGTCTGGAATCGCATACGACCAACTAATCCCAACATTGCACCAACCAACACTCCACTGGCCATGAAAGGAATCCAGACGAAAACAATGAGGCCAAAGAAACCATAACGATCAATTCTCGTCCTATTTTGATGAGCAATAAATTCGACAGAAGATAGGATATCAGCAACGAATTCATTCTGAAGGAGGGTACCTGTAATCCCCTCTTGTTTAGCTACAAATGCTTCCGTTGCAACAGTCTCATCTCCTTCTTTGACACTCAATTTCTCGGCACGTCCTGCTGCAACTCTGTCTGCCCTAGTATCTATATCGCTAACCGCACTGACAATTATCCTTCTATCTCCTAGCATTGCACCTAGTTTATCTCTAATCGTTGATCGAAGTTCACGTTGAACATCTTCGTAAGAAAATGAGTTCCTAAAGAAATACAAAATTTGGTTTCCTGGACGATAATTTACACGAAGATAGACTGCGAAATCATCAGATGTGACATTATCCTTGATGTGATGCAAAGGTTGGTTTGAAAACCATCCGCGAACAACTTCCCGTATACTATCATCGATTCTAGCATAATTATTGAGATCCGTGAAAAATGTGGTATAATCCTCAACAGGGCCTTCGATTGATTCTAATCCTTCTCTGATGCTTTGGTGGACGCCACGACGATCTTGTAGTGTACGTACATCTAATTCTGTACTTCTCATTTCACCAAATACTGCAAATTCGCTTAGAATATCCTTGAGCAATCGTGCGCGAACTGATTCTCGATCTGAAAATGAACGGTCTGTATTTTCATAACAAACATGAATACTAATTATCAATGGTTTAACTTCAATTTCTGTCTTTTCAAAATTATATTTTAGATGAAGGCCATTACATGTAGATTCTAATGTTCTTTCAATCAATCTAGATGTCTGTTCATCAGATAGTAAATCATCATCATCCCGATGATATAATCGATACATTAGAGGATATTGAATGAATAAAAACACTACTGACATGAATAAAGATACGAAAGCCATCCACCAAGGAGGTACTCCCGCTGATCCTCCAGCCAACATTGCAGTTTCTCTACCACCTGCCCATTCTGCACCCATCAATGCAATTGACCACGTTCCTAACGCTTGGACTGTCCAACATGCTCGTGCCTCTTCGTCAAGTAACTCAATTCCCTTAGAGACTGATCCTTCAGATAGCCCAATTAGGGACAGAAACCCTCCGGTCTCAATGTCCTTTACACGAACCTGACGTTCTGCATCAATAGATGATTTCATTCCAATTAATGCCGTCTGATTTTCATCTGTAATTTCCAAACCAGTGGTATTGTATACCTTAATGATTAGAGTATATTCTGAATCAGGAACATCTTCTGTATCCAATCGAATCTCAGTTTGATTCAGTGAACCATTGAGGATTAACGGGTCTTCTTGCACTAAATCTCGAGGCATATTGTCTCCAATCGGTTCTACCAATCGAGCATGGATGACGATGTTCTCAGGACCCATATTGTACAATCGTACACGCATATCATGATCTTCATCAACCCAAATATTCAACCATGCAACACCAGTTCTATCCTCACATTCTTCCCCAGGATCCAAAAATGTTCCAGAAAGAGATTGGTCAACCACAATTGAATCTGCCATCACCACACCAGTTGAAGAAAGGAGAATAATTGCACCAAAAAATAAAGCTGTGATTAAACCAAATGCCAGAGTTTTCCCTTCGGGGCCACTGAAAAAGGGACGTTTTACTCCTTCTCTTCTTTCACGAATCCGATCTAATTCTTCGTCGATTTGAGAGTAATCTAGTAATGGTTCATCAGCCTCTTCTTCTGATGAAATAGAAAGAGGTTCAGATTCTTCAATGTCTCCATTGATGACTTCGCCCTCTCCGCTCATAGACTGCGCTATACTTTGCCCCTCATATCGATTGTGTAGATTTTCTAAAATTAATCATTTAGAAATCAAAAATTTGAAAAATTTTGAACAAGTACAAAACATCTATTCAAAACGAACATATCGATGGAAGAATATGGGTATTGTAGATTATTTTCTAGCACCTCGAAAAGACCATCGTGGCTGGGATACCCCGAATGAAGCATCTAGAATCCTATTTTTTGTTGTACTAGTATCAGTTTCTATTTGGGCGTGGCCAATTTCGGGAGGAAGATTCGTGATTTGGATAGGCATTATACTACTATTTTCAACAGGTATCCTTACTATTGTCTGGTGGTTTCTTTCCTTAGTGACGGGAAATAGAAAGCCCAGAAAACTGACAACATCACTAACTGAAAACTAATTTTTGATAGAATTCATCAAGTAGTCGAAATCAAACGCAAAATCGTGGAAACGATTCGCGAATGTGGAGTTCTTGATATCCCTAAAATGTGGGAAATCAATGAACAGGGGCTACCAGGAACAGGAAAAGTTTCAGAAACAGAAATTTCGCATCTGATGGATATTTCAGAACTGTGTCTAGGCGTATTTCAAGATGATTCACTTGTTGGTTTTGTAATCTGTTTACTGCCCAATCGAGATTATGGAAGTTTGAACTATTCTTGGTTTAATGGCAGATATAAGGAATTCATCTATGTCGATCGTATTGCAATAGATAAGCAACATCGAAACAAAGGAATAGGTACTCAATTGTATGAGAAGGTAATCCAATATTCTACTGAAAATACAATTCCAATTGCGGCCGAGGTTAGTTTAGACCCTCCCAATCTAGGATCCGATCGATTTCATCTTCGGCATTCATTCAAATCTGTAGGAGAGTTTCATCAAGAAAAAAAATCGGTCACAATGTACATCAGAAATTACCAATAGAACAAGAATGGTAAAAACAGATAATATACAATTGGAATAGAAACTAAGAAAGATAGAATAAATAATGCAATATTCCATTCTTTACCTTTCTCTGACTTAGTAGAATCCTCTCCTCGTGATTTTTCATATATGATTTTCTTATCGTAATGAATTGCATCAAAAATACAAGACACACAAAAAAATACGACGAAAGAACCGCAACCAAATATGAAGTAAGGGAAGTATGAAAACATACTCAAAATAAATGAGAAAAGAAGACAAGTAAACCCTACATAAATAGAAAGACGGTGGAATCGATGGAAAATCTCACCTTCGTATAGTTCATTCTCCATGCTATCCATATCAATCAACGGCTAAAATAGATGGTGCAGGGGACAGGATTTGAACCTGCGAAGCACTACGCACTGGGACCTAAACCCAGCCCCTTTGACCACTCGGGTACCCCTGCTTGATTTCTTCGCTGAAGTCTATACGCTTGAATGCAACGCTCAATTTTGCATTTTTGCTAATTCATCGATCAAGACTTCTGCGAGATACTCATATTGTTCTCGACTATTGTGCAAATGAGCAGAAATTCGAATATAACGGCCTTCAGGAGATGGCCAAGACCAAACAGGGATCTGGATTCCTCTCTCCAACAACCTAGAATGAAGAGGATCGGGATCATGTAAAGGAATCCCAGCAGTACCTGTATTTGGAAGAATAAGTGTAGCAATAGTTCCAATCATATTATCTGGACAGGGGGGCGAAAGTTCTAACTTTTCACACAATAATGCTCTTCCTTCTAAAGCCAAAAGACGGTTACGTTCCATAATCGCAGGCCATCCCCCGTCAAACATGGCAGCCATATGTTCAATCACAAAAGGAAGAGTGCACCAAGCAGTTGGATCTCTAGTACCAGTCCAATCAAATTCATGTCTGAATCGCGTTGTATCTCCAAGAGGGAATGTCATCCCATGACTGATTGTAAGTGGATGGATGTTCTCTTGTCTATCTTTTCGAACATACAAGAAGGCTGACCCTTTCGGTGCACAGAGCCATTTGTGAGCATTACTAGTAACATATGATGCTCCAAGATCTTCCAAAGAAAGAGGGAGCATTCCAATACCGTGGGCCGCATCTAGAAGTACGGCTACCCCTCGATCTTCTAATTCTCGCGACAATTGCTCAAAGGGCATCCTTAGTCCAGTGGGGCTCGTAACTGTATCAATCATGGCGAGAACAGTTCGTTCAGTAACTGAATCGAGAATCGATTCAATGACCACTTCTGGACCCTCTATTGGGAATGGGATATTCACGGTTACAACAATTACATCATTACGAGAAGCAACAAAATCGATTGCGTTTCTGCATGCTTGATATGCATGATCGGGAACCAGAATCTCATCTCCTGGCTTGAAATCGAATGAACGTAGAATCGTATTCACACCACTTGTTGCATTCTCAATCAAAGCCAAGTCATCTGGATCACACGACAACATCGAGGCAAGCGCCTGACGAGAATCAACCAATGCAGGTGGCAAAAGTTCCTCAAAAAAACGAACAGGTTCTAATTCCATCCAATCCTGCCATCTCCTTTGCTCATTTAGAATTGCTAATGGCGTAGCTCCGAATGAACCATGATTCAGAAAAACCGTTTCAGGAGTAAGCCCCCAATGAAAGGCAAATTCACTCGGTTCAGGCCGCATAATTTGTACATGTCCCGAACGCTTACAATACTGCCGGAATGACCTTGTGCGTCTTTCTATATCCCCAATGGTCAAAACCTGATTGTACTGCAACGAGATTAATGGCGAGCATTGGCATCATTGGGCTCGGCAACTGGGGGACTGCATTAGCGAAGGTTTGGGGGTCCACAGGTCACAATATTGTGGGATGGACTATCGAAGAAGAAGTCTATGCATCGATAACAGAAAAAGGAATCAATGACAAGTATCTTCCAGGTGAAGAATTAGAAAATGTTCAAGCAACAATGAACTTAGAATCTCTTTGTGAAGATTCGGAAATTTTGATTCTGTCTCTCCCTTCTGGAGTTGTGTTGAATGTTGTTGATAATCTGCTGCCATTTCTTCGCCCTTCTCATGCCCTTTTGGATTTAGCAAAAGGACTAGCTCCAGAAAGTGAAGATGAAGCATTCATCAGTGCTGCTATCGAAAGAAGATTGAGAGATGCTGGAAAAGCAAATCCAGTTTTTGTTATGACTGGACCAACAATCGCACCCGAAGTTGCACGAGGGGTACTTACAACAGCATTAATCGCTGCACACGACCATGCAATGGCAAAAAGAATGGCTGATAGATTAACCACTAATACTCTTAGTTTGCAAGCAGCAGATGATCCACTCGGGGCTGAACTTTGGGGCGCTTTCAAAAATCCAGTCGCATTAGCATGTGGAATTGTAGATGGATTAGGACCTAAAGGAGGTGACAATCTGAAGGCAGCATTAGTTACAGCAGGCTTCAGAGAAGGACAACGACTTCTTCCTACGATGGGTGCTTCCCCTGATACTGCCTTTACAGCAGCCGGCCTTGGAGACATGTACGTCACATCTACTAGTCCAAGTAGTCGAAATCGAACTTTAGGTGAAATGCTGGGTTCCGGACTTACACTTGAAGAAGCACTAGGAAAAATGCATATGGTCGCAGAAGGCGTTAGGGCATCTAGAATGTTTCTTTCAAGAGCTGCAGTACAAGGAACCGCGACTCCATTCTTGCATGCATTATGTGATTTCTTAGATGGAGGAATTTCTGTTGATGAGGCACTTTCTAGGATGATTGAAAGTGAAGTTTAGCCGCGAGGTTCATGCATAAGTTCCTCCTCCGATAACCATGGCGATGGCAGATTTGACCAAATTAGAAGCGCGCCTCTTCAAATGGCTGTGCCTTGAAGAGAACGATTTTGAAGCAAATGCATGGTCTACAGAAAAGGCTGCTAAAGCATTCAAAGTAGATGCAGATGAAATGTATGAAGCATTGGCATCTCTAACAGAAAAAATTCCACATAATATCTACATCCACTACAAAGATGGCGCTGTTAGAATCATCGCCTCAGAGTGATTTCATGGTGAATTGGATTTCGGCAGTGATTGCATCTATTTTCGGTGCAGATGATGTTATCGAAGAAATCTTAGAAGAAGAGTAAGATTATTCATACTATTTTGGTTTCAATAAATCTATCATAGCAGATGGGAGAATGATTCCCCACCATGGTGATGGTGGACGTGTGACGTCTCCTTCTTCTGTGAAGAAAGATCTAGCAGCTATCGAAAGTAAATCTAGTAAAAGTACAACAATGAAGATTAACACAAGGTAGGCAATAACTTTGTCATATTGTAAAAACTTCAGATAGAGATTGATGTAATATCCAATTCCACCTGCCCCTACAATTCCAATTACTGTACCATGTCTGAAATTGTATTCAAACATAAAAATGGCTTGGGAAATTAGTCCATTTGCTGACTCAGGAATAATCACACCAAATGAACGTTCTAACCAACCATGCCCCATTGCATTTGAAGCATCTAATGGAGGTCTCGATACGCCTTCAATTGCTTCGTATTGTAACTTCCCAAGATAACCAATAGTGTAGACAGTCATGGCAAGTATCCCCGCTAATGGACCTAGTCCAACCAAAATTACGAAGAAAATTGCCCAAATGATACTAGGTAAACTTCTAGAAGCGGCTAAAATGAATCTAGAAGGATATGAAAGCCACCATGGATTTAGATTACGGGCAGCAAACAAAGAAAGTGGAAGGGAAATAATCATTCCAAATATCGTTGCTACAAAGGCAATTTTCAATGTCTCTACAACACCAATCCAGGCAGTTGAACAAGTAAAATCAAGCCATCCCGGTTCAGTACATACAGGATATGCTTGAGGTTCAATAACACTCCAATCTGGAGGCCAAAGCGATTCATCGATGAAAATCATAAGATTTTCACCACCATTTGCTAATCTCCCCCAACTATCTACCATCCCGTTAGTAACAATTACAGAAAGCCAAATTAGTAATGCAATCAACAAGAACCATCTAGAAGTAAACCAAACAGAAGAAAGTGGATGTTCAGGATTAATCATAGGATTCTCAGTATCTGATAAATCTCGATTCTTCACTTTTTCACCTCCACAGTAATTGGAGAAGATACGAATGGATTAAGACGTCCGTCATCCATTATCAAAAGACGATCTGCCATTTGTTTGGCTCTAGAAATATCATGTTCCACGACAATCAATGTTGAATTAGATTCACGAACATAATTGGTTACCTTTTCCAAAACCAAAGTCATTGTTTCTTCATCAAGTTCACCTAAGAATTCATCTGCTAAAATCAATGAAGGGCGTTGTGCCAACGTACGAGCAGTAGCAACTCTCCTCTGTTGTCCACCAGAAAGACGACGAATAGGAGTCCGGATTTTATCATCTAGTCCTACTGAAGATATTGCTTCAAGAGTAAGTTGTTTTGCTTTGACAGAAAATGGAAACCAAGGAGAAGTATGTCCAGCTAATGCTCCTAAAAGCACATTATGATATACGCTAGCATGTCTAACTAAACCTAATCTTTGAGGGATATATCCTAATTCTCCTCTTGAAGCTGCTTTTTTCCCATTGATGGAGAATGAACCTTGCAATGGTGGAACGAGTCCAGCAATAGTTCGTAAAAGCGTAGTTTTCCCGATACCAGATGGTCCTGCTATCGCTACAATTTCACCTTTAGAAAATTGTAAATTTATTGAAGTAAGTAATGGTTCTTTCATGGAATAACCGATGGAAGCATCTCGGATTTCGACAACAAATTGAGAATCCAACGCAATCCCTCTTTTTATTACAGGAACAGGATGTATATTTCATTCCATAGCCCTTGCTTTCTTAACCAAAGCAACAATTTCTATTCTTGCTTCATCAGGAGTTGTCGCTTCATTGTCAAAACCCAATCTAATTGGTCTAGGGCCATCACTAGTTAATGCCGACATTTCAAAACCATAACGATCTATTCCTGTCATAACTGCTTCAGATGTATCAACAGCCATACTCATTTTCTGACACATAACAAGCATTGCATCGTCATGATCTTCATTCATATGTTCGATTATTCCATCAGCGTGCTCTTGTAATGGATCTGGAAGTGCTAAAGACCAAGAATCCTCATCTACCCAAGACATCCTTCCAAAACCACCAATGTATCGAACTGAATCTACCATTAATCTGAAGAAATAAAAGTCACCAAAATCAACATAGAATTTAGCACTCTCATGTTTAGATAGGAATATTTCTTTCATCTCACTTCGTTCAGAGTCAGGAACCTTTGTACAATTCCCAATCAATGTAATTCTACCTAAAGCAAGAGGATTACCATCTCCCCCTTCTGCAATCAATAATGAGGCTTTAGAATCTAAATTCAAATTTTTAGTATGCTCTGCTAGAGCACTGATTAAGAATATCGGATTCCCATTATGTAATGCATAAGTAACAAATGAGCCATATGGGTGTCCAGAATAATCTGCTGACATAGTACAAAGCGTTGCAGTGCTCATCTTTTCTGCCATTGTTCTTGCTTGCTCAGCATGAGACGAGGTAGGTACATTAGGATCATACAATAATTCCTGTCGTTGCGAACTAGTTCCCTTGGGAGGGGCGTGCCTAGGAGGTTGTTGATTTTCTACTTCTTTTTCTGACATTTTAACACCCATTAAACTGATTGGAACTTTGCTAGAGCTTCACTTATCCACTCATCTACAAAATCCTCATAATCTGTATCACAATCTATTCTTTCATGAACCCTTGTACCACCTTTCTCTTCGAAAATCCGATCCCACTCTTTTCCAGATTCACAAAATAAGTCAAATGCGGTATCTCCTAAAGCAAGTACAGCAAAACTAACTCCACTCATGGAATCATCTGCTGAATCGCATACATCATCATACAAATCTTGAGCATTATCAGGTTGATCACCCTCGCCCCAGGTACTACATACAATCATCACTCTAGATGCTGAAGATAAGTCCTCTAAGCTCAAATCTTCCATATCGCAAACTCTTCCTTCTAAATTAAAATCCGAAGCAGCATTAGCAGCATCCTCTGCCAACATTTCTGCATTTCCAGTTTCCGTTCCAAACGCTATTATTATTTCATTTTCAGTCATTTTTATTCCTCTTGTTTTATTATACTTGTAGAATGAAATTTTATTTCATCTCCTACAAGGACTCTCATTGGTGATTCATCAGTAGCACTGAGAATCGTGCATGTAACGCCGAAAACTTCGGCTATGTTCTTTTCATTAAGAACAGATTCAGGAGTGTCGAACGCCTTTACTTTACCTTCATGAAGAAGTAAAATTCTATCTGCAAACCTGCATGCTAAATTAATATCATGAACAGCCACTAATGCAGATTTTCTCTCATTTTTATCATCAACAAGATCACGAATTCTCTTCATTACTTCAATCTGATTTCTAAGATCTAGATCACTAGTTGGCTCATCAAAAAGAAATAATGAAGGATTTTGAGCTACCGCTTTCGCAATAATAACTCGTTGCCTTTCACCTCCTGAAAGGCGATCAAATCTTCTAAATGCAAAATCTTCAAGATCAAAAAGTTGTAATGTTTTACTTACCTTATCTCTATCTTCATCACTAATTCTCCATGAAATATGTGGCCTACGACCCAACAATACTACATCAAATACGTCCATCGAAAAATTTGTCATTACTGATTGAGGGACATAAGAAATTGACTTGGATAACTCAATAATTGAGAAATCATCAATATTTTTGGATTCGACTTCAATATTTCCAGTTTGAGGTTGAAGAATTTTATTCATACATTTTAGAAGCGTAGATTTTCCGGCTCCATTTACTCCTAAGATGGCGATTAATTCACCCCATTTACAGGAGAATTCAATATTTTCCAATACTGGATTGTCACTCCAACTAAAGGAGAGATTACTTACCTTAAGAACATCAGACATATTCCTTGATTTATCCCTATCCCTCAATGAGCATGCCCCCTATTTTGTAAGAGTAAATACATGAAAAATGGACCACCAATTATCGAAAGCATAATTCCTACAGGGATTACTATTGGAGCGAATAAGGTTCGCCCCACAGTATCTGCGAACACAACTAAAAATGCTCCAAATACGGCAGAACAGGGAATCAATTTTCGATAATCATTGCCAATCAACAATCTACTCATATGAGGTGCAGCTAAACCTACGAAACCGATTAATCCGGTAAAGGAGATAACTATTGATGTCATCAAAGCAGAAATTATCAGAATATTCCGACGAGTAGTAACAGGTTCTACTCCTGTAGAAATTGCAAATTCGTCACCACCCAATGAAAGGGTATTGAGGTCCCATGCCCATATGAAAACTATTGGCATAAGGCAAATGATTACGAGGCCTATCCAAATTGTATTGACTAAATCAGGTCTGGAAAGACTGCCAAAAGACCAATGTGCCAATTGAGATAATTGGGCATCGGTAGCGAAATATTGCATGGTAGAAACAATTGCACCTGCGATGAATGTAATTGCAATTCCTACAAGAATATATGATTCAGCAGAAATTGATCTCATATTCCCTAATTGAATAATAATGGCTACTACAATTAATGAAAAAAGAAAGGCATTCGCTACAATTGCTAGTTCTGGAATTGGAATGAATGAGAGATTAAGTACGATTGCAAATGCAGCACCTAAAGCCGCTCCTGAAGCAACGCCCAAAGTGAGAGGTGATACCAAAGGGTTTCCTAAACACCCTTGCATCAATGCCCCCGCAGTAGCTAGTGCTACACCAGTAATCATACCCATCATAATACGTGGAAAACGCAGATTCCAAACTATTTGCGACTGTATATCTTGATTACACGGGAAAACTTCTGAAATTTCAAAGATACAACTAAATTGACCTGTATCAAAAATTATCTTCATTGTAGAAAACATATCTAATTGTGAAGAAGAACCTAAACCCATTGAAAATAAAGCAAGAGCAAATGTCGAAATAGTTAGAATTACAATTAGGATAATCTGCTTTCTTCCATTCAGAACATGTTTTTCTGATATGGATTCCACTTAATCACCGCACTATGCCTCACAAACAAAAAGACCTTTACGTTCAATGTCATGATATTTCGTAAAATAAGAATCTAAGTAAGAATCTGAATCAAAATCATCGAATAAATCAGGATGTAATAATTTAGCCAACGTTGGAAGTCCGTGAATCATCATTGGACCCGCAAATTCACCGGACATTATGAACATTCTATTTTCTTGGATTGCAGTCAAATCATCGAAACCTGGGCGTTCAGCGATGAAATCCAAATGATTTTGGCATTTTCCTTCTTCATCAAACGCATTGAAACCGATATCAAACGTTATTCCATCAAACATAATAACATCTGGATCTGCATCCAATATTGCTTCCATATCTACATGAGTCGTGTGACCTGGTAGTTTAGCAAAATGGTTGATTCCTCCTGCTTTCTCAATCATATCAGTCCATTGAGAGGTCCCTGTCAACACAACAGGGTCACGAGTCAAAGAAGCATGATGTTCCATTACAATAAGAGGCTTTTCTGATGAATTTAGATTTGAAATTCTTTCGTTTACTACTGATTCGATCTGGTCAAACTCATCAAGAAGAAGTTGGAGTTCATCTTGTTTACCGAAAATATCAGCAAGAACATTGAATTCATCCCTTAAAGAATCATACTTGTAGAAATCAAGAGCCACTACATTAATTCCAACGGGTTCGAGTTTGTCTCTAATCGCACCTGTATCAACCATTCCATTTGTTGCAAAAACTAAGTAAATTTCAGGTCTTGAATCGAACAATGCTTCAAAATCAATCTCTGAATGTGCAGATTGTTGAACTATAGGAGTTTCAGAAAATTCTGGCCATAATTCATCATCATAGAAATCTCCTGATACACCGACGATTACAGAAGGATCTACGTCTATCATTCTCATTGCGCTTGCTGTGAAAGTATTTGCAATAGCTACTCTCTGAGGTATTGAATCAAAATTATGTTTGATTCCATTTGAATCAATTACTTCAATAAGAGAATCTTGTACTACTTCCGATTGATTATTTGAAATGCTATATTGGAAAGCACCGAATACACAAATAATGAAAATTGCAACAACTTGAAAAATAGTAATTTTCTTACTAACTGACATTTAATCACCAAACCTATTTATCGCAACTAAAGCAATTAGAATTACAGAAAAACCAATGAAAATTTCCAGAGAATAATTTTCTTGATTGGATATAGATTCAATATCTGAAACTGAATCGACTATGACATATATTGAATCTGAATAAATTGATTCAATCTGATTATTCAATACTACTTTTACACGCAAACGATTCTGACCATTATCTAGGTCAGTGATTGTGGTGAAATTTGATGAACCATTGTAAAGTTCTTCAGAACTGCCATCTGAATAATTCACAATCAATGAATACCATGCGCTATCTTCAACAGAAATCCACTCAATTAGAATATCTTCGGAATTATCAATATTCTGAGTTGAAGTTAGGAATATTGGAGGTGGTTGAATAAATTCAAGGTTCAATAAAAGGACTTGACCTTCAACTAAATGTCCAGAAGGCATGATAGCATTAACTTGAAATGAATATTCGCCATCTGTTTTATTGAGAATCTCTAATGAAAGATTATTTCCAGAATAAATGACTTGTCCATTTTCTAGAATCTGATATGATTCTGCCCCTTGGAAATTAGCCCATTCGATATTGAAATCATTATCTGTTAAATTAGATTGTTCAGTAATGAATTGTGGAATCAAAGGAACATCAAATGATGTCAATTCATATTCAACCATTTCAGAATGAGAACCAGGTAATCTATCTATAATTTTCACATAATTCCTTACTGTGGAATTGTACCATAATTCCCATGAAATAATTTGATCATTGTCATCAATAATAGAAATATGAGTAGTATCAAAAGTTCCTGCAGAAGTGGTGACCTCAACACCATGATCAATAATGATTGAATTAATGGTATCATCATAGCCGTTAGGATGGCCGGGAACACCTATTATGTTGGTTCGATTAAAATGTAATTTAGAGGGTGATTCTGAAGATAATAAATTGACTTCTTGGCCATTATTAGTGAAATTCCAACCAAACTGTCCTTCTTGGAAATATGATGAGGATGAAGGAGCATCAACCCAATATGTCTTGATGTTGAGTAAATTTTGAGAATCTACCCAACGATATGCTTTCTCTCCGTCTTCATAATCTTCATCAGATACTCTGAGTAAGAATGTATCACGTTGACGGTCAAAAGCGTCTGTGATTTTCTCTGATCCTATCACTGTATATGTTTTATTTTGATGGTATTCAGGAGTGTGGATAACAGAATAATCCCAACTCATGCCTGAAGACCATAATTCCTGTTCTGAACCTTCGGGAAGGACAATCAAAAGTAACGGCTGTGAATTTACTGTTGAACCATTTGAGTTATTGGCTACAATTCTGAATTCTATAGTACCCGTTTCTTCTGGAGTGTACACAAAAGAGTTAGAAAATCCTCTGTAAATGAGATTATCTTCATCTATTTCTCCGTCATAAAGAGAAAAGAAATCAGTATATTCTCCGCCTATCCACTCAATTTCAAATTGATTAGAGTTTATACTCTGCATTTCAGTCAAAAATGTCACATTACGCGGCATTTCTACCTCAATATTTGATGTGAAATTTAACCATCCTGGCCCCTCTTGAATAATATCTGTAAAGGAGTCAACAACTTGTTGAGTACCCTGAGTAAAAGTGTAATTCTGCTGGGATCCAACAACTAAATTTTGAAGAAGATAAAAACCATCAGAATTTGTTGCTACAGTTTGTTGACCATTAGTAACAACAACATCAACCATTGGATTACCGAGATTATCTAATATGAAGCCATAGCGACTATTCATTCCATAATGAAAATCAAAATCATTAATTGACGGAGTTGTTGCTGTACCCGGCTCAAGTTTGAAATGAACATATTGGGAAGAATCATCTATCTCTCCGTAAGAAGCCAATAGAGTGTAATATTCTCCAATATCTAGTAATCCAAATTCTGTTCGACCGTTGTTTAGGGAATGAGTTTCTCCTAATTCAACTAAACTAATTGTTGAAAGTACTGAGTTGTGTACTCTCTCACCTTGATTGTCAAACATTTCTGCTGTTGCCCAATTCTTTCCTTCATACCAATCGAGTTGCATATCTTCAGAAAAAAACATCTTTCGATATACAACAGTATGTCCATTATTCATGAAATAAGCGCGAACTGTATGTTCTCCAGGAGATATTCCAGTAAACTCGTAACTACCATCAGTTAAGTTAGACCATGAAGAAGTCATGGAGTCGACCTTTATCGAAGTCGAGGCCGCAATATTCCCATTTTGATCATATACATTTCCAGAAAGAGTAAATGTAACATTTTCATTTTCTGCCTGTACAACCATTGGGGAAAAAATAACTATTGCCAAAAAAATTGAAACAATAAAATTCCTAGACCGCATTTTCAACATCTCGATAAAGTTGGCAGCCCAAGGAGGGCAAGGTGCGAATCATACCCTCCTTGACCGCCTCAAATCAAAATCAAATGTCGTATTTATCTCCAAAGTAACTTGAAATTCCAGGGACATTAGAAATGGAATCAGAATAGCTACCCATATGTTCTTGAGTATTCACAGCGATTAATCCTCCAGTGTTTAGTATCTCATCAAGAATAGAATCACCACACATATTTCTCGCTAAATCGCTTTCAACATCACGAGTAAATTGATTGTAACAATAACCATCTCCTTCTTCGACCCAAGTTTCCCCATTCATATCCATTAGAGCAGTAAGTAATGCCGCCCTAGTGTTCATGTCCATATTATCTGGATTATACATTATAGGATGACTTGGA
>Ga0208277_1001052_pt1 | contig 16240 bp, 13 predicted proteins | sample ETNtaG_5_FD_185782 | JGI IMG/M metagenome (GOLD analysis project Ga0208277, IMG submission 185782) | Marine microbial and viral communities from oxygen minimum zone, Eastern Pacific Ocean - ETNP201406SV205 (SPAdes) (version 2) | ecosystem: Environmental > Aquatic > Marine > Oceanic ...
GCTCCGCTCCATAAATTTCTGGTGTTTCGGCTAATACACCGGTGCCTCCTTGCGAGATGAGTAGATCACAAGCTTTGCCTAAGGCTGGGTTGGCGGTAATCCCAGACCAAGCATCTGATCCTCCACATTGAAGAGCAAGCTTTATTTCCGATGCTGGACATTTCTCACGGTATGCCTGATTGGCTACAGGTAACATCTCTTTTACTTTTTTTATCCCAATTTCAATAGTTTTTCCAAGGCCAGCAACATTTTGAATATTCATTGTTTGGAATAGTGGACCCTGCTCAAGTCCATAAGCATCAAGTAGCCAATCAAGCTGGTTCATTTCGCAACCCAACCCGACCATTAATACTCCTGCATGATTTGGATGTCGGGCATAACCCCACATAACCCGCTGGAGCGCTTCAAATCCTTCACCATCGCCAGCCATACCGCAACCTGTTCCATGAACGAACGCAACAACTCCATCAACATTTGGATACTCACTTAATTCGCTTGGTCCAAAAGCATCAGCAATGCGCCTTGCTGCGGTAGCCGAACAATTAACCGACGTTACTATCGCAATATAGTTTCTAGTCCCGATATTTCCGTTAGCACGGCGAAATCCCATAAAGCTATCAACGGCATCATTACCAGCGAATTCAACTGGATCATTATCTGTACAAAATTCGTATTCGGTCTGCGTATTTCGAAACTCAACGTTGTGTGTATGAACATGCTCACCAGCTTTAATCTCGGCAGAAGCAAAACCAATACATTGACCGTATTTTGTAACCTGATGCCCCTTTTTTATATTACATGATGCAATCTTATGCCCCACCGGAATATTTTGTAGAGTCTTGATTTCTTCAAAAGAAATTCCTGCGGTAACTGCTTTAGTTGCAGTTACTACATTATCAACTTTGCTCAATCTTACGAAAGACGTCATTTCTTTTCCAAAAAGCCAACGAGTTTTAAAAATTGATAACCACTCATTTAACTTACACTAGTAATCCTTATTCTAATAAACCTTCAATATCACTGGTTATAACAGGACTTCTATAATTGGCGGCCATATCAGCAGCACAATTAAGGCAAGAATTTGAATTCCTATGAAAGGCAAAAACCCCTTGAAAATGTCAGTCAGCGATATGTGAGCAGGTGCAACAGATTTTAAGTAAAACGCTGCGGGGCCAAATGGTGGTGATAGAAAACTCACCTGCATATTCATACAAAATAAGACACCAAACCAAACCGCTAAATACTTTGGCTGTAACTCACCTATTAAACCAATCTCCTCGATGGGTAGGCGCTGTACGATGGGAAGAAAAACAGGAATTATTAAAAGGACAATACCGACCCAATCCATAAATGCTCCCATAAATAATAATATAACCATCATTATGAGAAGAATTGCCATAGTAGGCACGTCCAGACCCACAATTAAATCTGCAACATATTGGGGGCCACCAGCAATCGTGTAAGCACCAGCAAGCGCAGCAGCACCAATCGTTACCCAAATAATTGTTCCTGTTGATTTAAGGGTACGCATCAAGCTGTCCCAGACTAGATCAAAATTAGCTTCTCCTCGAAAAACAGAAATAATAAGAACAGCAACAACGCCCATTCCAGCAGCTTCAGTGATACCTGAAATACCACCGTAAATTGATCCTAAAACTACACCTATAACCACAATAGGAGCAACTAAACCCTTACCCATTTCCCAGCCAATCTTTGCTCTTTCAATTCCAAAAGCAAAAAATATCAAGCCCAACGAAATAGCAGTGTAAGCACCAAACCAAGGAATATAATCAGCTGTACCATAAGCTATTGCATCCACACCTTCTACATATACATTTTGACCAGTGATAGTAAAAAACAGAACTCTAACGAGTAATACTGCAGAAAAACCACCTACTATAATTGACATAAACGCGCCAAATAGCGCCCACTTCTCGGCTCCCTGAGGATCGCCCGGTTTTGGTTCTGGTAGGGGTGCCTGATCAGGATTCAACTGAGTGCGAACAATGATGTAGATTATGAAAAACGAGGCGAGCATAAAACCTGGCAAAAAGGCAGCTGTAAAAAGAGCTTTAATTGACGTCTCAGTGATTAAACCAAAAATAATAAGCACAATGGATGGCGGGATCATTGTCCCCAATGAACCAGATGCGCAAATAGTTCCAATAGCCAAGTTCTGATTATAGCCAAGTTTGAGCATTTGTGGCAGGGCAATCAACCCCAAAAGCACCACTTCACCACCAATAATTCCAGACATTGCAGCCATTATTACAGCCATTATTGACGTGACGATAGCAATCCCACCTCTAACACTGGACAACCAAACATTCAGGGAAGCATACATATCTTTTGCTATTCCAGAGCGCTCCAGTAGAGCGGCCATGAAAATAAAAAGTGGTACCGATATGAGCACATAGTCCGTCAGGAGCCCATATATCTTTTGGGCCAATATATTGAGGGGGCCTGTCCCAAATTTACGGGTCAGCAAGCCATCACCAAAAGTAGTCGGATCCAGTAAAAGCATCGGCTCAAATTTCAAAACCAATACAAGAACGGCTAAAATAGCCGAAGCCATACCAAGCGGCATTCCGATCGCTAACAATAACATTAGCCCCAACAGTAGGACTAGCGAAATAGTTCCAATGTCCATTACTTTTCTCCTACCGACTCTTTGAGTCTTTCAATTTCATCCTGGTCAATGTCATCTGCTGCAGTATGAATCACAGGCTCTTTATTCCAATCATTGATTAAATTTAGTAATGACTGGATAGCAACTAAACATACAACCAATAATACGAGCGGTTTTAAAGTTGCAGGAATCGGCGGATCAAATACTGTTCCAAAAGTTTCCCAACGCAACAATTTAGCTTTTGCCTCTCCGTAGCCGCCGTAAACAAGAAAAAAAGCAAATAGTAAGATTAAAAATGTCGAAATAGTATCGCATGTTCTTTGCAGATTACGGGGTAACATGTCGTAAAGCAGAAAAATGCGAATATGGCTTCGTTGTTGCATAGCATAAAAACCAGCCAGTATGAAAACAAACCCTGCCATCCATAAAGATAATTCATTTGCCCATAAAGTTGGACGCTCAAATACATACCGTAAAATGACTTCATACATCATAACACCCACCACTAAGGCGATAAGTAGCATCGTAACTCTACCAATAAACATGGCGATTTGATCCAATGATGTATAGTCTTCCATCTCCATTTGAGCTCTCTTTACAGTAAGCACACCAAGAATTAGGAACACCGGCAATCCAATTAATGCTGCATAATCTAAAAAGTTTATCTGACGATATCTAGCTGCAAGAGCGTCCGTGAAGCCCCCGAACGCCATAATATAAGAAGCTCCGTGCCAGATTATCCAGCCGGCGCAACCAATAAATAGAAGCGGGAACACCCACTGAGTGAAAGCACTGTCTGACGTCTTCATTTTTAAACCTTTTGAATAAAAAATAGACAAGCCCAAAGTTATGGGCTTGTCATTGAATTGCTTAAATTATTTAACCAGACCGAGCTGAGTTAAATATGCAATGTGGCTTGCAACCAACGCTTTAGCTTCTGGCGTTGTAGCAAACTCTGGCCAAGTAGCCTGCGCAGCGTCACGGAACGCTTGCAGATCTTCTTCAGACCACTGCCACAATGTAACACCTTGTTTTTTCAACATTGCAGCCGCTTCAGCATTCTTTGTTTCAAATGTCAAAGCAGTACGTAATGCAAGTGCTTCCATTGCAACAGACATGATTGTTCTGTGTGACTCCGGCATTGCATCCCATACACTCTTATTACAAGCAAGGTGATCTGACGGCATAGAATGAAAGCCTGGAAAGTTGGCATGCTTAACAAGATCATAAAGACCAAGGCCAACGTTGTTGGCTAAGCCTGACGCATCTGCGCCATCGATGATACCTGTTTCAAGAGCTGTAAAGATTTCTGTGAAATCCATAACGATTGGCTTAGCGCCCAATTTCTCAAAGATTTTTGTTTCCATACCGGGTGGTGATCGAAATTTAAAGTCTTTAAGAGCTTCTGGTCCAGGTAAAGGTCTAGAGGAAGCTAAGCTTTCCTGTCCATAAACCCACCAACCTATTAGCTGCATGTCATATTTATTATACAAGGCTTGCGCATCTTCAAGTCCACCGCTGTAAAGCCAGCTAAGCTGCTGATATGGTGTTGCGTAACCGCCCATGATGTCACCAACAAATTGGAAAGCAGGGTTTTTACCAGTTTGATATCCACCACCTGTCATGTCACAGTCTAAAATCCCTGTCGCGGCTGCATCAAATGTTTCAACTGATTTAACAACAGACGAAGAATAAAACATTTCAACTGAAATTTCACCGTTGGACATACTTTCGATATCAGCAACGTATTGAGCTGCCAATTTACCTGAAACAGTTTCAGGCGCGTAGTGCGTTTGAATACGCAAATTTGTTGCGGTAACCGCTGTTGCCATTAGCGCTGTTGCACCAATAGCTGTAGCTACAGTTTTAACTAAACTCATAAGAGTCCTCCCTTTAATTTTTAGGTCTTTACGATTTAAATGACCTTCCGACAAAACTACCGTTATTAAATTATCTGGCAAGGGAAAAATAAATTAAGTGTAAAAATTTTAGCGATTGCGCACAAACTTTCTAGGAGATTTAAAATTTTATGACAAAAGTCGAAAAACTGAGACTTTAGAGACAATGAGCTTAGTTCTTAATCACATTACTTGGTAAATCGTCTTCAATATAAATTTGAATAATATCTTCAAACGAGCTTTCTGCTGAGAACCCAAGGTCTAAAGCTGTTTTTGTGTCAAAGTTCTGAGGCCACCCCTTTACAATTTCAATAATTTTCTCGTCAGGGTTCAACACAATTAACTTTGCCGCTTCATTTCCTGCAATTGTCCGGAGAGCCTCAATTTGTTCTTCTACGGTACAGCTCAAACCAGGCATATTTAATGCACCATTAAATGTCATTGCATTCCGATCCAAGCTTTCCGCATGCCTAAGAAATCCTACGGCCGAGCGTGGAGAAGCATGCCAGTGCCGAACATCTGTCGATACCGGTAAATTAGCTTTCAACCCATTTAAAGGCTCTCGAATTATTCCAGAGAAGAAGGAGGACGCCGCTAGATTAGGCTTGCCAGGTCGAACACATATTGTCGGAAGACGAATGGCTAAACCTTCACAAAAGCCTTTCCTTATAAAATCGTTTAGCATCAATTCACAACAAGCTTTTTGTGCACCATAAGAAGTACGAGGAGCGGCTAAAAAATCATCAGATATCTCATTTGGAAAGGGTGAACCAAACACTGCTATTGAAGAAGTAAATATAATTTTAGGTTTATACTGCCCCTCTGACTTTAAATTTTGATCTCTTATTTGAGATAAAAAAGACCAGAACGCGTGTATATTTACATTCCAGCCTTTTGAAAAATTTGCCTCTGCCTCCCCTGAAACAACAGATGCGAGATAGAAAATTGTATCAGGAAGGTCACTGAGTGCTGTCTCGACAATGCTGGTATCAGTCACCGAGCCCAGGATCTTTTTTGCATTTAAATTACTGTTTTCAGGAAAAGCCATATCGAGTAGTGAAACAGTCTCGCTTTCTGTATAAGATGAAGCGAGCTTTTGACCGATCATTCCGCCGCCGCCAATGATCAAAACAGAAGTCATGTTGTTCTCCCATTTATATCTAGCAACTCTAAAAATAAAGCTGAATGATCTAATTCTGAGCCTTCTAAAGACCCCACTAACCTACCGTATCTGTCGTAGGCAGATTGAGAAAAAGGCAGATTAATTTTCAAAGCTTTTGCCTCTAATAAAATATTTTGCAGATCTTTAAGGTGTAAATGACTTGGCCCCCCTGGAACAAAATTTCTGTCACTCATCCGCTTTCCGTGTTGCTGCAAAATTGTGCTATCTGCAAACCCACCAAGCAAGGCATCTCGTACGGCCCCAGTATCGGCGCCCCCCTCCTCAAGTAATAAAGTAGCCTCCGCTACAGCTCCTATTGTAATCGCAACAATAGCTTGATTTGCCAACTTAGCTAATTGTCCAGAACCCGTCGGCCCAACAAAAACTGCTCGACCAAGAGGTTTGAACGCATTTTCCACTTTTGTGAAAACCGATCTATTGCCCCCAACCATAATTGCGAGCGAACCATTTTCCGCGCCTTTAGTGCCACCTGATACTGGAGCATCTAGATACTCTACGTTTAGTTCACCTAGTTTTCTCGAATGAGCTTTAGATTCATCTGGCTTTATTGAACCCATTTCTATCCAAGTAGATTTTGGAGATAAATTTAATCGTAATTTTTCATCATTTTGAATTTCCTGACTGGCATTACCATCAGAAAGCATCGAAATAATCACATCAGCATTTTGAACTGCTTCAGAAGGCATGGTTTTAACTTCAACTTTAAAATCTTTTAGAAAAGCTGCCTTTGAAGGGGTTCTATTCCAAGCTGAGACTTTAAATCCAGCAACTGCTAAATTTTTAGCCATCGGGCCACCCATCAAACCAGTGCCTAAAAATGCAATTTTCATTTAAATCCCAACTCTGTGACTTTTAACTAGAAACAGCCTAAAGTTAAAAATTTATTTTTCAACCGCATCAATTTTTAAATTTTTTACCAATTAGAAGAAATATTTTCTACTTAAGTCTTGGCACCACTCAAAGCCATTGCTACTATTTTCCGAAACTGGGGAAGACGCTCACCTGTATCAGTTGTCTTGCAGCAAATAAAGTTTGGCTTAAGGCCATCAAAATTCTTGGGGATTAGGATATGACAAAACGCCTACATGGTAAAAGTGCCTTAGTTACAGCAGCTGGACAGGGAATTGGCAAAGCAACTTCTTTAGCAATGGCAGCCGAAGGGGCACATGTTTTTGCAACTGATGTAAATACAAAAACCTTGGACGAACTAGCAAATGAAGCAGTAGATGTAGGAACTTTAGAGATATTTGAATTAGACGTTTTGAGTAAAGACTCAATCGATAACGGTATTACTAAATCAAATCCTGATATCTTATTTAACTGCGCTGGCTTTGTTCATAATGGGACAATCCTAGAGGCCACTTCAAAAGAATGGGATAACGCTTGGGACCTAAATGTTTCTTCGATGTTTAGAACAATTCGAGCAGCTCTACCCGGTATGATAGAGCGTGGTTCCGGGTCAATCATCAATATGTCATCAGTGGCATCTTCTATTAAAGGTGCACCAAATCGTTTAATTTACGGTACGACTAAGGCTGCAGTAATAGGCCTGACCAAAGCAGTAGCTACTGACTACATAACCCAAGGCATCAGATGTAATTGCATTTGTCCAGGGACTGTAGACAGCCCCTCCTTACATCAGCGCCTCGAGGCAACTGGCGATTATAACAAAGCAATGAAAGATTTTATTGCTCGGCAACCAATGGGTCGTATTGGATATGCAGAAGAAATAGCAGCACTGGCTGTTTACTTAGGTTCAGATGAGAGTAACTTCACAACCGGCCACACTCATGTAATCGATGGCGGCTGGTCTAATTAATCGGGAATAAAAAAATGAAAAATAAAATGCTCCGATCGCGTAAATGGTTCAATAACCCGGATGATAGGGAAATGACGGCGTTATACTTGGAACGCTATCTTAATTATGGACTCACGAGAGAGGAGCTACAATCCGATAGGCCAATAATTGGGATTGCACAAACAGGCAGTGACCTCAGCCCGTGCAATAGACATCACATAGAATTATCAAAAAGAGTACGAGATGGTATTAATGCTGCCGGCGGGACGGTAATCGAAATCCCTGTTCACCCAATACAAGAAACAGGTAAAAGGCCAACGGCAATGTTGGATAGAAACCTTGCATATCTTTCACTGGTTGAAACTCTTTTTGGATATCCTATCGATGGGGTTGTTCTGAATATCGGCTGCGATAAAACAACACCTGCTCTTCTTATGGCAGCAGCAACGGTTAATATCCCAGCAATAGCCTTGTCAGTTGGACCGATGCTTAATGGATATTACAGGGGCGAAAGAACTGGGTCTGGAACGATCGTTTGGAAAGCACGTGAGCTACTGGCAACCGGTGAGATTGATGATGATGGATTTATGGAGCTAGTCGCATCTTCTGCACCGTCGACTGGATATTGCAACACCATGGGTACAGCGACAACCATGAATTCGCTTGCTGAGGCATTGGGCATGCAATTACCTGGGTCAGCAGCTATACCTGCCCCTTATCGCGAGCGGGGCCAAATTTCATATGCAACAGGCAAAAGAATCGTAGAAATGGTTTCCGAGGATCTGAAGCCTGCGGACATTATGACCAGGGAGGCTTTTGAAAATGCTATTGTGGTCAACTCAGCCATTGGCGGTTCAACTAACGCTCCAATTCACTTGAATGGCATTGCCAAACATTTAGGCATAGAGCTGGATAATGATGACTGGCAAAAAATTGGGCTCGACATACCCCTATTAGTTAATTTGCAACCGGCCGGAGATTATTTGGGGGAAGACTATCACCGAGCTGGTGGTGTGCCAGCAGTTGTGAACCAACTTCTGTCTAAAAATTTATTACCTCACCCTAATGCCATAACAGTAAATGGTAAATCTATGGGCGAGAACTGTAAAAATAGAGAGACCATAAATAAGGATGTTATCAAGCCAATCGAAACACCAATGCTAGCAAACGCGGGCTTTATAAATATGAAAGGTAACCTATTCGACAGTGCTATAATGAAGACAAGTGTTATTAGTGAAGAATTCAGGCAAAGGTATCTTTCAAACCCTCGGGATCCCAATGCTTTTGAGGGGCGCGCGATTGTTTTTACCGGTCCAGAGGAGTTCCATAAAACCATTGATGATCCTTCTCTGAACATTGATGAAAATTGTGTTTTAATTATGCGAGGAGCTGGACCAATAGGTTATCCCGGAGGTGCTGAGGTAGTAAATATGCGGCCACCTTCATATTTATTGGAAAAAGGTATTCATTCATTGCCTTGCATAGGCGATGGACGCCAGTCTGGTACTTCTGGCTCGCCATCAATTCTCAATGCATCCCCAGAAGCTGCCGACGGTGGAGGTTTAGCATTGCTTGAAAATAATGATATAATCCGGGTTGATCTGAATAAGTTCACAGTAGACGTCTTGATCGATAACGCAGAATTAAAAGCGAGAAAAGAGAACCTAGACGACTCATTCTTAAAACCTGAAAGCCAAACTCCATGGCAGGATATATTCAGAGAAAAAGTAAATCCTTTCAGTCAAGGTATGACATTGAAAGGCGCTGATAAACACAAAAATATAGCGGCTCACCATTTGCCGCGCGACAACCATTAAAAGGAATAGCAAATGAAACTCTTACGTTATGGAGAATTTGGAAAAGAGCGACCAGGTGTTCTGGATAAAGACGGGAAGATTAGAGATCTCTCCGAACATATAGAGGATCTATCAGGATCTGTTTTAAATGCGAATTCCATTAATAAGCTAAAGGAAATAAATGTTGAAAATCTCCCAGCTGTTGAAGGAACGCCAAGACTAGGCACCTGTGTGTCTGGTTTCGGCAAGTTTATGTGTATTGGCTTAAATTACGCAGACCATGCCGCTGAGACAGGAGCAGATATTCCTGAGCACCCTATTTTATTTATGAAAGCAAATTCAGCAATCGTTGGACCAAATGATGATGTTGTTATGCCTAGGGGATCTACTAATACGGATTGGGAAGTTGAACTGGGTGTCATCATAGGCGATACCGCCAAATACGTAACCGAAGAAGATGCCTTAGATTATGTGGCAGGATATTGTGTTTGTAATGATGTTAGCGAAAGACATTTTCAAGCTAAGTTAACTGGGCAATGGACCAAAGGAAAATCTTGCGACACTTTTGGGCCAACCGGGCCCTACTTAGTGACAAAAGATGAGATTTCTGATCCTCAAAATCTAGACATGTGGTTGGACGTGAATGGAAAGCGAATGCAAACGGGTAATACAAAAACAATGATTTTTACAGTTTCGCAGGTTATTTCTCACCTATCCTCGCTTTTTACTTTACACCCAGGCGATGTCATTTCCACCGGCACACCGCCAGGAGTTGGAATGGGAATGAAACCTGAGCCTGTATACTTAAAAGAAGGTGACGTAATGGAAGTTTGGATTGAGGGATTAGGAAAACAAAGACAAGTTGTTCTTCAGGATGCCTAAACATAAACTTTTACAGATAGGCAATATAACTTCCAGAATGGCTGATAGGCTTGAAGCTGACTTTAATATTATCGAATACTTCAAATTTCAAAACAAAGAAAAATTAATTTCTGACCACGCAAAAGAGATCGTTTGTGTGCTTACCGATGGGCACTGGGGTGTCCCTGATAACCTAATTGAGCGACTTACAAACTTAGAAATAGTGTCGAGCTATGGGGTCGGATATGACGCAATTGATGCTGATTTTGCAGCGTCTAAAAACATAGTAGTAACCCACACCCCAGAAGTTTTAAATGATGAAGTTGCAGATACTGCAATTATGCTTTGGTTGGCTGTTTATAGGCAACTTATTCAAGCTGACAGATGGGCAAGGCAAGGAAATTGGGAAAAAGACGGATCGTTTCCTCTATCAAGAAGCGTACAAAATCAAAAAGTTGGCATTTTAGGCCTAGGTCGAATAGGCGAAACTATCGCAAAGCGGGTTAAAGCTTTCGAGGCAGAAATTCATTACCACTCGCGGTCACAAAAAAATAATGACTACCACTTTCATGTTTCGCCAAAAGAACTGGCTGAAAATGTTGATGTACTGTTCGTTATAACTCCCGGAGGAAATGCAACTAAGCACTTGGTAGATGAAAGCGTTTTAAAAGCACTTGGAAAATCAGGAACTTTGATAAATGTATCTCGAGGAAGCGTCGTCGACGAAACGGCCTTGATTAAAGCTCTCCAAACGGGCACTTTGGGGTTTGCCGGATTAGATGTTTTCGAAGCAGAACCTATTGTTCCTAAAGAACTAAAGAGCATGGAGAATGTAGTCCTAACTCCACACATTGGCAGTGCAACTATTCAAACCCGTCAGGCTATGGGTGATTTAACCTGTGATAATTTATTATCTTATTTCAAGTCAGGTAAAGTTTTTACGCCAGTACCTGAATGTTCAAAATTAAATGTTTAATAATGACAAAAATACAAACGTTAAAAACTCATTATTATAAACTTCCTCTAGATGAAGTTCTCGTTGATGCAAAACATGGAAATCACTCCCACTTTGAACTGATAATTACCCAAGTTTTTGATGAAAGTGGCGAGTTTGGTACTGGCTACACGTATACTGGCGGCCGAGGAGGGAAAGCCATTTTATCAATGCTTCAGGAGGATTTAGCGCCATTGGTTCAAGGGATGGAGGCAGAGAAAGTAGAAAAAATTTATGAAGAAATGCAGTGGCACCTACACTATGTGGGTAGAGGAGGAATATCCAGCTTTGCCATATCAGCTGTGGATATTGCGCTTTGGGATTTAAGGGGCAAAAAAAATAACCAATCGTTAGTAAAGATGGCCGGTGCAAATGCTTTCTCCTGTAAGGCCTATAGAGGTGGAATAGATTTAGGATATAGTAAGAGAAAGTTGGTTGAGAGTGTAGAATCCTACATTGAAGAAGGCTTTAATGGGGTAAAAATAAAGGTCGGGCACCCGGAAATTTCAACAGATTTAGAACGAGTAAAAGCCGTTCGCGAAGCCATTGGCCCAAAAACAACCTTTATGGTCGATGCAAATTATTCCTTTAATGTAACCGAAGCGATAAGTGCGGGGAAACGTTTTGAGGAACACAATATTTACTGGTTCGAAGAACCTATTATACCTGATGACTTCAAAGGTTATTCTGATGTGTCAAAATCTATCAATATACCTATAGCAATGGGTGAAAATTTGCATACGGAGCAAGAATTTTTACATGCATTTGAAATGTCAGATCTGAAGTTTATTCAACCTGATGCTTCAAATTGTGGGGGAATTACTGCGTGGTTGCGAGTCGCAGAAATGTCCAGAAAATATGGCGTTTCAATATGTAGCCACGGCATGCAGGAGCTTCATGTAAGTTTAGTATCTGCTCAGTCAAATGCAGGTTGGCTAGAAGTGCACTCCTTTCCAATAGACAAATATACGTTTCGTCCTCTCAGGCTCGAAAGCAAGTTAGCTGTAGCCCCTAACAATCCAGGAATAGGTGTTGATTTTGATTATGAGAAACTAAATTTCTTTAATGAAAATTAATTTAGTTAATTACTAGGTATCAAAATAGTTTTGAATTTAATTTTTCAGCTTAAGCACTGATTTTTTTTCGATCATGTGTCTTCAATTGCTCTAACACTGATAAAAATCGACTGCTCCAGTTGACCTCATGAGCTTTCTGAAGTTTAGCAGCTTCAACTAAAAATTTTGTTTGCTGTAATGGCTCCGCGAATACCGTTGCAGGAGCTGGTAGCATCATACTAGCTAGCGATTGCACAGCCGAAAATGTCAAAAGCTTTGATTTGGTAAATTTATTAGTTCTGGCTCGATAGTTGATATTGTCATAATTATTGTTTTTGATTTCCGCTCCAATAGCAGAATAAATATGTCTTGCAGCAAACATAGCAGGCCTTACTTTTGGAGGTAAATAAGCTATTCCCGCCTCTGAACGATGGTAGAGAGTTGCAGCTTTACCCAACAATTTCTTTGTAAATAGGACTGTACTTTCAGACTTATCTGGTTTGCGTAAAAACTCTATCGGGTCTAAACCTTCTTGGTGAAACCAATCATGGGGAACATATAAACGCCCCTCTTTTGCATCCTCTCCGATATCCCGTGCTATATTTGTAAGTTGCATAGCCACACCAAGATCACACGCACGTGAGAGAACTTCGGCCCTCCGTTCGCCCATAATCACGCAAAGCATTACACCAACGGATGAGGCAACTCTTGCAGAGTAGGATATTAATTCATCGAAAGTTTTGTACTGTTTCGACATTGCATCCCAAACAAATCCTTCAAATAAAGATTCTGGAAGTGCTCTTGGCATATCAAACTTTTCGACCATATTTGCAAAAGCACGATCCATGGGATGGTTTCTTGGTGTGCCCGCGTAAACTAGATCCAATCTTTGAACTAAATCATAAATCGATGCCGACTTATCTTGTTTCAAATCCACTTCATCATCGGCTAGACGGCAAAATGCATAAAGAGCTAGACAAGGTGTTCTAACAGACTCCGGCAAGGCTAATGACGCAGCATGGAAAGATAAAGATCCATGAAGTATTGCCTTTTTACAGTACTCAATATCACTATCTATGGTCTTCATAATTTCGTCCTTATACTCGATGCATCAGGTATTAACTTGGCCATAACCTCAGCAGACGTGACAACACTCGGAATTCCTGCTCCTGGATGAGTTCCAGCACCTACTAGAAACAAATTCTCCACCTCTTCGCTCACATTATGTGGCCTAAACCAAGCAGACTGAAAAATTCTTGGCTCAAGCGAAAAACCTGCACCATAAGGACTAAGATATCTCGACATGAAATCTTCCGGGTTTAAAACAAACTCAGTTTCTATAGTTTCCGAAAAACCTGGGATGATATCATTCAGTACTTTTCGAAGTTTTTCCTTATATATTTTTCCCATTTCATCCCAGTTCACCGGATTACTAGTCTTAAGATTAGGTACTGGAGAAAGAGCATAGAAGGTATCCGATCCATCAGGCGCAACTGTTTTATCGGTACAGGATGGGCGATGTAGATAAATAGACATATCTTCAGCCAGAAATTTTTTATCAAAAATATCTTTTAGCAAACCCCTATAACGAGGACCATTTATGATTGTATGATGGCCTACATCCTTCCAAGAATTTTTTGTACCTTTAGTACCGAAATACCAAACGAATAGACCCATTGACCATTTTGATTGAGATAATCTTTTATCTGTCCAACGAGATTTGGACGATTTTTTTATTAGGTTTTTGTACGTCCAACCTGGATCTGCATTTGATACAACGATATCGGACTTTATAATTCGACCGTCAGATAATTTCACTCCAGAGGCCTTTCCTTTGTCGACTAAGATTTCCTCGACACTCTGATTAAGGAAAACGCTTCCACCCAGCCGCTTTACAACATTCCCCATTGCATCGGCTAATGCTTGAACACCTCCGTTGACATAGTGGACACCAAAGGCTTTTTCCAGGTGGCTAACCAGAATATACATAGAGGTTACACGCCGGGGGTCTCCGCCAATAAATAGAGGATGGAAAGATAACGCCATTCTAAATCGCGGATCTTTTACCCGGGATGCCGCATGACCGTAGACGGACTTATCAGCTCGAAGCCGAACAAATCCTGGAATTTCTTTTAGCAAATCCCAAAGTTTATTCATTGGCTTTCTACCCAATCCTTCAAACCCAAAAAGATAGCGCTTTTCACAATCTTTTAGAAATTTAATGTAACCATCATAATCTTGAGGGAATTTACTTTTTACTTCAGCAAACATATCTTTTTCGTCTTTAAAAACACGAAAATTTGTCCCATCTTGCCACCTAATTTCATAAAATGGATCCAAAGCTTGGAGGCGTACATCGTTTTCGAAAGTATAACCACAATCTTTCCATAGCTTTTCAAAAACTTCTGGAACAGTAAGAATTGTAGGCCCAAGATCAAACCTGTAACCATCTTTTGATATAGATGAACCTCGGCCTCCAAGTCTATCTAATTTATCGATTATTTGGACTTGATACCCTTTAGAGCCCAATCGCATAGCCGCTGATAAACCACCCAATCCAGCACCTATAACCACGGCTTTCGGTCTGGGCTTACCGGGGTCAGTCAATCCTGGATCTGGCACAATTGGTTTATAAGAATATGTCATATTATTCATACACTATAGGTGTCTATTTTATTTTACAATAAAAGTATTTTATGCTTGAATGCAGGCATGCCCAATAGCAACAAACCGAGTGGAGGCACAAAATTCAAATTGTGACTTTAAATTTATTTCGCTTTGAGAAAGCAACCGACAAAATCTGGGCTTTTTTAATGATGGGCCTTGCACGTTTCGGTTTAAAGAAAATGGAAAAACTTGAATTCTGGAAACTTTTTGGATCAGGTACAGGGGAGGGTTTTACTCCTATTCCAAATTTCAGTGTTTATGGCCTGCTTTGCGTTTGGGAGAGTGAAACAGCTGCTCGCAAAGCTCTACTAAATGAAGAGCTATTCAAAAAGTACATGTCACGAGCGTCACATACATCTGCAATATTTATGAGCCCAGTTTCTTCTCGAGGTTACTGGTCAGGTGCTCAACCATTTATCGCAAAAAAGGATACTCCAAAAGATTTTGTTGCTGTTTTAACTCGGGCAACTGTCCGATGGAGTAAATTGAAAAGTTTTTGGAAAGAAGCACCAGATATAAGCAATAAGATAGGAACAGATAAAAACGTTAAGTTTAAGATCGGCTTGGGAGAGGTCCCCATTCGGCAGCAACTCACATTCTCAATTTGGGAAAATTTATCAGACATGAAAAAATTTGCGCACCAAACAGGCTCACATAAAGATGCAATCCTTAAGGTTAGAGAAGGTGATTGGTTTTCAGAAGAACTCTACGCACGTTTCAATGTGATAGAGGTCAAGGGAAATTTTAGTGAATTTAATCAAAAGAAACAGGAACTAATTAATGAATAATGCTTTCCCATTCGCAGCAATAGTGGGCCAAGAAGATATGAAGCTTGCGATGATTATGACTGCAATAGACCCAAAAATTGGTGGTGTGCTGGTCTTTGGAGATCGGGGGACTGGAAAATCTACTGCTGTCAGGGGTTTGGCCAATTTATTACCACCAATAAATTCAGTTGAAGGATGCCCAGTAAACTCAAGATCATCAGATGAAGTGCCCTCTTGGTCAGAAAACACTTCAAATAAAATTGTAGAAATACCAATGCCCGTTGTAGATTTACCTTTAGGCATAGGCTCAGATCGCGTTACTGGAGCATTAGATATAGAAAAGGCACTCGTTGATGGAGTTAAATCGTTCCAACCCGGTCTTTTGGCAAAAGCAAATCGTGGGTATTTATATATTGATGAAGTTAATCTTCTAGAAGATCATATAGTTGATTTACTACTTGACGTCTCACAATCGGGAGAAAATGTTATTGAAAGAGAAGGTTTATCAATTCGTCATGCCTCAGATTTTATTTTGATAGGGTCGGGAAATCCGGAAGAAGGTGAACTCCGCCCTCAATTATTAGACCGATTT
>Ga0208277_1001053_pt1 | contig 16238 bp, 9 predicted proteins | sample ETNtaG_5_FD_185782 | JGI IMG/M metagenome (GOLD analysis project Ga0208277, IMG submission 185782) | Marine microbial and viral communities from oxygen minimum zone, Eastern Pacific Ocean - ETNP201406SV205 (SPAdes) (version 2) | ecosystem: Environmental > Aquatic > Marine > Oceanic ...
ATTATTATTTGGGTTAAATCATCGTTGTACAAAACTAGAGCTATATAGACATTACCAAAAGTATTTAAAAAATTGGAAATTAAATAATTTTGAATCTATGGAAGAGAAATTATCGGCAAGCAAAAAAATAGACAATGCTCATAAGGCCTATGATTTTATTAAAACCAATTGGAACTATCTTATTTTCTTAAAAAAGAAAGAAGAAAGCTATGACAGGTATATCTTAGTTATAGTTTTTATCTTTATGTTTATAAGTATGATTACATACATGCAAACAAGAGCAAATAAGCGTGTAAGAATGGCAAGGCAGCAAGCTGTTGAAAAACATGAACTGAATTGGGCGTGGACCCATGGTATGTCTGATACTTTAGTGAAGAAATCAAAACTCAATGCATTAGATGATTTCTGGGGTAAAGTAGTTTCCGACTCTGTAGAAGTTGAAGACTATTTAACATTTTGGCCGCTTACATTAAACCGCCACAATCAAAGCAAAATAAGGGAAGACATATTAAACGGTTCACCCAAGCATACAGTATTTCCTAACGAAGAATATCAAAAAAATAGCACTGCATATAAGACGTCTAGATCTCTAACAATTCCGGATGATAAGACACCGTTAATTATAATGGATGAAATTATATTTTATCGTAATCATTACGAGATGATTTTTAAAATAGAATTTGATAGTAAATATAATAACCAAAAAATACTAGACATTGATTTAGGGGCAGTATATAAAATCGAACCGAAATATTACCCTAAAGATAACAACTCTGACTCTGTATGGACAAAGCGGCCCTACTTTCCAATTTTACTAGATAATTTTATGGAAAACTGTGTTAAATCAGGTGGAGGAATACTATATAGCGGTGATAAAGTTAATGAAAAAATTAAATGTGTTTTTAGATTTACAGCTATATTATCATATGATACTGATGAGATTAGCTTCTTGGGTGTCGGAACCGCTTTAAATGATATTCCTATCAATATAAAACCCTATGTAAATAAATTAAAAAAGGAATGGAATGAAAAATTACCTTATAGGCCATTAGAATGGAAAAAATGGAAACCATTTGTACTTAGATAAATTTAATACCTTTCATAAGAGTCCTGTTCAATTAGCTTCCCATTATTATCCCATTTATTCCAAGTGCCTATTTTTTGGCCATTAGAATATTCACCTGATATTTCTACTTGTCCATTTTCATGCCAATAAACATATGAACCGTTAAGCTTGCCGGATAAATAATTGATTGTCCATTTTCGCTTTCCTGATCCATACCAACCAGAGTGCTCTCCATGAGGCCTTCCCATGTCATAATAACCAGTTTCAATAAGAATGCCATTGGTGCTCCAAAAATTCCATTCATCCTTCATTAGATCCATATGGTAAGATCCAGACTCATGTCTATTACCGTTGGCATACCATGCTTCATATTTCCCATGTAATTGATTTGATTTATAACGAACATCTGATTGCTTAAATCCATTTTGATGCCAGAAAGACCAAATACCATCTTTTTTGTCATTATTATAAATACCCATCATTTTTTTTGCTCCATTAGGATACCAATACATCCACTTTCCTGCCTTACCATCATTAATGAAATCATTTAGAGATCTATCATAAGCCCTAAAATATCTCCCTCTAACTTTCATTTGTCCATTTTCATAAAAATAAGACCAATACCCATTGGCCAAACCCATAGCGTACCTACCTTTTACTTTTATCTGCCCATTATCATAGAAATCAGTAGCAAAATTATTAAATGGCCTTCCATTATCAGGATTATAAACTACCCCATTCTTATTTGGCAAAGTTGATCTTATATAAGTCACTTCAGAAGACACAAATGACTGTATATAAATTAGCAGGATAAATATTGTTTTATAAATTTGTCTCACCTAAGAAAACTACAATAGAGATTTAATCACTTTTAAAAGTTTATTATTGTAAATCAAATCCAAGAATATATTTATTATACAAATACTCTCTTTTTTCCATACTTGCGTTTTTATTTATGCCCAATTTTTCACCTTCTCCAAATCGTATCCAATCGACTATTGAATGTTCATCAACAATCGTCCCATCAGGCCATTTTTGATCCCTACTCCATCCTTTTATAATGTTTAATGCTTTCATTAACTTCAAATTCTGCTGTCGCGTTCCTTCATATACTGATAGATTATCATTCATGTATCTATTAACCATATCCTCAGACTCATTATTTCTTTCTTGAATATCAATAGGTTCAGCATCAGGTAAATTCTTTAAAGATACTTCTTCCACTGGCAGTATAGGGATGACTTCATTAGGTAGAAATAATTCCTCTTCAGTGTCACTGGGAGGAATATCGTTTTTAATTGGCCTTTCATAGCTCCGACGATCAACGTTCTTCATGTTATCAAAAATCACCGTAGATTTATTATCAATGGCGTCCGGGTGATTACCACTCACAGTGACTTGAATTGGAAATGGGTTTTGCTTAGGAGCTACCTCTGAGCTTTGGCATAGCAATCTATAATTAAATGCTAATAAAATAAAGATAACAGGTCTTATTAAATATATATACTTCATCAAGTTAAATATAAATTAACACAAGTTAATTATTTCATAAAAATAATATAATATTTTTAACTTAGTTTACTTATCACTATATAAATCACTAACTATTATATACCCATACTTTTAAGAAAAGCATCAGAATTTGGCTCTCTGCCTAAAAATTCTTTCACAAGATCTAATGGATCTTCGGTTCCACCTTTTTCCAAAATAATAGTTCGGTATTTTAATCCAGTTTCAGCGTCTAATATTCCTTTATCTCTAAAAATAGAAAACATATCTTGGGCATATACCTCTGACCACTTATATCCATAATATGCAGCTCCATAGCCATTTAAATGACCGAATGATGCTTGCTGATGTGTTCCTTTTTGATATGGGTATAATGTTACTTGATTTTGCAATTCTTTTACAATGTCCGTACTCGACTTATCACCATCTGGATCATAAATATCATTTAAAGTAAAATCTAAAATTCCATAGTATACTTGCTGTAGACCTTTTGTTCCAGAGTTAATATTTTTAGCTGCTATCATTTTATCTAGCAATGCATCAGGAATAACTTTTCCACTTTCATAATGTTTCGCAAATAAGGCCAATGACTCTTTCTGCCATACCCAGTTTTCGAGCATTTGAGATGGAGCCTCAACAAAATCCCTTGGTACAGAAGTGCCAGAATAACTTACTAGTTCTGACTTTGTTAGTACACCATGAACTAAATGACCAAATTCATGAAAGTATGTTTCAACATTATCGTGAGTTAATAATGAAGGTTGAAATTCAGTTGGCTTAGGAAAATTACACACTAAAGCAGTTGCCGGACGTCGATACCCATTATCAGTTAGTTTACCACTCCTAAATCCAAACGCTGCTGCGTGGCTATATTTATTTGCTCTTGGGAACATATCCAAATAAAAGTCACCTATCAATTTATTGTTTGTTTTATCATATATTGAAAACATCTGAACATCTTCGTGCCAAACAGATGCGTTCTCCACTCTTTCAAAACGAACATTAAATAAAGTCTGATAGATTGTAAATAAACCCTGTGTGACATTATTGAACTCAAAATACTTTTTAACCTCTTCACTATCTAAGCTATATTTTTTTAATTTAACTTGATTTTCATAGTAACCAGCCTCCCAAGGATGTATGACCTTTGCTTTTATTCCATTTCTCAAACTTTTAATTTTCAACATTTCTGAAACATCTCTCACGGCCTTAGGTCTAAGCTTTTGTTTTAAATCATTCTCAAAATCCCATACATTTTTAGGATTTTTGGCCATCCTATCTTCAGTCCTATATTCAGCATAGGATTTATAACCAAGTAGCTCTACAAGTTTTATCCTATTTCTATATATATCGTCTAAAACTTCTATATTTACATCGCTTGCTCTATTATTGTATTTAAACCTAAGTCTCCTTCTGGCATCATCCGATTCTGCTAATTTCATAAATGGTGAATAGCTCGGATAAGAAGTATCAATAGCATAGGTTCCATCTTTCTGTAATCTTTCTTTTTTGTAGTTATCTGACAGACCTTCTAATTCATTTTCTTTTAGAAATAGTGTATCCTGAGAAGAGCGAATGTTTTTATCAAATTCTAATCCCAATTCTGTAAGTCTATCTAATACAGTCTTAACTTCCTTTCTATCTTCGGCTGGCAATAAAAACCCACTTCTTTTATAGCTAAGCATAGTATCATCTAAAAACTTTTTTTTATGACCAGTTAGTTCACTAGCCTCATTACTTTTAGAGTAAGCTAAAACAGCTTGATATAGATCTTCATCAAGTGAGAGGTCTGTATAATAGTTCTGAACCTTTTTACTTGAAGCTAGACCTTCTTCTCTAATTGCTTTTTCTACGTGAACAGAACCCATTAGATATCCAGGACCTGAAACACTACCAACAGTTGCATATAGGTCATCTAGCTTTAATAGCGTATTATCAAATGACCGACTATTATTATCTATTTCTAATATTTGATTTTTTATCTTATCTGCTTCGGATAAAATAAAGTCTGTTGCCTCAGGTATGTGACCAGGCTTAATACTTTTAAAATCAAATCTATCATTTAGCCCAATTATAAGTGGGTTATTATTCATATTATCACAGCCAGCCAGGAAAAGTAAAATAGTAAGTAAAAATGTAGTTCGCATTTATATATATCCTCATATAATTAATAAAGTTCTAAAAATTGCAACATAAATGTAATTGTCCTGGATATATTAGGACAATGACTTATGATAGATAAGAGATATTTATTTATACCTGCCTTCAGTATCTGTTTTTATAAGAATAGCATCAAAAGATAAATTCGAAATTGTAGAAGTGCCTGAAATTATATATCCCCCATCAACTGTTTGATCAATAGAGCGACCTGAATCGAATCCACTTCCTCCTAAATAGGAGTCCCATAATTTCTTCCCGAATCTATCTGTTTTTATAATCCATATATCATTCTTACCATTACCGTAACTAGCAGTCTCCCCTACAATTGCATAGCCAGCATCTGAACTCCTAGTGATGGCATATCCAAAATCGTTATCTTTTCCTCCAAAATAATTCAGCCATTGTTTATTTCCCATTGAATCAACTTGCATCATCAGCACATCGCTCTTTCCCTTACTAAAAAATGATGAGCTTGTGCCTATCGCAATATACCCGACCTCAGGAACCTTTTTCATCATATTAAAGGCATTGTCACCAGTATTACCATACGTATTTTCCCAAATAATATAACCATCAGTATCAATATTTACTATCCAGGCTTGACTACCGCCTTCAGTAGAAGACCTAGAAGACCCTGTTATTAAATAGTTATTTTTATCATCTTTTAAGATTGAATTGAAATAATCAAGCCCTTTACCTCCATAATGTTTTTCCCATTCTTTTTGCCCTTGAGAATTAATTTTAAGAATAATCCCGTCGCTGCTACCTTTTCCATAGGATTTTGTCTGTCCAACAATCAAATATCCCCCATCATCGTGTTTGCTTATTGCATAGCCAACCTCTTGAGCTAATCCACCAAAAGAATTATCCCAAATTTTATTTCCTAAAGAATCAAGCTTAATAACATAAATGTCATTTTGGCCCCTACCAAATGAAAATGTTTCACCAGCAATAACAAAACCACTATCAAAAGACTCAGTAACCGCCCAACCATAATCATCTTTTTTACCACCATAAACCCTGCTCCACTCTTTCGATCCATAAGGATCTGTCTTAATAATCTGAACATCATTTTTACCATACCCATATGCATCAGTATATCCAACCATTAGATAGCCACCATCAGATACTAATAGTGTATTATTTGCACCATCGGTTCCTCTACCTCCAAAAGATTCCTCCCATAACTGTTTTCCATTATTATTAAGGGCTATTATCCAAGCGTCTCCTTCTCCATTAAATTCCGTATTTTTTTGACCAGCCAATAAAATATGATTATTTTGAATGGTAATGTATTTTGTCTGAATATTTAAATCCTTATCTAATTGATATTGGTATTTCTTGGCCCCTTTTTTATTATATCCAACTACAAATGAGATTGACTTCTTTTTTTTACCTATGCTTCGACTATTGAATACAATATCATCACTGCCAGATAAAGATGCTGAAATAAAATAATCATCTTTTTTATTCCCAAAAGTTTTATCCCATAGTTTCTTTCCATTTTGATCAATATTGATTAACCATACATCATTTTTACCATTACCAATCGAATTTGTCTCAGCCATTACTATATAGCCTTCATCTTTGGTAGCGATTATCTGTCTACCAACATCATCTTTTTTACCACCAAATGTTTTGTGCCAATTTCTATCACCATATTCATCTAAACTAAGTAACCACACCTCATTCGTCTGTTTTTTCTTAAGTAGTTTTGCAATGTATCTACCAATAAAACCTCTCTGCTTAATTCTGGAGTTATCTAACATATAAGAGCTAGTGTGACCAACAACCATGTATCCATATCCATCTGATGAACTGGCAATTGAACTAAACAGGTCGACTTCTACACCTCCGTATACTCTTTCCCATATATTGTTGCCAAGAGAGTCAATTTTTATAATATAAGCATCTTGACTTTGCGTTTTTTCAGATTGAGTACCGCCAACTATAATATAGCCACCATCGTTAGATTGAATAATATCGCGCGCTAGATCCGTAGATTCATTACCAAATGTTTTATCCCATACTTTATTCCCAATTGAATCTATTTTAACTATCCATATATCAGCCAATCCTGAACCATATGAGTATGTTTGAGCTAATATTATAAAACCGTCATCGTTTGTTCTGACTGCTTTAGTCCCAGCATCCATGCCCATTCCACCATAAAAACGATGCCATAATTCTTTAGCATTTCTATCTGTTCTTACTACCCAAAGATCATTTCCCCCATTACCAAAAGAAGTGGTAAACCCAGTAATTAAAAACCCATCTGATAATTTTAGAATATGATTAGCGCCATCAATCTCATCTGCTCCGTATGTATTAACCCACCCGCCTTTAGATAATAAAAACTCGAATAAAAAAATAACTAAGGTGTAATGCAGCCTATATTTGTATGACATATTATAGCTTTCTAGCCAGAGTGAGGCCATCGCCAATAGGGAGCATTGACATTTCAACTCTACTATCATTGTAGATATGGTTATTAAATCGCTTTATAGCTCTTGTAGCCGGCTCCATGCTTTCAGACTCCAATACCTTTCCTCCCCAAAGAACATTATCAATAGCAATCAATCCATTAGAGTGTACCAATTCCAAAGACCTTTCATAATACTCTATATAATTAATCTTGTCAGCATCAATAAATGCAAAATCATATAATCCACTTTTCTCTTCTAAAATCAGCATGTCTAGAGTTTCTATTGCAGGCGCAATAAATAAATCTATTTTGTGATCCACATTAGCTATTTTCCAGTATTTTTTTGCAATATTTGTCCACTCAATATTTGTGTCCATTGCTGTTACTTTTCCATCATTGTTAATAGCCTGAGCGACTATCAAAGCGCTATATCCAGTAAACACACCTATATCTAATGTATACTTTGCATTAAGTATTTTAATTAACATAGACATAAAACTTCCTTGCTCAGGACTAATCTGCATTTGCGACTCTTTTAACTTGCTCGTTTCAATTCTAAGCTCTTCTAAAGTTTTATCAGATACCAGAGAATGATCAAGCATATAAGTTCTTAGTTGTTCATTGATATTTATTGGGTCGCTTGCCATATGTAATTAATCCATTAAAGATTACAAATACTGTTCTAATAACTTTCTATGTTTATTCTTTTTCCAAAGATATATACTAACTATTCTTAACGCTATAGCTAAAAACATTATTAAAATAATTGAGTAAGTCAAAATAGTGATAGCGATAATCGCATTATTAACCGAGTGCTCAATATATATTGCCATCGTCATACCAAAAGAAATACCGAACAAAAGCGTTATAAAGTGTGATAATTGAGTTAATATTTTAAGATTCATAACTTACCCTGTATTGTTAATATTATTAAAAGTGATATAGAATAATAAAATTAACTAAATAAATATTATTAATAATGATAAAGAATTTATTAATGTAAAATTAAATTCAGTTAATAATAATGAACGTTAATTACATAACTAAATTAAAAATTTCAAAGTTCCTTGTTGTTGGCTCACTTGGATCAGTAACTAATATAGTTATATTTTATGTATTAGTGGATCTACTGAGTTATGACCCGATTATCATTTCTATATTTAGTTTTTTTATAGCTAGTATTCAAAACTACACACTTAATCATTATTGGACTTTTCTAGGTCTGGGTAATGATGATCACATATCCATTAAGTCATATGTTAAATATCTCATGATTACCCTAATCGGCTTAATAATAAATTTAATTGTCCTAAAACTAATTATATTTTATTTCAATCCTGAATTGAAAGTAATTGCGCAACTATTAGGAATTATTTCCGGTACAATTACCAATTACCTTGGAGCCAAAAATTGGGTTTTTAATGCTAAGCGTTAATAGAATAACAAAGCTATTAATTTTTATGGGTTTGTCCGTTATAATAATTAGGGTCCTTTTTATTTATAACTCTATACTGGTAGACGACGAAGCCTATTACGCTATTTATGCCCGTCATTTATCTTGGGGATATATTGATCATGGCCCAGTTGTAGCATTTCTTATATGGATATTCACATCCATCTATGAAAATAGTTTTACGGTTAGATTTGGGGCTTTCTTCCTAATGAGCATATTGCCATTTATACTCTACTTTTTTATAAATCGATACTTCAATAATAGATCTGCATTAATACTATCAATTTTAGTTACTGTTAATTTGATGCTACACATGAACTCTATAATCATCACACCAGATGTACCACTAGCTTTCTTTACTATACTAGCAATCTTGTTCTATTACATTGCATATTTTGAAGATCAAAAATACTTCTATTTAGGAGGAGCAATGCTTGGAATCGCTGTTTTATCTAAAGTCTCCGCGTTGTTTCCAGCTATTGGAATTGGCCTTCTACCTTTTATTAATAAAGAAAAGAGACATTTTCTAAGCAATAAACATTTCTATGGCTCATTTTTCTTTGCTTTCATATTTGTTATCCCTTTTATTAAATGGAATCTTGACAACGACCTTGCTTTTATACGCTATCAAGGCGGGCACATATCTAGATCAGGTAGTATAAATGACTTTCTAGGCTTGTGGACAGGCCTTTGCATACTTATTGGACCATTGTATTTTTATTATTCATTTGCGAAACCGATTCTAAATATATTCAAATGGAGTAAAATCTCAGCAAAAACAAAGTATTTTACTAGCGTCACCACTGTCCCCTTGATATATTTTTTAGCACACTCCTTTTTTACAAGACTTGAGCTCAATTGGGCAGCTCCAATTTTCTTTGGGGGATCTTTTCTACTTATGATAGATATAGATAAGCATGAACAATATCTAAGAGCCTATTACTTGCAAATCATCTATTCCTTTGTTCTTATTTCAACTATTATGATTCAAACATTCTATCCTTTATTAACATTAAACCCTAAGTCAGATCCAACAAATAGATATTATATGTATAATACCTTATTACAAGACACAAAAAAAATAATAGAAAAACCTGATTACCGTAACTATAGAGTCGTCAGCAATAACTTCCAGATACCGTCAATGGTGAACTTCTATTTGCGCCCAAGCTTAGAGTCCATATGTCTATCAATAGACTATCACGAAACCTTATATTCTTTTTTATATTCAAATGAGGATATAAAAGGAGAAGATTTTATCTTTATATTTAATAAAAACTACTTTCCTAATAATCTAAAAAAATATTTTTCAGATCATGAATTAATAGATACTTCTATCCAGTACAGGAATGGAATAGCAATAAATGAATATACGATCTGGCTTGTAAAAAATTACTCTGGCAAGAGTAATTTATTTTAGTAAAACCATTTTCTTTGAGATAGAAACCTCTTCAGTTTTTATCATATAAATATACATACCCGCTGCAACTGTCTGCCCATTATCATTAGAACCGTCCCAAGTAATAGACATAGTTCCCGGAGTTTGGTATTTATTAATAAGTGACTTTACCTTACTACCCTTAAGATTATATATGTTAAGACTTATATACCCTGAATTGTTAAGCGTATATACAATTTTAGTACGTGGGTTAAAGGGATTTGGATAGGCATTAGATAGCGAAACATTATTTGGAATAACGTTATCACTAGCTAAAGCTAATTCATCAAAGTAGGATATTTTAGATCGAATATTGATATCACCATAATTGGAAATATTATTGCTGTAATTATTTCCATCCTCAGATGTATAAGATCGACCTGATAAAGAACCAGAATTATCATACGATATGGCATATGCCTCATTAATTTTCACTACAACAAAAAAGTCTACATTGGCTGATACTTCCATCGCATCTATGGAAATGGAATGCCAACCATCTTCCTCAACAGTAACATCTTTTGTTTGAATTAAATTTCCCGGAGTATTTGAGTTAAATGAATCATATACTAAAACCTGAAAATTAAGTGGAGCTGATTTAATACCAATATCAATCTCTGTTAGATGACCTGAAGCAGTAGGCGTAAATAAAACCCCGCCATACGTATTTTGTGGGTCTTGATAACCCCAACCCCAGCCACTAATTCCCATCTCATCATAAGACAGTGCATATCCTATTTGGTCACGAATGAATATGTCAGCTGTCATAAGTGAATCTGACGAACTAATATTGGATATAGAGATACCTGTATCATCTCCATTATAACGGTTCGAATTTGGATTTGAATTATTATTGAAAGTATTATTAGCTGAAGAACCTGGATAAGGATCACCATTATCTCCTCTATTTTGTAATAAATCTAAATGGTCAAAGCCGTCAGCCTCTTCCAAATCAACTAACTTGTGGAGTACATTGTCATTTACCGGTCCAGAGCTCCAACGATTAGTGCCATATCTCCTATTTTCATCAATATGGTAAATTAAAATGCCACTTCCGTTTATGTCCGAATCAAAACCCACTGCCTGCCTGTTTTCAATTAAAAAATAACGACTCCAATTATAATCATCTTCCCATATCTTAACTGAGAATGGTGAAGAGTTAATTTCAGGTATCTGAAAATCTAGCTCGTCTTGTGTTAGTACAGTTGGCTCTACCCAACCTAATTCTGACTTACACCATGCAGACATATGCGCAGGTGTGTCACCTGCCCAACCAGACCAGCTACCACTTGCCATGAGACACCACTCACCCAATCCTTCAGAGTCGCCATCACTGCTTGTCCTGTCATATAAGTCTGGAAGTCCCAAAATATGTCCAAATTCATGTGCGTACACACCCATAGGACGTATAATATCTGTATAACAGTCTCCTCCACCAGCTAACTCTGGACTAACTGCATAAGAGCTTACTATGATATTACTACCATTTGCACCTGGATCATTTGTTGTATATTCATAAGAACCTAGATTGCTCATATGGGGCCAGAGATTGTTATTTCCTTCTCCCCATTCAGCTCCACAACCAGAGTAAACAACAATTATTCCATCAACATATCCATCATCATCTCCAGAGTTTGGTATATTGTCAGGTCCATCATTGTCAAATTCGGCAAAATTAAAATCAGGATCAGCTAAAGAAGCAATTTCAGCGACAAATTGTTTGGGCTGATCTACTGCATTGATCATAGAGTAATTGGATTGATACCACCCGCCAGCAACACCGTCAACTAAGAAATTACCATATGAAATTTCATGATAATACTCTTTCATAGTACCGGTTGCATTATTATCAAAAAGTAAATTTTGAAAGTCATTTGCTGAAAAGTATGTGCTGCTAACATCAGAATATTTACCAAGAAGAACCGGGATATTAAACTCTAGTTGCGCATCGCGATGACTATTTGATCGCCATTCAGATATTTTATTAATCCAACCTTGATTACCATAATCTCGTCCAATACCTTGCTCCTCCATCCTGTCCAAAACGCCTTCTGGAAATATTCCATTTTTAGGTGGATTAATAGCGTTTAAAATAGCGCTACAATAAAAAACCAAAACAAGTCTACTCATTTATTTTCTCCTGTTAACTAACACTATATGTATAACAAAAAAAGAGAACATCACTACTGTTACCTAAAAATAACAGACCTAATTATACAGAGATTTTTTATATGTATACAAGTAGGCACAAGATGCACTTCTTATGCCTACTTAATATAATTAATTAAGAAAAGTACTTACTTTAGCAGAAGCATCTTTCTAGTTTGGTTGAAATCACCTGCCTGTATAGTGTAGATATACATACCAGCAGCAACAGACTGTCCAAGATTATTTGTTGCATCCCAAACGACCTGATGCTTACCAGCGTTCTTGAATGAATTCACCAATGTTTTAATTTGCTTTCCGCTTAGATCGTATATGTTCAGACTAACATTTACAGGATCAACAACTCTAAACTGAATTGTTGTAAACGGGTTAAACGGATTTGGATAATTCTGAAATAAAGCGAATTCAGTAGGTATTAGTTCACTGTCTGTGCCAAGGGCGATTGCAGAAGCAATCTCCGAATAATCACTCATGTTTTCAGCATCATCAACAGACCTAACTCTATAGAAATACTCCATGTTTGAGCCAATATCATAATCAGTGAAATAACTATCAATTGTCTCAAATACTACTACACTTTCAGTAAAGTCAATATTGTGACTTCTTTCAATCTGAAAATATTGAAAGTCATCATCTATATTTCCATCCCATTGAAGCTCAATAACACGATCCCATCCACCACTGTTTTCTACTATAGAGGCTACTGCGTTCAAACCAGTAGGAACTGCAGGAACAATATTATCCACAGAATAACCAGAGGCAATATCAGAGTATAAAATATCCTCCCCAACAATTGACGCTACCTTAAAATGAGTTAAACCATAATCACTAGCTGTCGAATCTTTTAATGTCATTAGCTCAAATGTATATGTGGTTTCACCTATTGCAGGTCCAGAAAGAACACTGACCCATGTCAATTCATCATTAATCAAGTCCTCCCTATAAACAGTGTAAAATCCACCAGAGAAAGAGGTAGAGTCAATATAAGATCTATTAAAGGATAGATACACTCTTCCGCCTTGGTCATTAGGTACATCTGTAATAGATACGATACTAGGATTCAATCCACAACCAACTGCATATGCACCAATAACTCCACCATCTGAGGCCCCACCATTTAAATCAGATATATAAGAGACTGAAAAATCATCCTCATCTGGATTACAGAACATTGGATTAGCTTCAATAGTATTCTCTCCAATTTCAAAATGATTTACATCATCCATATGGAGGCTTTCCATCGTTAGTAAACTTGAATATTCTATATGAAGCGTGTCCGGGTAAGATGGATTTGGATGTAAGTAAATTGAGCTACCCATTGAATTATGGAAAGCAGAATTTAAAACTGAGATATCATTCCCGTAAAAGCTATCATTAAAATGCTCTCCTCTAGAATAGATATCGTTACCATCACCAGCTCTTAAGTTTTCGTAAAATGTACAATTCTCGAAATGAGCATCTCCACCACGATTATATAAATAGATAGCTCCAGTGGAAGTTGATCCATCACCATTATGCATAAACAATGTATTTGTATAAACAGAGGATTTAAATCCTACTCCTTCATACCAAATTCCACCGTCTACATTTCTTGCAACAATAGAGCTGTCCATAATAACGCCCGTGTCATATACCTCCATACCGTAGCCACCATAATTATCTATTATCTCAACCCGATTAAAAGTTGGATAAGCTCCTCCGCCTGATAGGCGGATTCCGCCACCTTCGTTATTTCTAATAATAACATCCTCAAACAGTGAATTAGAATTAGATATATGCATCGCATTACCCTTACCCCATCCACCAGCATTAGCTAATATTGAATTTTCCACAATTACATCTTTGAAGGTCAAATGAGCATTAACAAGACCTATACCACCACCATGTCTCCAAGGCCAACCATTTTCACTTATAGTTGTTCCGTTCGTTACGGTAATTCCCTGCAGCTTACTATCTGAGCTTAGATTTTGGATACGCATGCCATTATCAAGCCCCTGCGCATCTAGCGTGGTGCTCTCTGAGCCAGAGCCTAGCAACATAAGATCCTTATTCTCCCAGGTTAAGTTTTCCATATACACACCAGGTCCAATAAAAACTGTATCTCCCTCAGTAGCAGCCTCAATTGCTAATTGAATTGAAGCTAGAGGGCTATTCACGTCACCATTTCCACTTTCATCTGAACCATCGTTAGAAACATACCAGTCAGTTTTTGAAGCATCACTACAAAAGCCACTGAAAATAACATCCCTATCAACATGCTCTGGAAATCCCCAATTCTCTGATGCCCAAGCAGGATCTGAGACATTTATACAATACAGTTCACGATTATTTGTCACATTAAAGTTATGGATCTGACTAGTATTACCGTTCTTAAGATTTAGACTGGTTAGATTGTTATCGCTCAATACAACACCATGAAGGTTCGGAGAGTGACTAAGGTTTAAAGAAGTCAAACCACTCTCTCTTGCTTCTACATATTCCAGCATCTCATTATTTGATAGATCAATATTTTGAATATATGTATTTGAGAAAATCAGTTCATTTAACATCGGGTTATTAGAAACATCAATATTCTCGATTTCAAGTTGATTCACTTGCAATACAGCAAGATTGGTATTATTTGAAACATCTATGCTCGAAACCGAATTATCACTTACAATAAACAAATGTAAATTGGCCATATTACTGACATCTACCACTTCAAGTCTATTGTGAGCAATATGCAAGAACTCAATGTTTGGATTATTACTCATGTCAAGCTCTGACAAACCACAGTTAAATGCCTCAAAATGCCTTAACTCAGGGTTGTTGCTTATGTCCAAACCATCTAGCGGATTAGAAACGATATTGAACTGCTCAAGCAGTGGATTATTGCTTATATCAACACCACTTAACTGGTTATCACCAATTCTTAGTTCTCTAAGATTAGGATTATTATTAACCTTAACCTCTCTTAGTTGGTTAAAATGAGCAGAGACATATTCCAGTAATGGAGTGGCACTAAAATCAATATCTTCAAATTTATTACCAGATATATTAATCTCTTCTAGGTTTGGAACTTGCTCGAGGTTGATCTCCCGAAGCTCATTACCACCTATAAATAGTCGCTTAAGATTGATTGCGCCAGCGAGGTTTAACTCTGCTATATCTCCTTCAGCTACACTTAAATGTTCAAGCGCTGGCATAGGCTCATATATATCAACCTTTGTAAGTTTGTTCCAATCACAGTTAATACCCTCAAGGCTGGTAAATTTAGTAATGCCATCTAAATTAGCTACCTCTACAAATTCAAGATCCAACCAGGTGATATTTTCAATACTATCTATACGGACTAAACCATCTTTTAGATCATCATGTCCAAGGTCGATAAGTTTCTGCTCAAATTTTTCATCAGGAATACCAACAAAACCTGTTGGAGCACACTGCGAGTCAAAAGTCACACCATCATCTACTGTTAGGTTTGCTGTGGCCCAGCTACTGTTATCTGTTAGTATGCATGATAGTTCAGGGGTATCATAAAGCTCAAACTGACCTTCACCAAAATTTTCAATAGCACCATTTTTTAGGTTTAAAGATTGTAACGGATTAGTAAACGCTGAAAAATGTTTTAAATGTGAATTGTTTGACAAATCTAAGCTCATTAATTGATTTTCTGCACACCATAATCGCTCTAGGTTTGAGCACTCAGAGACATCAAGCGAAGTCAGTTGATTAAAACCAATGGTAAGTTCTCTAAGGCTGTCTAAACCTACATCAACATGAGTTAATTGATTATTATGTAGATTAACAATCTCAAGATTTTGGTTAGTAACACCTATATCCAAACCACCATAGAAATACACCTCTTGAAGTGGACCATTCTCAGCGTAGAAATGTTTTAACATAGGGTTATTATTTAAGTTAATGTTACTAATATGATGTTCAGACATATGCAGTGACTCCAGACTTGAATTAATCGATACATCAATATTCGTTATTGCTGTACCATTCATATGGAGATGCTTAAGCATTTCATTTCTAC
>Ga0208277_1001056_pt1 | contig 16184 bp, 20 predicted proteins | sample ETNtaG_5_FD_185782 | JGI IMG/M metagenome (GOLD analysis project Ga0208277, IMG submission 185782) | Marine microbial and viral communities from oxygen minimum zone, Eastern Pacific Ocean - ETNP201406SV205 (SPAdes) (version 2) | ecosystem: Environmental > Aquatic > Marine > Oceanic ...
GTTCACGCATTTACAAGGAAAGAAAAGTGTGAAGATAATCCGTGGGGAGAAGGTGCCACTACATTAGAATGGACAGTCTCATCTCCACCGCCATTCCATACTTTTGAGGATTTGCCTGTAGTAAAATAGTGTTAATTTTAAATGAGCAATATTTCAATTTCAGGTAAAGAAGATAACAGACCTTTATTTTCGTTTTCTAAAATTTATTACTACTGGTCCTTGTTAAAGCCAAGAGTTATGTATCTTGCTATTTTTACAAGCATAGTGGGAATGCTTATTGCTCCTGGACAACTATCATTTGCAGATTCTTTTCTTGCCATATTAGCGATTAGTATTGGTTCAGGTGCCGCTGGGGCACTTAACATGTGGTACGAAAAAGATACCGATAAATTAATGGAAAGAACAAAAGATAGAGTTCTACCATTGGGGCTAATTAGTTTAAAAGGTGCTTTAATTTTTGGTATTCTTCTATCAATTATTTCTATAGCTCTTCTATACTTTGCTTCAAATTTATTTTCAGCAGGGTTATTAGGTTTTACAATTTTTTATTATGTATTTATTTATACGATTTGGCTCAAGAAAAGCACGCCTCAAAATATTGTAATAGGTGGTGCGGCAGGGGCTTTCCCTCCTATGATTGGGTGGTCTGCAGTTACAGGTTCACTATCAATAGAAATTTCCGTTATTTTTCTTCTCATATTTCTTTGGACCCCACCTCACTTTTGGGCTTTAGCTCTATATAAGTCAGAAGATTATAAGAAGGCAGGTATTCCAATGATGCCAGTAATTGTTGGCAATAAAAAAACTGTAGATATGATAATTTATTATTCAATATCATTACTACTGATGACATTGATACTTTCTTATTATTACTCACTCTTCTTTAGTATCTTAGGACTATCTCTATCTTTAATATTTGTTTATCTTGCTATAAATCTTAGGCGTTTCATAGATGATGAAATTAATTTTGAAAAGAAGGCACAAAATTTATTTTATTTCTCCATTATTTATCTATTTAATATTTTTGCAATTATCTTAGTTGATAACTTAATTTGGAACTATTCATGATTGATAAAAAGACAAAAAAGAAAAACTTATATACAGCTTTAATATTGATTTTTTTAGTTGTTAGCTTTTTTATTTATACAATATTTAAACTTAGCTTAATCTCATGAGTAAGGCTTTAGGAAAAAGAAACATTAATAACCGAGCTATTGTTTCAGGCTCACTTATAATTGTTATTCTAATGGCAATACTTACTTATGCATCCGTTCCTTTGTATAATTTATTTTGTCGAGTTACAGGTTTTGGCGGCACACCGCAGATCTCTTCCGTAAATGATTCAGTTACTTTAGGTGATATGATTAGCGTAAGACTTGATGCAAACACAGGCTTAGGTCTTGATTGGTCTTTTTATCCAGAAGAAATTATTCATGATGTTCAGATTGGTGAGGATAATCTTGTTAACTATGTTGTAGAGAATAATTCAGAGCATATTGTCACAGGAACTTCTGTATTCAATGTAACTCCAACCCAAGCAGGCAAATATTTTAATAAAATTGAATGCTTTTGTTTTCAAAGTACAGAACTTCAGCCAAATGAGCTTAAAGTTATGCCAGTTTCTTTTTTTATTGACCCTGAAATTAAAAATGATGCTTTTATCTCTAATCTTTCTGAGATTACTTTGTCATATACCTTTTATGAAAATAGTGATACATAGATTTATATGAGTTCAGGCAATTCACATTCACACGATTACCATTTAGTAGACCCTAGTCCTTGGCCATTAGTAATATCTTTTGGCCTTTTAGCGTTATGTGGTGGGGCAGTGATTTATTTTCGAACTGACAGTCCTTGGGTGATGATAGTAGGGGCTTTAATTACCTTATATACAATGTTTATGTGGTTCAGAGATGTAATCATTGAAGGAGAACACCAAGGACATCACACACCCGTTGTTCAATTGGGATTAAGATATGGCATGACATTATTCATTGCTTCTGAAGTCATGTTTTTTGCTGCTTGGTTTTGGGCCTATTTTAATGCAAGTTTATTTCCAACTGAACAAATTGGATCTACTTGGCCACCTGCAGATATTCACTTACTTGACCCCTGGCACATTCCTCTAATAAATACTTTAATACTGTTATTATCTGGAACAACTGTTACATGGGCTCACCATGCTCTTCAGGAGGGTAATCGAAAAGAACTTGTTCAAGGTTTAATTTGCACAGTTGTGCTTGGAGTTATATTTACTGGCTTCCAAGCATATGAGTATATGCATGCAGAATTTGATTTTGCAGGACATATATATGGAGCAACATTTTTCATGGCTACTGGATTCCATGGGTTTCATGTAATTGTAGGAACTTTATTTTTAGCTGTTTGCCTTGGAAGATCAATGTCTGGACATTTTAAATCTGATCATCATTTTGGATTTGAAGCTGCTGCATGGTATTGGCATTTTGTTGATGTTGTGTGGCTATTTCTCTTTGCGGCTATTTATGTTTGGGGTTCATATTAACCATAAGTAAACAATCAGTTGTATAAGAACTTTTTTTTTCATCTTCTTTTAGTGTCAGTTATTTCGTCATTAGTAGTTCTAGGATTTTGGCAATTACAAAGACTTGAATGGAAGAATGCAATTTTATCAAAGATAGAAGATAATTATAGCAATACGTTAATAGCCTTCCCTTTTCATGATGATACATCTGAATTTGAATATATGAGATCAAAAATAGAAGGAAATTATTTACCTGATAGGTTGATGTTTTTTTATAAATCTAATCTCGCTGGAGATCCTGGATTTAATATTGTAATTCCTTTTCAAACTATTGAAGGAAATACAGTATACGTTGATAACGGATGGATACCTTATAAAGATAAGGAACAATTAGATATAACTTTTATTAGTGAGTCAGATATTTTAAATTTAAGTGGGGTTTTGATTTTTAAGAAAGATAGAAAATATTTTACTCCTGAAAATGATTATAGTAAAAATATCTGGTATCTGCTTAATACTGATGAGATGGATCAATCTCACAATCTTTCATCAAGTGATTATATTTTAAAGCTAGTTGATCAAAAATATTTTGAAGAATTGTTGATAGAGTTTAAACCTACAAATATTAACAATAATCATCTACAATATGCTGTTACGTGGTTTTTGATGGCATTGTTCATTAGTATTTTTTATATTTACCTTATTAAACAACAAGTTAAGAAGAGATGAGATATTTAAGCACAAGAGGGAAGAAAGTTGATTCATTTAAGGAAGTCTTGTTTTCTGGTTTGGCAGATGACGGAGGTTTATTTGTTCCTGAGGAATGGCCAGCAATAAATATTGATCAAATTGACCCAAATATTTCATATATTGATCTTACATTAAAAATTATTTCACCTTTTATTGGAAATGAAATTCCGAAAGAAGATTTACAGAAAATTGTTTCTAATGCCTATCATAATAGCTTTTCAGTTAATGATCTTGTGTCATTTAAAGAACTTAATGAAAATGAAACAATTGTAGAATTATTTAATGGCCCAACATTAGCTTTTAAAGATTTCGCTATGCAATTATTGATACCCATCTTTGATTACTTTTTGTTAATAGAAAATAGGAAGATTAATTTAATAGTTGCGACGTCAGGTGATACAGGCTCAGCAGCTATTAATGCAGTAAGAAATAGTAAAAATATAAATATTTTTTGCCTCTATCCTAAAGATCGTGTTTCAGAGTTTCAAAGAAGACAGATGTCTACAGTAATAGAAGATAATATAATTCTATGTGAAATTGATGGAACTTTTGATGATTGTCAAAGTATTGTTAAATCAATTCTTAATGATCAGAATTTCTCTAATAAATTTTCTGTTTCTGCAGTAAATTCTATTAATTGGGCTAGAATAATAATTCAATCAGTTTATTATTTTTTTTCATTCTTAAAACTTAATAGAAATAGATTAGATAAAATTAATTTTGCAGTTCCTACAGGAAATTTTGGAGATGTATATGCTGGATTCGTTGCATTTAAAATGGGTTTACCAATTAATAGATTACTAGTTGCCACTAATGAAAACGACATATTGCACAGATTTTTTAATAATGGAGAATATAAGGTCAATAATGTCTCTAAAACTTCAAGTCCCAGCATGGATATTCAGATAGCAAGTAATTTTGAAAGACTATTATTTGAATTACTTGGGCGATCAAGCGAATTAACGAAAGATAAAATGAATGATCTAGATCGCAATGGTGTAATAGATATTAGCAAGGAGGAATTAAAGATCGCAAAGAGTATCTTTTTGTCTGGCAAAGCCGAGATGAATGACGTAAATGCTGTAATTAATCAAGTATTTAGTGAGAGCGGTTACTTAATAGATCCTCACACCGCAGTAGGTTTACATGCCTCAAGGCAACATAATGATAATTCACACTTAAACTGTATTTTAGCTACGGCAAGTCCAGTTAAATTTTCTGAAACAGTAGAAGGAGCAACCAATAAAAATTTGAATCTGTTAGAAGGTTATGATTCATTGTTTGAATCTAGCGAAAAATATGTTGAACTAAGTAATAGTATTGATGAAGTTAAAGAGCAAATATTAACTAAAAATTCATAATGTCATTTCTTACAACTCATTATCCAAAAAAAATATCTTCTCAACATCAAGGAAAAAATGTTTTCTTAAGACCCCCTGAATATAAGGATTGGCAGGAATGGTCTCATCTAAGAAAAGAAAACATGTCATATTTGAAACCATGGGAGCCAACATGGAATATTCATGAACTTGAAAGGAGTCATTTTGTGAAAAGAGTTAGATTTTTTGAAAAATTATCAATCAATGATGAAGCATATTCATTTTTGATATTTGAAAAACCTAACCTTCAGCTTATAGGGGAAATTAATATAAATAATGTTCAAAGAGGAGTTGTTCAATCATGCTCAATTGGCTATTGGATATCAGAAAATAAGATGGGTCTAGGTCTTATGAGTGAAGCTATATCACTTATAAAAAAATTTACATTTGATGAACTCGAGCTTCATAGAATAGAAGCAGCTTGCTTAGATAAAAATCAACGATCCCTGAATACCTTAAAGAAAAATTATTTTAATATCGAGGGTGTTGCAAAGAAATATTTAAAGATAAACGGTAAATGGCAAGATCATGTCCTTTTATCTTGTATCAACGAAAAACATAACTAGTATCATATTTCATGACTATAACTATTGGCGATAAAATTCCTGATCAAGTATTGGTAATTATGGATAAGGATAAAGGTCCTCAGCCATTTTCCTTATTAGAATTTAGTTCCAATAAAAGAGTCGTATTATTTGGAGTTCCTGGAGCTTTTACTCCAACTTGCACAAGGAATCACTTACCTGGTTTTATTAAAAATATTGATAAAATAAAAGGGAAGGGGATTGATGAGATTATTTGCTTTGCCACTAATGATATTTTTACGATGCAGGCATGGGAAGAAATGTCAGGAGCAATAGGTAAAATTATATTTTTATCTGATAGTAAGGCTGAATTTTCTAAAGCAATAGGTACTGATTATCCAGATTCTTTTGGGACTTCAATTAAGACTAAAAGATGCTCAATGTTAATTGACAATGGTATTGTGGAAAAATTTTTTGTTGAGTCAGATTCAGGTCAAGCAATTGAAAGTGGCGCTGAAAATATGATTAATAATATCTAGCTATTTAATGGCTGATGTAGCAAGGTAATCAGCTCTCTCGTTTCCATGATCTCCAGAATGACCTTTTACCCAATTCCATTTAACTTCATGCATTGATACGAGTTCATCCAGCTCAATCCAGAGCTCTTTATTTTTTACAGATTCTTTTTTTGAGGTTTTCCAGTTATTTTCTTTCCATTTATGTATCCATTCTTCAATTCCCTGCATTACATATTTTGAATCAGTAAATAAGTTTATATTTGATTTATTTTTCAGATACTTCAAAGCTTCTATAACGGCTGTCAATTCCATTCTATTGTTTGTTGTATTATCTATTGATCCATTAAGTTCTATTTCTTGATCTTCAATCTTAATATAAGCGCCCCAACCACCTTTTCCTGGATTGCCAGAACATGCACCATCAGTATAGATCTCAATATATAGTTTAGAGTCCATACTCACTTGATCTCTTTACAGATTGATGGAATTTTAATTTTTTTAAGTACTCATCTGGGTCTTTTTTTATTATTAATTCACTATCTTCTTTAGTATGAAAATCTATTAGTCTTGTTAATAGGTATCTCAGCGCAGAGGCACGAGCAAGTAGAGGCAAGCATTCAAGTTCCTCAGAAGAGAATCTTTTATGAAGATTATAGTTTGAAAGAAGAGCTTTAGCCTTAGAGATATTAAACTCATTGTTTTGTTCAAAGCACCACGCATTTAGACAAGTGGCTATTTCGTAAGCATAAAAATCATTACAAGAGAAATAGAAATCAATAATGCCTGAAAGTTTGTTTTCGTGAAAGAAGATATTATCTGGAAATAGATCTGCATGAATTATTCCTGAAGGGATATCAAATGAAATATTTTCGATTAAGTAATCGTGTTCATTATGTATCAAATCAATAACTGATTGGCTAAGTTTATCAGATATTTTGTCAATTGAGCTTATGATGCTTTTTAATTTTTTTATGCCTAGTTCATTCTCTCTATAAATTTCAAGTTTGCTTGATTCATTATGAAATTTTGCAACCATGATTCCGAGCTCAGCACAATGCGAAGGTTTAATATGATCTATAGATTGGCCTTCAAGAAAGCTTGAGATAGCTGCCTGTTTACCTTTAAGACTATTGGAAAAATTATTATCCTTATCCTTTATAACCTTTGGACACATAATATTGTTATCGTTTAAATGATTCATTAATTGAAAGAAGTAAGGTAGATCCTTATCATTAGTCATTTCTTCGAATATTGTGAGAATGTACTTATTCTTTTTTCCAAACAGAAGATAATTGGAGTTTGAGACTCCACTTCGTATTCCTTCAAAAGAAATTATCTCTTCCATATTATATAGAGAAAGAAATTGATCTAAATCTTCCTGGGATATATCAGTATAAACAGCCATATTTTATTTATAGCTGAGATTATAATAGTTTAAATAAATTTATTTATATTAGATTTTTAATTTCTTAATTTGTTGTACAGACTGAGAAAAAAGCTTTTTAGAGTTTTCTTCAGTAATATTTTCAGTAACGATTTTTTCAGCTACTTCAATAGAATTTGTCACTATCTCTTGATTAACTTTAGATAATGCCATTTTTTCGGCCTGGGCGATTTTTTCTATCGATTGTTGCTCAGCCCTTTTAATGTATTCTTCAACTTTTTTCCTTGCTGATTCATCATGATTTTTAGCAGTAGTTTTAGCTTGATCTAATATTTTTTCTGCCTCTTCTTTGGCGTTTTGAACTTTTCTTTCATAATCAGCCAGTAATGAATTGGCATCTTCTTTTAGTTTTCTTGCATCATCTAATTCATTCTTGATTCTATCAATCTCTGAATCAAGAAGTTTAGCAATCATATTTGGTGCTTTTGCTACAAGAGCTAGAATTACAAATATAACAAATGCAACTAAAACCCAAGATGCTGGATCTCCAAAGAAAGACATAATTAATTTTTCCTCATTTAATTTAGCTTTTTAACAATATCATCATCAGAAGGCATTTTATCAATAAACTTAGCTGATATTGACTTGATTGTTTCTAAAGTAGCTTTTTCAATTTCACCTCTTGATTTTTTTTCCTGCTCTTTAATTCTTAAATTTGACTCTTCAATCATAGCGGCTATTTTTTCTTCATTTTCTTTCTTTACTTTATCAATATATTCATCTGATTGATTTCGTGCATCTGCAATGATTTTTTGTGCATCTTGATTTGAAGAGCTTATTTTTGATTCATATTTATTTAAAATCTCTTCTGCCTCAGACTTTAACTTTTCAGCTTCATTAATATCATTTGATATTTTGTCTCTTCTTTCCTCTATAGTAATTCTTAGTTTAGGAATAACAAATTTCCACATGAATATATAAAGAATGCTAAAAGTGACAACTAACCAAAAAATTTGAGATGGAAAAGTTGAGATATCCATTTGAGGAAGACCAGCTGACTGCTGGCCTTCAGCAAATACAGAAAATGGTACCGCTGTAAGCAGTGCTATTTTAAATAACTGTTTCATCAACTCTTTCTCTTATCCAAAGAGAATAAGAAATGCGATAACAAGAGCGAATAATGCTATGGCTTCAACCAATGCAAATCCAAGTAACACTTGTCCAAAGGCTTGTGGAGCTGCTGAAGGATTTCTAAATATTCCTGAAACATAAGCTCCAAAGACAGTTCCTATTCCTGCACCAGAACCGGCAACTCCAATTGTTGCTAATCCAGCTCCGATAAGTTTTGCTGCTTCTACTTCCATTTTTTTTCCTTTCTTTGTTAATTAATAGTTAATGATCCGGATGAAGGGCATCATTTAAGTAAATACAAGTTAAAATCGTAAAAATATATGCTTGCAGTGCTGCAATCAAAGTTTCAAGTCCATAAAGCACGACTAAGAATACAAGTGGAGCAAAGCCTAAAAAACCAAGCATTACTATAAAGCCAGCAAATATTTTTAGAATGCTGTGTCCAGCTAACATATTTGCACACAAACGAACTGACAAACTAATTGGCTTAGATAGATAAGATATAATTTCAATAGGTACTATTAAAGGCGCTAGAAAAATAGGAATGCCTGAAGGGTAAAATATTCTTAGATAGCCAAATCCATTCTTAACAAACCCAATAATTGTAACAGCAATAAAGATTAATCCTGCAAAAGCAAATGTTACAATAAGATGGCTAGTAACTGTAAAAGTGTAGGGTATTAATCCAATAAAGTTACAAAAGAAAATAAACATGAATAAAGAAAATATGAAAGGAAAGAAGGATCTGCCTTGGTCTCCAACCTGATCTCTAAGCATATTGGCAATAAAATTATAAGATAGTTCGGATAGCATTTGCATTCTTCCAGGAATAATTGATCTTTTGGAAAGACCAAGAGTAAAGAGTAGCATAGTTGCTCCTATTGCTAGGAACATAAATAGTGAAGAGTTTGTAAATGAGATATCAAGACCACCAATCTCAATATTAGATAGTTTAGTTATTTCAAACTGGTGTATTGGATCTATGAGTTTATCTGCAGCCATGGATGTTATTTTTTAGTTTTTTTGAAGGCTTTTTGCAACCCTAAAAACATTGAGAATACCTGCTGCACTACCTAGTAAAAAGAAAATAATTATAAAAATGGGGCGTGTATCAAAATAGTTATCCAGTAGTATTCCAATGACTAGTCCTACAGCCATTGCTGCGACAATTTCTACCACTACTTTCATTGCCTTTCCAATAGGGCTTGGAGGCTTATTTTGGCCCAGATTCGAGCTGTCTTTTGCTTTTTGAATTCTTTGATTTAGAGATTTAATTTTCTTATCGTCAACCATATTAGGCGACAGCGCCTATTTCCTCTGCACGTTTTAGATCAACAGAAACGATCTGACTTACTCCTCTTTCTGCCATTGTTACACCAAACAATCTATCCATACGAGACATTGTTAGTGCATGGTGAGTAATTATAAGGAATTTCGTATTTGTTTGTTCAGTAATGTGGTTAAGTAAATTACAAAATCTTTCTACATTGGCATCATCAAGTGGAGCATCGACCTCATCCAGCACACAGATAGGAGAAGGATTAGTTAAGAAGACTGCAAATATCAATGAAAGGGCAGTTAATGCTTGTTCTCCTCCAGATAAGAGAGACATTGATTGGAGTTTTTTTCCAGGAGGACTTGCCATCATTTCTAAACCTGCTTCTAATGGATCTTCAGCATCAATTAATTCTAGATGTGCCTTGCCGCCATTGAATAATTTTACAAATACTTCTTTGAAGTGTGTGTTTACTGTTTCAAAAGCCTTTAGAAGTCTTACCCTTCCTTCTTTATTGATATCTTCGATAGAAGTTCTCATTTTTTTAATTGCAGATTCTAGATCATCTTTTTCTATATTCATTTTTTCTAGTTCTTCATCGATTTCTTTTGTTTCTAGATCAGCTCTCAAATTCACAGCACCTAAAGTTTCACGTTGTTGTTTTAGTCTTTCTAGTCTTGTTTCAGTTCTTTCCATGTTTGATTGCATTGTTTCAAGATCTTCTGTAATGGAAAGAGACTCTATAATTCCATCAGGCTTACAATTAAATTTTTCTTGAGACTCATCATCTAGTTCCTTCAATCTTGCCTCAGCTAATTCCTTAGTAGCTTCAGTTCGACCTTTAGATTCTCTTACATTAGCTAAATCGTTTTGTGCTTTTCTTAGAACTGTTTCATATTGTTTTAGTTCGTTATCAGCTTCAGCTAGCCTATCGGCAGCAAATTTTCTTTCAGTTTCTGCAAAACCCTTAGTCTCAATAAGTTGACCTCTTTTTTCTGCAATCTCTTCTGGCTTGTTTGCAATTTTACGAAGTTCTTCTTCAGAATTTTTTCTTCTTTGAGTTAGTTCACTAATATGCTTCTCAGAAGATTGAATTGATTTATTAAGTTTTTGGAATTCATAGTGCCAATCACTAAATTTCTGCTCAACATCTTTTTGCCTTAAATTTTCTCTTAATTCTAAAGATAGAGTTGCCGCATCTTTTGCATCAGAACTAGCCTTATCATAAGCATGTTTGGCATTTATAGAAACTTGCTCTGCTTCGGCAACCTTTTGAGTAATCTGATTCATGCTTTCATAAAACTTTTCACTAAATTGTCTCGTCCAGTTATCAGGGCTATCATATCCTTCAACTTCTTTTAGTGTAGATTGTCTAGATTTTAAGTTTTCTTCAGAAATAACAGTTTTTTGCCACTCGTCTCTTTTAGAAGATTTAATGCTATTGTATTTCTCAATATCTTTTTCAAGTTCATCTATTCTTAATTCAAGTTGATCTTTCTCAACCTTTAGTTTTTCAATTTGTTCACTATCTATTTGCTCAATTTCATGATTGATATCTGTTTCAGTTTTTCTCGCATTTAAAGCCTCTAAGTCTTTTGAGGCATCATTAATTTGAAATTGTTCTCTTTCTAAGTCGCTAATTATCTGTTGAATCGATTGCTCTAAAGTTCTCTTAACTTCTTTAATTCTTTCCTCTTCGCGATCAAGAGATTCTCTCTCTAGATTTATTCTGTTTAATCTTGCTGCTGCTTCAATTTCATTTTCTCTTAAAGGCTGAATTTTCTCACTTGCCTTAGCTTGATCGTTTGCAGCCTGAGATACTTGTAAAGTAAATTTTTGGATTGACTGTTCACTATTCTTTAGGTCTTCATCTGATTTTTCGAAAGAATCTTTCAGATTGTACCATTTTAGATACATAACTATTCCTTCTAATTGAGTTATTTCTTCTGAAATAGTTTTGTATGTTTCTGCCTGCTCAGCCTGCTTTCTTAGGCTATTAATTTGAGCGTTAAGTTGCTTCATTATATCTTTTAGTCTTTGAAGATTTGTTTCTGCACCTTTTAGTTTAAGCTCTGCCTCATGTCTTCTTGAGTGAAGCCCCGATATTCCTGCTGCTTCTTCAAGAACTGATCTTCTGTCTATAGGCTTTGCATTAATTAGCGCACCAACTCTTCCCTGACTTATAAGAGACGGAGAATGCGCTCCAGTAGATAGATCAGCAAATAATCTTTGAACATCTCTTGCACGAACTTCTTTGCCATTAACACGATACTCTGAGCCTCTTTCAACTTCTATCTTTCTTCTAACTTGTATTTCTTCTTCACTATTAAATTCCGCTGGCGCTTTTCTTTCATTATTATCAAGATATATAGTTACTTCAGCATTATTCCTTGCAGGTCTATCAGTTGTACCTGAGAAAATAACATCCTCCATTCCAGATCCTCTCATGCTTTTTGCAGATGTTTCTCCCATACACCATCGAAGTGATTCAACTACATTTGATTTTCCACACCCGTTAGGACCAACGATACCTGTTAAACCGTCTTCAATAATTATTTCGGTTGGATCTACAAACGATTTAAAACCAAGAATTTTTATTTTTTTAAATTTCATTTAATTAGTTAATTGATTTTTTAAGAATTTTTTCAAAATCCTTAAAATTCCTATATCCACCATAAACCTCATCATTAATTACAAAAGATGGAGTCGAGGTTATATTATATTTTTGCGCTCCTTCCATTCTCATGGAAATGATAAAATCAGTTATATCTTCATCTTCAAGACATGAATTATATTGCTCTTTCGTTATTCCAAACAGTAATCCATATTTTCCTAGTGCCTCAGTGCTATTTTCAAGCACCTGATCATTTGGTGATGAAATTATCCATTTTTGTTGGTCTTCAAAAAGGAGTTTCTCCAAACTCAAGAAATCACTTTCATTTGAACAATGAAGTAATTTAAATGCATTTAGGTCTATTGCATTTAGAGCGAAGGGTCTTAACTCAAATTTAATTTTACCTGTATCTATATATTTTTCTTTTAACTCAGGGAAAGTAACTTTACTAAATTCGGCACAATGACTGCATGTTAATGATCTATACTCAATTACAGTAATGGGCGCATCATCATCACCTAGCTGCATTCCTTTAAGTGTGTTGTTTGCAAGAGACATCTTCCCTCCAACAAAGATAAAAGAGATAATCAGGACAAATTTTAAAAAGTGCTTCATCTGTAGTGTATTATGACCATATTTAGTGTGTATTTCTAAATTAAATACACAACATGTTGATTATACTTAATTTTCAATTATTTTTATAGCTATAATTATAGTTTCAGAAACTATAATTGAAGTTTGTTCAAAATTAGTTTTTTTGAATCTTAGAAGCTATTTTTTCAAAATTTTTTTTAAGTTCAGGATATTCAACAAGTTCTTTCGAATACCTATTTGAAACATTAGTTTCATCTTTTAATGATTTGTTATTATTAGATAATTTAATATCTTGATTATCTATTTTTCCTTGAATTAATTCTAACTTAACAATTGCTTGGTACCCAAAGAAAGCATTGATCTTTTTGATTATTTTTTCTTTCTCATGTTCAACTGCAAAAGCAATACTAGGATCAACTTTTAAGACAAGATGTCCACCTTCCTTTTGAGAATTAGGTTTGATTTTTATTGGAGATACTGAAGATATATATTTTTTTGGGACTATATTTTCCCAGTTTTTTAGTAGTTCTAGTTCAGCAAAACCTCTTTTTTTGAGTATTTTTTTGACTTCATCTGGCAAGAAATTTGATAAAGTTTGAGCTCCAAAATATTTTTTTTTATAGGCCATAAATTTCTAATGCAAAGAAGTGATATTATAAACAAATACTACAAATTGAGTCATTTAAAAGATTATTTCTCGAAAGAGATTATTTTGTGGTTTGTTAAAAATAAAAGAATATTGCCTTGGAGAACTAAAATATCTCAAGATAATTTTAGTTATTTGGTTCTTGTTAGTGAGTTTATGCTGCAACAAACCCAGGTAAAAACTGTAATTCCTTATTTTCAAAGATTTATAGCTAAATGGCCTTCTGTTCAATCATTGGCCAAAGCTAAAGACAAGGAAGTTTTAATTTTTTGGCAGGGGCTTGGATATTATAGTCGGGGTAGAAATTTGTTAAAATCAGCAAAGGTTATTGTATCAGACTACGGTGGAAAAATTCCCGTTAAAGAGGAAGAATTAAAGAAATTACCTGGAGTTGGAGATTATACTGCTGCAGCTATTCGTTCAATTGCGTTTAATAAAAAAGCTGTAGCAATTGATGGAAATGTTAAAAGAGTTATAGCTAGATTCTTTGGATTAGAAGGAACGTTGGAAAGTAATCTTAATGTTATAGAAAAGATTGCCGGTTTGATTTGCCCAAATTCAAATAATAGAAATTATACCCAAGGAGTAATGGAATTAGGTGCAATTATTTGTAAACCAAAGAAACCAGATTGTGCTCAATGTATTATTTCAAAAAATTGTATCGCATTTAATTCTTATAAAACTGATTCTATCCCCCTTCCAAGAAAGAGGTTGCAAAAGAAGAAATTAAAGTGCGTTACCTACTTAGCCATTAAGAACAATAAATCCGTTCTTTTAATTCAGAGAAAAGACAAGAATATATTAAAAGATCAATGGGAACTGCCTTCGACAGACTGGAATAAAGAAGAGACTCATGAAATTAGTCTAAATTCTCCAATAAAAAATACGAAATGGAAAAAATCTGAGATTAATTTTAATCATTCTTTTACTCATATTGATTTATTTAATTCAATATATATTTCAAGGCTGGGAAAAGACTCATCAAAATTACGGAAAGTCTCAAAGTCTAGATGGATTTCTCTTGATGACTTAAGCAGTTACCCTCTTACGACTATGAGTAAAAAAACTCTACAAATGCACGATTTAATTTAGTTCTGATCTCAGTTTTTGACGTAATAAGTCAATTGGTTTTAATTCACCTTCAACATCAAAGTGCCAGAAAGTCCAACCATTACATGCAGATGCCTCTTGAACTTCAGCTCCAATTTGATGAATTGAACCAGTATTTCTTTCACTTATAATTGACCCATCAGCTCGAACTTTGGCTTTGTATTTTCTTTTATGATCAAACAAGATAGTTCCTGGTTCTAATAACTTTCTTTCAATAAGCCAACCGAATGGGATACGAGTTTCCGTTTTTTTAGAAGCACTGATTTTAAGAGCTTCATTTTCATATGGAGTTATCTTGGCTATTCTATTTTTTGCATGTTTAATATAGTTAGAGTCTTTTTCAATACCAATAAAATTTCTTGAAAGTTGCTTAGCAACTGCGCCAGTAGTTCCAGAGCCAAAGAAAGGATCTAAAACTAGATCACCTTGATTGCTTGAAGATAGTATTATTCTATGAAGTAAGGCTTCAGGTTTTTGAGTAGGATGTACTTTCTTTCCATTCTTATTTTTTAGCCTTTCTCCACCGTTACATATTGGTAAATACCAGTCCGATCTCATTTGAATATTTTCGTTAATTGATTTCATCGCTTCATAATTAAATGTATATTTTTTTGAATCTTTATTTTTAGAAGCCCATATCAAGGTTTCATGGGCGTTGGTAAATCTTTTTCCTCTAAAGTTGGGCATAGGGTTAGCCTTCTGCCAAATAACATCATTGAGAATCCAAAATCCTAGGTTTTGCATTAAATACCCAATTCTAAAAATGTTATGATACGATCCAATTACCCAAAAGCTTCCTGTAGGCTTTAAAACTCTTTGCACCTCTGTTAGCCAATCATTGGAAAATTGATCATATTCAGAAAAACTTGAGAACTGATCCCATTCATCATTTACTGCATCTACCTTTGAGTTGTCAGGTCTTCTTAAGTCTTGATCAAGCTGCAGGTTATAAGGAGGATCTGCAAAGATTAAATCTACTGAATTATCTTTCAGTTTCTTTAATTCGTCTATTGTATCGCCACAAATGATTTTATTTTGCGACCCTTCATTACTCTTGTTATCGACCGATTTCATGGAGGACAATATGAGTCAAAATGGATTCGAGGTCAATAATAATTTAGAATCAATAACTTAAATAATTTTCTTAATTCAATATGTTGTGTATTGGCTTAAATGATTTTCGATGAATTGGGGTAATTCCACATTTTTTGATAGCTAAAAGGTGCTCTTTTGTTCCATATCCTGCATTTTTTTCCCATAAATATTCAGGGTATTTTTTAGAATAATCTCTCATGAGGTTATCTCTGTATACCTTAGCAATGATAGATGATGCTGCAATTGAGAGAGACTGAGTGTCTCCTTTTATAATTGAATGCGTAGGAAGATTTGTTTTAGGTTTAAATTTACCATCTACTAATACGGTAATAGGTTTTTTTGACAATCCTTCAATGGCTCTCTTCATGGCTAACAAAGATGCCTGTAAGATATTAATTTCATCTATTTCTTTTACGCTGGCTTCTGCAATCGAATATATAGAATGTTTTTTTATTTCATCAGATATTTTTAATCTATTTTTTTTTGATAGTTTTTTAGAGTCATTAATTCCATCTGGAATATTATTAATATCAATTATTACTGCTGCTGCTACTACGGGACCAGCAAGCGGACCTCTGCCAACTTCATCTACTCCTGCAACAGGTTGATCATACGAACTATCAAAGTGAAACAAATTATTCTTTGAATTAACCAATGTCT
>Ga0208277_1001057_pt1 | contig 16184 bp, 8 predicted proteins | sample ETNtaG_5_FD_185782 | JGI IMG/M metagenome (GOLD analysis project Ga0208277, IMG submission 185782) | Marine microbial and viral communities from oxygen minimum zone, Eastern Pacific Ocean - ETNP201406SV205 (SPAdes) (version 2) | ecosystem: Environmental > Aquatic > Marine > Oceanic ...
TGCAGTTACAGTAATCAAATTGACTGGTGAAAATCACAAAGATATTGATTCAGTTGCGGGCCAAATCAAAGCCATCTGTGACAACGGAGGAATCACTCTACGTGGACCCATTCCTCTACCAACACGCCACCTTGTAGTCCCTGTTCGCAAGGCACCTGATGGCGAAGGCAGTGAAACATACGACCACTGGGAACTTCGTGTTCACAAGCGCCTGCTTGAAATGGACATTTCCACTGGGAAAGATGAAAACGCTCTTCGCTTGGTTACCAAGATTCCAATCCCTGATACAGTTAGCATTGAAATATCGATGCGCTCGGTCAACTGAAACAACAACTCTTCAAGAGTGAATTGAACCCATTAGGTTCAGTTGTACATTTTGTTTCTTTAGAGTTCAGCTTTTTCTGCAACTCCAGCATCTGTTAACCACGTTGCTGTTGCAGTATCTAAGAAATGGATGTCGCCAGCCTCTAAAGACAACTCCTCACCGTTTTCATCAACGATAGGCTCGGGAAGAGACTCAAGGATTCTTAGACGTACAAGTTCGTTCTCATCGTCTTCAGATGGGGCCTCGCTCGTTTTGACTTCATCCATTGCAGGCGGCTCGTCAATGACAGCGATCGGTGCACTTGAGGGGGCCAATTCCATCGCGGCTGCATGCTTGCCTTTTTCTTGAGTTTGTGTTGGCTGAGCGACGGGTTCTGCTTCCATGGTTTCGGCAAGCAGGTATGCTTCTTCATCAGCCCACTCAACTTCGGCAAGCAATCTATCTTCTTCATCGGGCTCTGGCTCCTCAAGGGGGGGGAGCACATCTTCAAACGCCAAATCGGGAGGTGGTTGTGAGGTAAGTCCGCCAGCACCTTCGCCTAGAAAAGCATCGAGTTGCATTGTTCCTGGAGCATGAGCCATCGGGCTACGAAGAACTTCACCAACAATGCCTTGTTGCATACCTTTCCAGTCGATTTCCTTCTTGAACCGGTCAACGTTGAGTATAAGCGCATGATAAAATGCCTTTTCAGCAGGGTCATGACGCTGCCAATCAATAGCAGGGAGTTCTTGATTCATCCCTGGGTTCACCGCTCCGCGAAGGGACTGGCTTGCTGCATGTTGCATCATGGCAACCATTCGTTTGCGAGCGAGTTCTGATGCGATCCTGCGAATATTTGTTTGACGCTTTTGCAGATTTTGTAACCGCATATCTGTTGCGCCCTTTCTCATCATTTCTTGGATATCCAAATCAAGACTGGAAAGCAATCTTCGGATCATTTCCCAAAAATCTTGACGGGGCAGTGGGACCGGCATATGTCTTGGCAATTGCTGACGATGTGTCGTGAACAATTGTTCCTCAATCTCCCGCGCTTGTGCGCTATCGAGATCACGAATTGAGGACATCAGTTAGGTCGTACAGGTGACTGGATTTGAACCCTCTTCTCTTCAATGATTGACCGGCCGCAGGTGATGCGTTCAAGACACCCCTTCATATCCAACGACCTCACCACATAATGTAAGGTGGAAGAAAGTGTTGTCCAAAGTTCCGTCAAGGCGCTCGCTGCAAAACTGCAGTTCGGCACTCTTGATGACGTTCATGATGCTCATTACATCGTGGACGGGGGCGGTGCCTCACCCGCTCAATGAGCCTGTAAAACCAGCGACAGTTCAAACGTTTTTACCCCAAGGTAATGCAACCAATGTTAGCCTTTCACAGAACAATGCACTTTCAATACCCTACAATGAGACCTTTACTGGCGGAAATTTGTCGGTCAGCCCTGAATGGCTTCCCTACAGTGACCTAAGTCATTCATTCGGTATTGAGTCGGGTAACGGTTGGCTTGGCACCCATAATGGAACCCAAGGAATCGGTCGTGGAGGGCAATTGAGTCTTGCATCTCAACAATCCATTGCGTCCCTCACCGATTTCGAAACGTTGGTTGAAACCGCAGTCGGTTGGCGGGGGACCGGTCTTCATCACGAAGTATGGGGCGTAACTCAACCAGGAAGTTGGACGACGAACAGCACTCACTCCCTTCCCAGTTCTGCGGTTGATGGACAAAATGTAGTGGGAACCGTCCACCCTCACGACCTTCAAGCAGACATGACCGGTTGCCTCATCTCTCCGTCATTTCAAATTCCAGGATTTGTATCAAATTACACTCTGTCTTTTGATCATTGGTTGGCGCTTGAGGATTCCGATGCTGCTTGGATGGAGTGGCGAACATCAACCCTTAACCCGTGGCAAACCCTTGCACCGGTTGGCGGCTACACGAACACTTCGGGCCTTTCCACTACGCCTTCCCAGGTATGGTCTGGACAATCAAACCAGTGGCTGAGCTCCGAATTTTCACTTGATTCCTACATTCCTTCTGGAGCTGAAACCTTTGAATTTAGGATGTGTTTCCAAACCTCTTCAGACACACCCTATCGTGGCGGATGGTTCCTCGACAACATGAACCTCTCCAATTCAGGAGATGTTCCCGGAGTGTGGTTCCACGGCAATCAAACCGGCGCCTACGCAGCAGATGCGTACGGGAGATTGAGGGTGGAGATCGATGTGTCCGGTATGAACGGGCCAGTTGAGTTAGAGTTCTGGGCAAATTGGGACCTTGAGGGCAGTTTCAACGACAACATGCAAACCTTCCTCAGCCTCGACAATGGAAGTACTTGGCAACTTATTTCTGGCCTCCCAGGCCTTCCAGGTAACGGATTCAACTGGCAGGGCACCTACTACATGGACGAATCGAATCGATGGGTTCCTCAAATGTATTCCTTGCCTGCCAACGTTGCAACCCATGCAAATGCCAGCCAAGCTCTCATTGAATTCGTGGTGCTCACAAGTTCACAGGTTGGTTTTGGTGGCAATGGTGCGTCGGGTTGGGAAGGCATCATGATTGACGACATGAAAGCTTACAGCAACCGTGGAACTGCGCTTCAACAGGAACGATCCCTTGCGAATTTCTCACAGCAACCAACGGCGGGCCAAACAGGGGGGAACAATGGATGGCTTGCGCCATCAACTGGTGACCCAAATGAATGGCAATGGACCAACCAATACGGAATGAACGGGCCAACATTTGATGTAGATTCCTTTGAATCAACGTTGACAACACCTTCTGGGTGGTACGTTGAGGGCACCGGAGTTCAAGCATGGGAAATTGGTCAGACAAGAAATACTTCGGGGTATGGGCCAGGTTCCTTCCATTCCGGACTCAATGGAGCTGCAATCAATCTGACAACCAGTTACCAGCCCAACATATACACTCATCTCATCAGTCCAGAGTATGTGATTCCAGAGAATGCAACAGCCCGTCTGTCCTTCCGTTCATGGGTGTGCACTGAGGCGGATTGGGATGGAGGAGCGGTATCTATTTCTACAGACGGAGGCGATTCATGGTGGTTTATACCCGTAGATACCACCTCGTTTCATGACCAAATCTCAACTCCAAATACCAACTCACCCTTTTTCGGACAAGGCATCCTTGATGGTTCCAACGTTGCTGGCGGGTGTGGTGGAAGTAAAGCCCCTCGTGGTTTTGATTTGAAAACAAAGGACCTCTCCAACCTTTCAGCAATGACCGTTCGAGCACGATTTTCTTTCTTCTCAGACACATACATCGAAGCGGATGGATGGTACATCGATGATGCAGGAATTGAAGTTGACGTCTTTGAAAATGAAGGCGTTTGGACCTCTCCACCGCTTTCACCGGATCCTCTCTACGGTTACGGCTTGGTCGATGGTTGGACTGACATCCCGAATGAAACCGAAATTCTTGTTGACATATTGGATGTCCAAGGAGACCCCATTGCCGGCCATCAAGGCCTTCAATTCCCTATTCATTTGGCTCTTGACCCTCTTGAGTTTTCAAGCATTCACCTTCGTGTAAGGATGAGTACGCAAGATGTATTGATTACACCGTTGGTCCATAGTTTGACGGTTGGAACGACGGTCTACATTGGCCCCCAATATCTGCAATCACTGAGTGCCTCACAACACCAGTCCAATCGAACAAACAACGGATATCTCCAAATTAATGGGACGCTGTCAATCGACCTTCCATCCATATCAGTTTGCCCTCATTCGGGATACAGGGTTGTCTCACACGGCGATAATTTGAGTTGGATTGACACAAGAGTTCAACTCGCTAGTTCACATTATGATGGGACGGACGGTGGAACCAATCAACTCAACATGTCGTACATCGGCTTACCAGAACTCGTTCATTCTATTCGGGTCGAGGCAAGCGGTGGAGAGGTATTCAGAGGTGCAACATTACGTTTGGACTGCGTTTCTGCACCGAGTGCACCACGCCTAGAACTCGGCCAAAATTCGTTGGAACTTTGGAATTGGCCAGAACAAGGAGCATCTCCCACCTTTGGACTCAATCAGCAATTCCACACAGCGACTTATGACCAACAAACATGGTTTTGGAATACAACGCAGCCAACACCATCGCTTCACGTCAACAATCTCCCAGTCCTTCTCAATTATACCGCGGTGTTGCCTGCGACCAATCCGATAGCCTCTTCCGCGGTTACTGCGATGAATATCTTGGTTACCAATACTACCGGCGCAGTGGACCTCTACGTTAACGGCGCGCTTCAATCAACCGTTACTGGGCCGTCCAATTTTGTCTACACAACAAATCAAACCTGTCCAAATCAAGTCATTGAGCGGCCCTATGCGACAAATGCCAACCTTTCCCACTGCCAGGTGACCGTCTTACTTGCTGGTGAAGGTGATTTGAAAATCACCGATTTCCATCACATGTATGCCGCTCAAACATTGGACCTCAACATACCCGTTGCTCTTCTCAATCAAGCCAAAGCAGCTTCATTTGATGGCGATATGCGTGCAGTACTGGATCTCCCCCTTCATGTCTCAACACAAGATGGAGGTTTGACGATTGATATGGTAGCCCAAACAGCCCCTCTTATGGTTGAATCAATCGACTCGTTATCACACACGCGTTGGCTTCCTGGTGAGTCGATCACCATCGTTTCACATCATCAACGAGCCAATCCACTTAACATCTTAGAAGATGCACCGGACTTTGCCAGCGTGGACCTTTTCCTCTCACCGACTGCCCGTGTAGAGGATGCTTTCCTCCATGTGAGGGTTGACCGCCTCGCCACAACCCCCCGATTCCTTCATTTGAGTGGTTTTGGCCTTGCTCCAATCGATGGCTCAAATTCATCGGTTGTCTGCGATCTTAACTCTTGCACGGCCACCTGGGCCCTAACAAGCACGTGGCTTCTCGATGATGTTGACGACCTTCATGTCCTCGCCTACGGTAAAGACAGTGATGGATTGGAGACAGGGCCGGTTATTTCTGTTCGTAAAACAAATTTCAATGAGATTGAAAACGACATGGAAATCGTCGATTTCCAAGTCACGGATGATTTGTCAAGACGATTGGATGATTGGACAAATCCATTGTGGCCGTTCCACCTTTCGGACAATCGTTCAATGATTGCCGAAGGCAGAGTACGAATGGAAGGCATTGCCAATCAGTGGATTGAGGGCGGGGAAGCCGAGATTCAAATCAACTTGCACACAGTTCCACCAAGAAACACCTCGGGCGGCCCTGATGAGTGGCTCGGCCCTGTTGTGAACTGGTCTCAGCAGTGGTCGGTTGAAGTTGGATTGGATGGCCGATTTTCTCTCCCTCTTACCTCGCCAGATTTGTCTGAAAACCTCCCCAGCAATACATGGCTTGAGGTTGAACCAACCATCAGTAGAACGGGGCCAATCGGAGCAGCGACGAGCACGAGCGAAGACCGCACCGTTATTCTCACTCCCGTTCGTTTCCTTTTTGATACGATGTCACCTACCGTTACTTCGCTCACGATTTTGGATTCAGGAAGAGAAGTACCTGCAGACGGCCACATTTGGACCAGCGGTCAAGATGTTCCATTGCGTCTCAATTTGATTGATGCCGAGGGTGTTTCATCATCACTCAGCGTATGGACGTGGATGGAAGCGCGTGATGATACAAACGGCAACGGTGAGATCGAGCAGAGTGAATACAAGCAAGAAAACATCAGCATGAATATTGGCCGGACTGAACTTGAATTAGACCTACCCTTGCTCTCTTGGTCAGATGCTGTTGGACTTAACAGTGATACAGGACGAGTAAGCGTTGTTTTGGAAAGTGAAGATTTGGGTGGGAACTCACTTGAAGGCGGTGGTGATTTTGGTGCCGATGGTGATTTGGCTACCTTCATCGTTCAACGTCGTTTCGATACCATAATCAGCAGCGACAATATCTGGATGGACATTGAAAATGGAACGCTCTTTGCTGGTAAGAATCATACCTTTGAGTTTGAAATTTCAGATGCCAACGGTCTTGATTCCCTTGAAAACATCCAATTCGCCCTGTTAGGGAGGGACCGACCGGCAGATTGTAACATCAATTATGAGCCAAGATTCGCAGTTATTGGGTACGACATGACATGTTTCATGAGCGAACCCACAGTCTCCATCACACAACGGCCTCTGGCACAGGTATTTTTAGTCCAATTTCATTTCCGCTTGGATTGGAATGCGACATTTGAGTTCGCATCAGGAGGCTGGATTCCTTCGCTCAAAGTGATTGATGAAGGGAATGACTTGGGCCTCGGGCTCTCCAAGATTAACCGGTTGGAATGGACTCCTTCAAACGCTGTGGAATTAAGATGGCTCAACATCACTGATATGACACAACCCATCGGTTCACACAACGAAACCACCCATTGGTTCCACAGAAATGATCGAGTCCATCATGAGGTCGGAGCGTTTCACTTGGGTACTGAATACCTTACTGAATACCTCCCTGTCCAAGGTCAATTGACTTGGGAATTGACCGATGGGGAGCGACAGGAATTCGGTAACATCACTCATTCAAATGAAGGGATATTCGTGTTTGATGTTGTCCTCAACGAGAACACGATGTATCGTGATCATGGCCAATTCAATGTTAATGTCCAGGGCTTTGAGGGGTACAATCTCTCATCCTTGAATTACATCGTAATTGTTGACGACCTTTCCCCGCAACTCACTCTTGCTCCCGGTTCACTTCAAGGCATAGCATCAGACGCGTTGGAAGAGATTCCTTTAATGGTCATGATCAGCGATGATACAAACATGCCTGCGGGACCAATTGTACTCCATCATGTGTTTTATCGCATGGGTGAAGAGGTTGAAGGAACGCGCGGGCAAATCGATGTACCACTCAACATAACCCTCAATACCAAATTCATCTACGAAGCGACATTAAATCTCAAACCTACCAATGTTGAACTCCAACGAAGCGATTTGCTTGTGGTCTGGTTTGAAGGAGCAGACCGGTCTGGACGGCCTCTCGTTGGATTAGGAACCGAGAGTGACCCGTTCACGGTAGGAATTACCTGGGTGGCATTTGAACCGGCCTTCACCGGTATTTCTGCGCTCCCCTTCCGGCCAAGTGTAGGGGAGAATATCTCTGTATTCATCCGCGTTGCTAATGAGGGTTTACTTGATGGCGACCTAACCGTATCGCTTCGGGACGATGAAGGAACGCTTCTTCAAACTGAATCGCTTTATCTTACAAGCGGTGAGTGGTCAAATTATGTCTGGGAAGTCGAAGCATGGAAGACCGGGCGGTTGGGCTTGACGGTTGAAATTGAAAACGTAACACCTAGAATCCCAGTTCCATTGGCCGATATCCAGGAGGTTACCGGTGATCGTGCTGACGGTGAAATGGCGATGTTAAGTTTGTCAATGCTTTCCGTTGTTCTAGCAGGTCTTGTCTTGTTTGTTTCGCGTCAACGTTGGTCGGAAAGAGAAGAGGACTATCAACGGGCGAAGATACGACGTATTGTCTTCAGTTCACGCCCTCCGCCACGCCCGCTTGAACTTCTGGACATCTCGCGAGAGGAATAGTCAAGAAGAGAAGGCATCACCCCGAACCAAGAAGCCGGGGTACCCGAGTGGTCAAAGGGGGTGGATTCAAGCTCCTCTGCATATTGCTTCGCAGGTTCGAATCCTGCCCCCGGCACTCTTTTCTATCCTTGTTAGCCAATGGAAGGGAATTGAATTAAGAGTGATTGGGTTCTTCAAAGGTCATGGACCCTCATCCCGATGTCAGAGACTTGGACCATGGATTTTTTCAAATTCCCATGCCAACTTGGAAGCATGCCATCGGATATGGGATTGCTGCAATTTTGTTTTTGAGTGCCTATTCAATGTATTCGGCGGGCCTTTCCATACCGGATATTCCTCAAATATCCGAAGCGGACAGATTGGATGAAATAGGAGAGATTGAATCTTATAATTTCCAAACACTGCAAGAAGGGTATGAACAAGCACAATATCAACAAAATCAAGCCGCCTTTGTCCTGATTCCTCTTGAACTTGAAGAAGGTGTTATCGCCACAGAAGGATGTTATGAAAGCGAAGACGATGAAGGAAATATCGACTATAGTTACGGTCTGGAATTGAAGCGAGAGTCAACCCTCAAATTCCGTGATAAAGCTGGGGAATCAATAACCACCTCGTTTGACAGATCGGAAGTGTTGGATCCAGAAGGGAAATTTTTCGAACCCGAATGCAACAGTCCTTGGGAGCGAGATATTGAGGGAAATGGATTTGACAACTCTGAAAACCGATATCTTGTTGCTTACATGCTTGTTCAAAATGATCCAATTGAATATTATCAACTCCTGTCTGTGGCGGAAGTAGGTGGCCTGGATGGATACAACTCTCCGCCCGAAGTCACTCAACGAGAGGATGCAGGCCGTTGGGCCCTTCTCGCTGCAGGCATCGGAGGTTTGTTCTTCATGTACAGCACCCAACCTTCACTTCTCTACGATTTGAGAAGAATTCGCAAGCAGAACAAATTGAATTCGAAAGATGTCACATCTGCCGTAGGCGTGTTGGGTTCTGGAGGCAGAGCGTTCCAACACTGTGGTCCAAACGGAGAGATTTTAGGGCCAGCAAAGCGGCCGATGAGACAAGCATCGGATGACTGGCTTTTCGGGTGCCCACCGATTCCGACATCGTACTCCAATATCTATGCACAAGAAGGCGATGGCTCCCTTTTACTGGAACATCCTCGAAGAATTGGTACTCCAAGGCCGGCAATGGTGACGCCTTACAGTTTGGGTGCGCTCATCTTTGCCATATGCTTCATTTGGTTGTCTGCTGACTTGCGCGCACGCGATGGCTCGGCAACCCACACCATTGTTGGTTGGGTCATGACGCTTATCGTTACTGTAGTGAACGTGTTGTGGTTCTTCCAAGCCTACAAGCAAGCGAAATTGTCTCAGACCATCAACGATTTACCAACGAGTCCAATTCGAAGTGTTTCAGTTGGTCAAGCCGAGATTGTAGGGCAAGTGAGGCCCTCAAGCGCAGGAACTCCTGCATTCAAAGTCGGTGGGCGAGAAATGGAAGGTACTGTTCTTTGGTCTTGGTCATCTTACAAATACGTCTGCACAAAGACGGATGATGGCGAAAGTTGCAGTTGGCAAAAGCAGGAAACTCGTAACGGCGGGGTGCCCTTTATTCTTCATGATGGAAGCGGTGGAATTCTGATTGACCCAAGTCTTTGGGATGGCGAGAAGAAAACACAATCGCTCGGTTCATTCGTTGAAGAATGGAAAAAAGGAAAATGGAAGTGGGAAGTTGCTGCCATCGGCATCGGAGATCCAATGTACATCTTGGGCGATTGCATTCCACGTACACGTGAACATCTTGATGCCTGGGGTGGAGATGAAACCGAAGCCAGTGCTCTGGTGACGATGGTGCCCTCTTCGGATACAGGAGAAGGTTCTGTCATCAGTTTAGGAACCGAGATGGATGTTCTTTCCCACCGGCGGTCTGGGTTTGAGATGATGATTGTCCCTCTCTTTGTGTTCCTGTTTGGAATTTTCATGTTCCTGGACTATGCTCCATGATCGTTTGTCACCTCAAAAGAAAATGTCAATTCCATGGGAATGGCAAATAGCTCCAGACCTGAAAGAGTGACTTTGGCGTTTTTATTGGACAGCGTAATTCGCCAAAATGAACCACATTGGTACTGTGCCACTCAAGTAGTTGAAGAGTTGGCCCATGGATATGGCACAAGGTACTGTCAAGTGGTTTAACCGAGTAAAAGGATATGGATTTATCGAGATTGAGGGTGGAGACGACCTTTTCGTCCACATCTCCGAAATTACCGGAGAGATTACCGACGGAGATACCGTTGAGTTTGAAGTCGGTGAAGGGCCAAAGGGCCCAAATGCCGTTGGCGTTAGCAAGGTTGAATGAACTTCCTTCCTCAACTTCGTCAATCCCGAATCACGGTGTTTTACGCTTTGCTTTGGTGAATATCTTCTTTAATTTCGTCTTCATCAAAAGGCATGATACAGATTGATTGGAAAACAGGTATTGATATATTCAAATGATGAGAAATATCCGGTCGGAGTGGAGAATATGCTAAAGGTCAACAACTTAACCAAAGCCTTTGGATCGGGTTCAAACAAACTACAGGTCCTCAAGGGCGTGGACATGAACATCAAACAAGGGGAGATGGTTGCTCTCATGGGCCCTTCCGGCTCTGGTAAATCGACGCTTCTCAACATCATTGGCGGTCTTCTCGCAGGCGATGACGGTTCCATCACACTCGGTGAGCGAACCTACGGTCTCAAAGGCCCATCCGGTGTTGTTGATGTTCGCAGAGAACTTGTGGGCTGGATTTTCCAAGATTTCCATCTCCTTGACAATCTCACCGCAGTTGACAACGTCGCCATGGCGCTTGAGCTCTCTGGTATAGCCGCATCAGACGCTGAGAAGGCTGCTGTCGTCGCTCTAGAAAAGGTAGGGCTCGGTGACAGAATGCATCACATTCCTGACCAACTATCAGGCGGCCAACAACAACGTGTCGCCATTGCTCGTGCAATTGCTGGCAATCGTCCTGTATTGCTCGCCGACGAACCTACCGGCAACCTTGACATTGCAAGCGGAAAGGAAGTCATGGCCTTGTTCAAAGAGTTGTGTCACGACAAAGACAATCCAATTTCCATCCTTATGGTGACTCACGACCCAGATCTTGCATCCAATGCAGACCGAATGTTGCTCCTCAACGACGGGAAAACGGAAGCATCCGATATCCGGTCAGCATGGGGCTTGGATGAAGCAGGGGGTGAAGAGGAATGAGCAACGAAGAACTTGAACTCAAAGAATCTGATTTCCCAGAGGCTCGTTCTATTGTGGACCGCGTCACACATCGCATTATGGAGACGCCCAGCCGTCTTCGTCTTGCAGCACAAGGGGCGTGGCGTGGCAAAGAGCGTGGACTCGCTGTTATTGCAGGTGTCTTCCTCGCATCTCTTGTCATCACAACTGTACTTGCATACGGTGTTGGCCTCTCACAACTCTTTTTTGAGGAGTCGTTGGATTCTGAACCCTTCGACGCCAAGATCGAATACGCCCGTACACCTCTTCCGGGTAACGAGAACAGCACTGGATGGTCAAACAATACCACAACCATGACCAATGTCTGTGACGAGTTGTTGACGGAGTTCACAGAATTCAACGATTGTACACTTGTTTTAGGCCGGCAAGGGATACACAGCGGCGGGTTGTTCAATTTTGAATTCGTTGTTGCTCAGCCTCTTGAGATGCGTGCCATCACCGATGACTCAAATCCCTATTGGGGGAACGTTACTTTTGATTATCCTGAGGCTGCTGAGGCTGGACCACCTATTTCCGACCAACGAGCCATACGTTTCCTTGGTCCTGAAGCCTTTGACGGCGAGTTAGCAGACCGTCTTGGTGGTAACATTATCGCGGGTCTTGGTGAATGGCCCACTCCAGAAAACATGAGTGCTCAGCGAGGAATCATTCTCCCTTCAACCATTGCAAGTCAAGCACAAGCGAATGTAGGAGATCAATTGGACAGCCTCACCTTTGCCTATGTGGTTGATGAATCGACCATCTTTGAGGGAACGGTTACCGATGAGAATTGTGCGGGCGAGGTTACTCCGGAAGAAAACGAAATGCTTTACTGCAGGATGATGATGACGGTTGAGAACTTGACGGTTATGGGGATTTACGAGCCCTGGGATTTCGGAAACCCGACGCTGGCGTTCAATCCAATTTTCACCACCTGGGAAGTATTGGATGAATCCGAACGTGGCACATTGATGGACAACGACCACATGTACCTCGGAGTGACCATTGACCGCGGTCAGCTACCTACCTCGTCAACGGCAGACGCTGCGGATTGGCTTGAGGACCTTGGTACACGAGTGCAGGCTGGAAATTACACCGACGAAGGCGTTGAATTGTTTTACACCGATATTGTAAGTGGGACCATCACCTTCCTGAACATCTTCTTAGGTTTGATTCAAATCTTTGATTACATCATCATGATTCCTATTGTAATTCTCTCTCTTGCAGTGTTGATTTACGGACTTGTTCTCTCTCTTGAACAACGGCGGAGAGAAATCAGCATTCACCGAGTTATTGGTGCGGACGGTCAAAGTTTGCAAGGAATGGTCTTGCTTGAACTCTTCGTGATGTCTTCAGTAGCATGGCTTGCTGGATACTTACTCGCTTTATTTTCGGTTCCGATTGTTCTATCTGCTGTTGGATTTATGGAATTCAGAACAGGTGATTTTGATGTTACGCCAACCTTGAGCGTAGGGGCGACCATATTTACTGCCGTTACCACACTCGGACTTGCTTTGCTGTTTGGACGGACGAGGGCAAGAGAGTTCATCGAACTCGAGATTGAAGAAGGAGTGCGCAAGTCCACAACAAAAGCACAGCCAAAGCGTTGGTTGCATTGGACTGCATTCCTCTTTGGTATGCTTGCTGTAGTTGATACATGGCTTGAAATGAACGTGAACGAGGACGGTATTGTTTCAAACTTCTTTATTGAAGGCCTCATCGGTATCTTCGGACCCTTTGCTTTGTGGATTGGAGGGGCGCTTTTACTTGGAAGAATTGGAGCCAAAGGCCCACAAATTATGCAGTTACTTCTTGGCAGAACGCCACTTCTCAACGATGTCAAGCGCGGTTTGAAAGGTTCGGGCTCGGCTGAATCAGTCAATCGTTTGGCCGTCATTATGCTCTTGACCCTGTCCATTGTTACACTCGCAGCGGTTCAAGGATATACGGGCACACTGGTCGATGAAAAGACCGTTGACGCCTCAGTGGGTTCAGACCTTCAAATTACCATGGAGCAAGGTGTCAATGCTTCGGCTCTTACCTCATTGGTTGAGGAATTTACCGATGGGACGGTCACACCAGTCGTCACAAGCGTCCCAGAACTCACTCTTGCCGATAACCAAGGTGGCGACAAATTGCAGACCTATGTTCTACTGGATGGAAATAAGGATGTTCTTAGGTGGAGCGAACAAGCATTGCCCGGAACAGAAATCGCTCCGGCATTGGCTGCTTACACCCAAGGCGGATTCACTGCTGGCCCAGATGCTGCTTATTCACTGGACCTTGCAGGTTCAGACCGAGGTGGAAATGAAAATCAACTCGACGATGTCCTTCTCAAGAAAGATGATTCTAGCGGTAAATCAGCGGATATCACCTTCGTTTGGGAAAAGTCTGAGTTCAATTTCTCTCAAGGCGGCTTAGCCGATCAAGGGTTTACGATCGATGATGTCTTGGAGAGTTATGCAGATCTCATGGGACGAGATTGGTCAGGACTTAACCTTTCAAATCAAGACCTCAGCAACCGAAATCTTAGTTTTGCTGACCTTTCAACCTCCAATTTCACAGGGTCGAATCTTGCAGGATTAAATCTCAGTGAAGCCTTCCTCTTCAATACGGACATGAGCGGTGCTAACCTCAGTGGAGCCAACCTAACAAATACAGTTCTTGTGACATTGTTCGGTCCAGGCAGTATTGACGGTGTAAACTTCACGGATGCGAATCTGGAAGGCGCATGGTCAAGCGGCACCATGGACCTTACCACAGCGATTCTTTTCAATACAACATGCCCGGATGGAAGCAATTCCAATGACACAGGTTGTGAAAGCGGGTTCTCAGAATTTCCGCCACCATTGGCGAACGAGTTTTTCTTAGCCAACAGCAAGGTTCGTATTGATATCACTCCATTCACTGAGGAGATGTATTACATGGGCGTCCACGAATATATTCCAGGTGTTAGCGCTCCAACCATTGCATCTTCCCTCATTATTGGTGAGAGTTCGTGGCGTTCGCTTATTGGTGAAGATGCTGCAAACAACTACACTTCCACCGACTGGATTGTACGTGTAGACGGCGTTTCAGGAGAAGAACTTGAATCACTTGGTTCAAAGATACAAGCCGATTCACGGGTATCAAACGTTGTTGATTGGTCGAGCACTCACAAGAATGTTGAGCGAAACGGCGGATTGATTTTCGGAACGCCAGGTCTCCTATCCTTGCAATTCGTTGTCGCAAGCGTTGCCGCTGTAGCGTCAAGTTTCGTCTTCCTCTCCCTCGTTCTAAGCCAGCGACAAAAGGAGTTGGCTGTTCTGCAAGCCATTGGAGCTTCACCAAATCAAATCATTCGTTTGGTCCTCTTTGAGATTCTTTCCATTGTCATGGTGTCCATGATTCTCGGAATTATGCTCGGAGTAGGTGTTGCGCTTTCCTTCAACGGGTTCTTTGACATCTTTGGATTCATCTTCCAAATATTCGGAGGTTCTTCGACCACGATAAATCGGACACTGGTCTATCCATGGACCCAGATCATACTGGTTTCATTGGCCGTGTTCGCAGCTGTGGTCGTTGCTCTTCTCGTGACAACACGCCGTGCACTGACGGCAGACTTAGCCAGTGTTCTCAAGGGGGAGTGAAGATGAGCGACACGATTTTAGAAGCAGATGGTCTTTACCATGTGTACGAATCCAAAGCCGAAGACGGCAACGTCGTGGCTCTCAGAGGGCTGCACATCAACATGAAATCAGGAGAAGCCATCGCCGTTGTCGGACCGTCAGGGTCTGGGAAATCAACACTGATGAAATGTCTTGGTGGACTTATGAAGCCCAGCGCAGGGTCCGTGAGTTTGTCCGGTAACAACATGACGCGCTTGTCTGGAAAAGAATTGGTTGAATTACGGCAAAAAACGGTTTCCTTCATTTTCCAAGAAGGCAACCTTCTGCCCAATCTCAATGCACGAGACAATGTCGCACAACCATTGCGTCATCAAGGTGTATCTTCAAGAAAATCCCTTCAGCTTGCCGATGCGATGCTCACTCGTTTGGGCATGGGTCACCGAATCAATGCATTGCCAGCCATGCTGAGCGGTGGAGAGCAACAACGCGTTGCCATCGCCCGGGCACTCATCACCCAACCTCGTTTGATTCTGGCCGATGAGCCGACGGGTGCATTGGATCCGGTCACCAGCCGTGAAGTCTTGGCTCTGTTCAAAGACCTGCATCTTAACGATGGAGTGTCCTTCCTCATCGTGACACACTCAAAGGAAGTTGCTGCATTTGCTAACCGTTCTCTCGAATTGCGAGACGGACGGTTCGTGGCTGAGCACGGCGACTCGGTCGATGTTGAAGACCTCAGCAAAGACCGTGAACTCATCATCGATGAAACTGGAACAGTAACCCTGCCGCCCGATTTGTTGGTTCGTTTGGGTGGAGCGGGACGCTATACTGTTGGCAACGTCGCCAGCGGCTATCTCTCACTTCAAGGCGAAGCTGTTGAAGCGATGGGCAAGATGGAATTGGCTGCGGCTTGTCCAGCATGCAAGCATGATTATGGCGACACAGATGACCAATTGTGCCCTTCATGCGGTTCAAGCAGACCCATGGTTGAGGTCAAAGCATGAAGAAGTGGGTTGCATTTGTGGGATATCTGGAGGGCTTTTCCTTCCTCACATTGATGTTTTATGCTATGCCGATGAAGTATTTTGCAGGTGAGCCCGAGATGGTATCTTTGTTTGGAAGTCTTCATGGTGCCCTCTTTGTAGCTTACATTGGCCTGTTGTTCCTCGGAGTCGGCAAACATTGGTCATTCACCGCGTTGATCCATGGATTCATTGCAGCGGTCGTGCCTGCTGGTCCCTTTCTCTTTGAAGGATTGATGGCTTCGGGAGAATACGACCTACCAACCAACGCTGATTGAATCAAAATACTTCAAGCTGATTTGACGCCTTCAGGCCAGAGTACCAGAATCAATGTCTTACCTCGAGTCTTCGGCGTATGAGTGGTTTCACGGTTCATCCAAACGATAGAGC
>Ga0208277_1001058_pt1 | contig 16176 bp, 16 predicted proteins | sample ETNtaG_5_FD_185782 | JGI IMG/M metagenome (GOLD analysis project Ga0208277, IMG submission 185782) | Marine microbial and viral communities from oxygen minimum zone, Eastern Pacific Ocean - ETNP201406SV205 (SPAdes) (version 2) | ecosystem: Environmental > Aquatic > Marine > Oceanic ...
TTCCAATAACTCCACCTTTTAAAATTTTTTTTCTTTTCCATCTTTCTGCGAGCATAGCAATTATTTTATCTCCATCGATAATATTTCCTTTTTCATCACATATAATTATTCTATCCGCATCTCCATCTAAAGAAATTCCAATGTCAGTTTTATATTTTTTTGTTTTGGTATAAGACTAATCTTTATTCCTGATTTTTCTCCAAAAAGATTTTTATATAATTCCTTATTGTAATTTTTTGCAAGTTTTGCAACATCATAAAATTCCCATAGAAAAAAAACAGGTGCAGTAAGTAACATAATTGTTCCATTTAGTTCTGATGATGATGATGAGTCTTTCTCTAAGAAAAAAATCCCTCCCAAAATCGAACCTATTTGTAGACCTTTAAACATAACGCCTCTTTCCCAATCACCCACATAGGAATGTCCAACAGTTGGTAAAAACCAAGAGTAAAAAATTGCAGTAGCAGGGCTTTTCTTTTCATTTTTATACCAAATCATTTTATCAGTCTCACTCATTTTTGAAGTATCAGGAACAATCATTTGAGAAAAAGAAAACTCCAACATTAAAAATAAAACTATAAATAAATATCTTTTCATAAAAACCTCTTGAGATTATCCAAATCTACAAAAAATTATCGTACAATGTGTGTGCCTCTTATTTTACTAACACTACCCCGCCATAAAGGAACTAAGTTGAATTAATTGCGTTGAGAAAGTGGATTTACACCAAATTAAATCGTGTCCCGGAATTTGGTGTCCCGTTTTTAGTATTATATGATAATTTATGATAATACATGATAAGAGAAAACCCCCGGCATTACCGAGGGTTTATCGTGAATAAAAGTTATTTATTCTCAGTACGCCCGACAGGATTCGAACCTGTGACCTTATGCTCCGGAGGCATACGCTCTAATCCAACTGAGCTACGGGCGCATATATTTATCCATATTTCTCTGCAGCTTCCAAAGTATTTTCAATTAACATCGCTATCGTCATTGGGCCAACACCACCAGGGACAGGAGTAATGGCAGATACTTTATCAATAATTGAATCCCAATCAACATCACCAATTATTTTATAACCTTTCTCATTCTCAGCGTCGACTCTATTAATACCAACATCTATTACAACCGCATTTTTTTTAATCATATGGCCTTTTAAATAATTTGGAATACCAATAGCCATAATAACAACATCCGCATTATGTGTAAAATATTCCAAATTTTTCGTTCTAGAATGACATACAGTACAAGTCCCATTAGCACCTTTATTATTTAAACTTGTTAGAATTGATATTGGCCTACCAACAATATTACTACGACCTATAACAACTACATTCTTACCTTCTAAAGCTATATCATAAAAATCTAATATTCTCATAATACCTTTAGGCGTACAAGGAATAAATCTAGGTTTCCCTATTGATAGCCACCCTACATTTTCCGGATGAAAACCATCAACATCTTTTTTAGGAGAAATAGCATTTATAATATTTTGTTGTTTAATATGATTTGGTAATGGAAACTGTACTAGAATACCGTGAAATCTATTATCATTATTCAAATCATTAATAGTTTCTAATACTTTGTCCTCTGTTATATGTTCAGGTAGCAATATCGATTCAGATAACATTCCCAAAGAATTCATTTTCTTAGTTTTTGTTCGAACATAAATCTGTGATGCAGGATCGTCACCAATTAGAATTACACACAGACCTGGTTGAATATTCTTTTTTTCTAAAGTTGAAATTCTATTTTTTATATCTTTGTAAACTGATTTGGCTGTATCCAAACCAGATAAAATATCAAATTTTGGCATTTACTGGGTGATACTATATAGAATCATCAATCAATTCAATAAGAGAATTGATTTTTTCTTCAACCTCATTCTCATCAGAATCTTCTTTTTTTCTAGCATTAAATAATTCATCAGTAATATTCATTGCGGATAAGATAGCTATTCGATTAGATGACTGAGTTGATGAAAACCCGGACTGAACTTCTCTCATTTTAGAATCTACATATTCAGCGATTTTCTTAATATATGTAGGGTCTGCAGGAGCTTTGACAGAATACTCTTGTCCAAAGATTGTTATTTTAATTTGATTGTCGTCTTTATCTGACATTATTTTGGACTTTCTAATTCTTCAATAATATTAATCATATTATCAATATGTTCTTCAATTTTAGATAATTTTTGAGACTCAATAACACTACCGCTATCTTTTAAGTTTTTTTCTTTTTCCGCTTTAAGAGCATTCAATAGACCAACAATCTTTTGTTCTAACTCGTTTAATAAAGTTACATCATTCATAGTCTTAATTTAGCATTAAAATCTTTTTCTGCAATATCTATAATTTCATCTATAATAGGGTTTACATCTTTATCTTCAAGTGTTTTTTCTCTATCTTGAAACACCATTTCAAAAGTAACACTTTTTTTATCTTCTCCTATATTAACATTATCTTCAAATATTTCAACTGGATAAACATCGGTAAGATTTTTATAACATTTTTTTTCTATTAATTCAATAATTGGCCCAACACTTGCCGAAACTTCTAATACAAGATTAATCCTTCGAGAAATTTTTGGAAATATATTTATAGTATTATATTTTATAGTTTTCCTTTGGCTAAGTACTGTCTCAATATCTAAATCAAAACTATAGATGTCATATTTATCTACTTTTAATATCTTAAATAATTTTTCAGATAATTTTCCAAATGTACCTACCATAATATTATCTTCAATTAAGATATTATAAGCACTGTCATATAAATCACTATCAGTACTTTCTATTTTAACATTAAGATGAAGTTTATCATTTAGCAATGCGTATACATACCCTTTTATAGAATAAATATCATATAATATTGGACGTGTATGAACTGATTCATTGATCTCATTTCCGACTGTAATACCTGACAACCTCATATATCTTTTGATATCTTCAATTTTAGCACCTGCTTGTTTATGTATGCAGTCTAATTCATATAGTTTAAATGAATGTGTAGAATTTTTGATATTATAGTCTGCTGCTTTTACTAGGCCCGGTAATAATGAAGTCCTCAAAAATGACATATCTTTACTAAGAGGATTCATCATTGGAACTGAATCCTTATTGGGAAAATTTGCAATATTTTCACTCTGTAATGAATTTGAATAGATTTGATGAAATCCAAAACCAGATAGTATTTCTATAATAGATTGAAACTGTGAATTTGAATCTGTCTGACCTAATGAATACGAACCATAAAGGGAATTATCCGTTGGAATATTATCATATCCATAGATACGAGCAATTTCTTCAATAACATCTATCTCTCTTGTTATGTCAGGCCTATTAGTAGGAGGAGTACAATTAAAACCTGTGTTATTTTTAGAAATATTAAATCCCAAGCCTTTTAGAGTCGCAATAATAAAATCATCTTCAATCTTCAATCCAAGTATCAGCTCGATTTCATTTTTTCTTATTTCTATTGGTTTGATACTAATCGTTTTAGGGTAGTAATCAATAAAATCTCCATCAAATCTACCATTCGCGCATTCTTCAATTAAATTAACAACGCGCCAGAATGCAGCTACAGTCGCTTCTGGGTCTGCTCCTCTTTCAAAACGTTTTGATGCTTCAGTACTAATAGATAGGTCTTTAGAGGCCTTCCTAATAGTAACAGGGTTAAAATATGCACTTTCAATGAAAACATTAGTTGTATCATCGCTCACTGCGCTACTAGAGCCACCCATAATACCAGCCAAAGCGATAGGATTTTTACCATCAGTAATAAGCAAGTGATTATTATTTAATTTGAATTTATTTTGATCAAGGGTTTTGATGGATTCATTTTTATTTGCCCTTCTAACAAGAATTTCTTTATTAGCTAATTTATCGTAATCAAATATGTGTGTTGGCTGACCAAATTCTAATAGAACAAAATTGGAAATATCCACGAGATTATTGATTGGCCTTTGACCTGCGGCAATTAGCCTATCCTGCATCCAAATTGGGCTTGGGCATACAGAAACATTCGTTATCAAACCACCAGAATATCGAGGACAATCGATATCATCTTCTACTGAGATTTTAACAGTTGGAGTGTTTGAGATTTTTTTATTATTAAATTGAATTTTTGATAATTTGCGTTTTTTATAAACAGCAATATCCCTGGCTACCCCATAATGTGAAAAAGCATCAGGTCTATTTGGAGTAATATCAAGTTCTATTTTTAAAAATTTATTACCATATTCTTCTATAAAGTCAGCGCCAATAGTGCAAGTATCAGGCAAAACGATAATGCCTTCATGGTCATCATGAATATTTAGCTCTTTAGCAGAGCAAATCATTCCACTTGAATCTACACCTCGTAGTTTTATTTTTTTTAGCTGAAAACCCCCAGGCAAAGAAGCCCCTACTTTTGCATAAGCTATAGTTTGATTTTTTGCTACATTGTGCGCACCGCAAACAACCTGATATTCTTTTTCACCATCAGAGACACTGCAAACACTCAGCCTGTCTGCATTAGGATGTTTATCAACAGATTTAACTTTTCCGATAACAACCCCTTTAAGACCTTCAAAAGGTTTTAAATATTCTGCCTCTAGCCCAATAGCAGATAAGATATCTGCTAATTCTTCTGGAGATTCATTTATACTAACAAACTCTCTTAGCCAGTCAATAGACACTATCATTTAAATTGCCTTAAAAATCTAATATCACCATTATAAAATAATCTTATATCATCGATACTATGTTTTAACATAGCAATTCTTTCTACACCCATACCAAAAGCATATCCATGTAAATTATTAGTATCATAACCAACATTATTAAATACTTCAGGATCAACCATTCCACAACCTAATATTTCCATCCATTGATTTCGCTGATTATCCCATATGTCTACTTCAGCACTAGGCTCAGTAAAGGGAAAGTAACTAGGACGCCATCTCATTTTACATTTTTCACCAAACATTTTTTTTACGAAATACTCTAAACAACCTTTTAATTGACCAAAGCTTACATTCTTATTTACATATAGCCCTTCTACTTGATGAAAGAGACAATAACTTTTATAGCTTATTGCTTCATTTCGATAAACTCGCCCTGGAACGATAACTCTTAGCGGCGGATCATTATTTTCCATTAAGTGTATCTGGACATTAGATGTATGTGTACGCAAGACAGTATTTTTATCAATGAAAAATGTGTCTTGCATATCTCTAGCAGGATGATGCTCTGGAAAATTTAGAGCACCGAAATTATGGTAATCATCATCAACTTCCGGACCATATTCAATACTAAACCCAATATCATTAAAAATTCTTTTAATTTCATTTAGTGTTTGCTCTAATATATGAATTGAACCAATATCATAACTTTTACCAGGTAAAGATATATCAACACTGTCTAGATTATTTGAATCTTCTATTTCCGAAGAAAAAGAATCTATTTTTAATCCAATATCATTTTTTAACGAATTTAGTAACTGGCCATATTTGGGTCGGTCTTCATTAGAAACTGACCCCAGCTCTTTAAAAAGATCAGCAACTAACCCATTTCTACCAAGGTATTTTTGACGAATATTAGAGAGATCTGAATCTTGAGACTGAAAAGTATCTAAATCAGTTAAAAAATCGTTTTTAACCGATTTGATTTTTCCATCTAAGGACATTGAACTAATTTTTTACAGAATTCACCAAGTCGGTGAATGATTGCGGATCTTGCAAGGCTAGATCAGCAAGCACTTTTCTATTTAATTCGACTCCTTTTATGTTCAACGCATTAATAAACGCTGAATAAGTTATATCATTCAGTCTGCAAGCTGCATTAATTCTAGTAATCCAAAGGCGTCTAAATTGACGCTTCCTCTGCCTACGATCTCTATAGGCATAGAGCCCAGCTTTAATAACTGCATCTTTGGCAGCCTTAAAATTTCGACTACGGGCACCATAGTACCCTTTCGCCTGTTTAACTACTTTCCTGTGTCTCCGATGCCTCGGGACTGAACTATTTGCTCTTGGCATATCTTATACTCCTAAAAAATTACACACAAAGCATTCGACGAACATTTTTTAAATCACCAGAATCTACAAAATCTGATTGACGCATTTTCCTCTTCGCCTTATTCGAACGCCTCACCAACATATGTCTATGGTTGGCTTTATTTCTTTTAATACGACCAGAAGCCGTTAGTTTAAATCTTTTTGCTGCACCGCGCCTTGTTTTCATTTTTGGCATCGTATACCTCTACTATTTTCCTGTTAAAATAACAGACATTCTCCTACCTTCGAGTGGTATGTCTTTTTCAATATCTGCTATATCTGATAATTCTTGAATAACTCTATCCATTACATCTTTTCCTAAGTCAATTCTTGATAACTCACGACCTCTAAAAATTAAAGTAATTTTTAGCTTACATCCATCATTTAAAAACTTTTTTCCCATATTTAATTTAGTCGTTAAATCATGGTCTTCAATCCGAGGACGAAGCCTTATTTCTTTTACTTTTATTACATGCTGCTTCTTTTTATTAATCTGAATCTTCTTTTTTTCCTCATACTTAAGTTTACCATAATTCAATATCCTGCAAACTGGAGGATTTGAGTTTGGAGAAACCTCCATAAGGTCTAATCCGGATTCTTCAGCCATATCCAAAGCTTCATTAGTCGGTACAATACCTAGTTGTTCACCATCTGCGCTAATTAAACGAACTTTTTCAGCAGTAATTTTTTCATTTAATCGTTGGGTCTTTTTCTTACTTATGAGTTAAGCTCCTATCTTTTATTTCCTTAGAGAGCTCGGAAATTAACATATCTTTATTGATACTTCCTAGGTCTCCTAATAACTTTCTCCTAACTGAAACAGTTTCATTTTCTTCCTCTTTTGGTCCCAAAATAAGCATAACATTTATTCTGTTTAACTCAGCATTTCTGATTTTTGCTCCAATTTTATCTGACCTATCATCTAAGAATGTTCTAATATCTGCATTTATCAATTCTTCATTTATTTTTTTAGCATAATCATTTGTTTTATCAGACACAGGAAGAATTGCTACCTGAATTGGAGCCAACCAAAGAGGAAAGTTGCCACCAAAATGCTCTATTAAAAAGCCAATAAATCTTTCATGCGTACTAAGAGGTGCTCTGTGTATACAAATTGGTGTCTGCTGTACCCCTTTTTCATCCTTATAAGATAGACCAAATCTCTTTGGAACTACAAAATCGACCTGATTAGTAGCAAGTGTAAATTCTTTTCCAATAGCGCTCCATACTTGAACATCAATTTTTGGTCCATAAAATGCCGCCTCACCTTGAACCTCAACATAATTGAACCCTCCTTCATTAAGAGCCTCTCTAACCCACTGTTCTGTTTCTAGCCATAACTCTGGCTCATTAACATACTTATCACCTAAGCTTTCTTTGTCATGCAAACTAAGCCTCATTGTATATTTCTGAATATTGAATAATTCAAAATATTCTAAATACATTTTGCAGACATTCATAAACTCTTCTTTGAATTGCTCTGGGCTACAGTATATATGCGCATCATTCATTTGCAAACTACGAACCCGCATTAAACCAAACAGTTGTCCTGATTTTTCATAGCGATAACAAGTTCCATATTCAGAAAGCCTAACAGGCATATCTCTATAGCTTCTTGGGATTGAAGAAAAAATCTTATGATGATGAGGACAGTTCATAGGTTTTACGTAATAATCAACACCGTCAATTTCCATTTCAGGATACATAGACTCTTTATAGTGCTCTAAATGACCAGATTTTTCATAAATCTCACCTTTTGTTAAGTGAGGTGTTCTAACCTGACTATACCCTGCCTTACGCTCAGTAATTTTAGCAAGCGATTCTAACTCCTCAATAATAACTGTTCCATTTGGAAGCCACAGTGGAAGACCAGGTCCTATATCACTATCAAAAGCAAATAATTTCATTTCTTTGCCAATTTTTCTATGGTCCCTTCTTTTTGCTTCTTCAAGATTTTCTAAATGCTTTTTCAATGCTTCCTTTGTTGAAAAAACAGTACCATAAATTCGTTGTAACATTTTGTTTTTTTCATTTCCTCGCCAATACGCACCAGAAGTAGAAAGTAGTTTAAAATATTTTATTTTTGAGGTATTTGATACGTGAGGGCCCCTACATAAATCAATAAAATCAGATTGCCCATAGGTGCTAATAATATCATCTGGATTAATTTGTTCAATAATCTCAACTTTATAATCTTCATTCATATTCTTAAATATTTTCACTGCATCTTTTACAGAAATTTCATTCCGATAAATTTCTTGAGATGACTTAGCAAGTTCTTTCATTTTAACTTCAATTTTTTCAAGGTCCCGATCTGATAACGCTTCATCTAGATCAAAATCATAATAGAACCCATTTTCAATAGTCGGACCAATTGTAACTTTAGCATCGGGGTATATTTTTTTCACAGCTTGAGCCATTAAGTGTGCAGTAGAGTGCAATAACGTATCATGCCCTTCTGGTGTGTCACCAGTAAATAACTCTAAACTACAATCTGACTCTAATGGAAAATTAAGATCTTTAAGTACGCCATCTACTTTAGCCACTACCACTGCCCGAGATAGACCAGGCCCAATAATATCTGCAATACTTTGAGGTGTAGTACCATGAGATACAGTTTTTATAGAATCATCAGGAAGTTTTATTTTAATATCTTTCATAATATCATGTGGGCGATGAGGGATTCGAACTCTCGACCTCTACGATGTCACCGTAGCGCTCTAACCAACTGAGCTAATCGCCCTTATTTTACTTTTATTTCACATTAAAATTTAAATATTTTCATTCTAGACAGACTAATATTATTGTGTAATAAAAGTTTCTTTATATACAAAAGGATCATCTAAGAGGTTTATAGCTTTAATTATATCTTTATCAATCTTAACTGATATACCCATTCTTGCTTTTTCACCTTCTAATTGCTTAGCAAACTCCATTAATAACCAATCTTTAATATCTTGGCTCTCTTTATCAAATTGAGTAATAGCAACTTCTTCAAAGTATGAGTCCAGTAAATCTACTGCGCCAGAAATAGAAATATGATTACTATCAATATTTCTTAATATTTCTCTAGTATCTAAATAGTTTACTTCTCCATCCAGTTTAATATCTAAATCTTCTTCATGGTTCATAATATACTCTTCTAAGTTTTCCAATAAAACTGGATCTTCTTTGACTTCTTCAAGGGAGCTATACAAATGTTTGTGTTTTTGCACATAAGAAAAAAATAATCCTTTCCTAAGAGCAGCGAGAAGTACAGGTTTTCTTTTTTCAAGTTCAATTATATGATCAGGAGTAATTCCTCCGCCACTGATTACTTCCCTACCTCCAATAGTTTCAAATAATGTATCTGTGCTAGTAGAGTCTAGAAGAAGATCTTCCGGTAAATAACCAGATTTCTGAATTAATCTACCACTAGGAATATAATATTTAGCTGTGGTTACCTTAAGAGCTTTATTTCTATCTATATTATAAACAGTCTGGACTAGGCCCTTGCCAAATGATTTGCGCCCAACTATGACACCTCTATCTAAATCCTGAATTACTCCAGCTACAATCTCACTAGCAGAAGCACTGCCACCATTAATCAAAACAGCTATTCGAATATCTGATGGTACTAGAGGCACTTTCTTACTATAATATTTTTTATTTGATTGTTTGGCTTTTCCTGAGGTCCAAACCAGTAGCTCTCCTTTTTGAATAAACATATCTAAAATTGATATCGCAGAATTCAAAAGACCACCTGGATTATCTCTTAAATCTAAGACAATACTCGATATATCATTTTGCAGAAGGGAGTTTAGTGATTCCTCAACCTCTAACGCAGAATTTTTAGAAAATCTAGTTAATCTTATATATCCAATAGACTCATCGACAATTCCCGAAAAACTAACATCTTTAACGGGTATATCCTCCCTAGTAAGAACAAATTCTATAGGTTCATCTTCAGTAAATCTCTCTATGGTTAGAGTAATATCTGTCCCTTTTTTTCCTCTAATAAGTTTCGCTGCATCATCCATTGACATATCTTTCGTATCTTTTCCCTCTATCTTTATTAATACATCGCCACTTTGAATACCAGCTTCTTTAGCTGGAGAGTTATCAGTAGGCGCAATGACAGTAATTCGATTATCTCGTTTACCTATTTGTATACCTACTCCACCATATTTACCATTCGTTAACATATCTATACCGCTTTTCTGATCATCTACTAAATAGACGGTATAAGGATCTAATTCTGTAAGCATATTATCAATACTCATTTTTGTAAATCTCTCTAAATTAATATCATCTACATAGTGGGTAATGATATATTTATAAACATTATTAATAGTACGCTGACTATCTTTTATTTGTCGATAAATATCATTTTTTACAGCTCCAATAAAAACCACAGAAAACAATATCATGGCTGATATGGTTAATCTTTTTTTAAGAATCTTTGACTCCAGTTTTTTTTCTAATTTCTTTCCAAATCATATTTGAGATTGTGTCAATATCTAAATTACCATCAATACATATATACCTATCTTTAAAATAATCAATTATTTCAAAATATTTATTTCTTATTTCATTTTGAAAATCTACACCGGCATTCTCTATCCTATCGGAAGGTAAATGTTTTCTTCTATTAAATCCTTCTTCAGCTTCTATATCAATAAAAAATGAAATATCAGGCTGAATACCATATGTAGCAAAATGATTTAACTCTATTAATGATTTAAAATCAATACCTCTTCCACCCCCTTGATAAGCTAAAGTAGAATCAGAATACCTATCAGCAATAACCCATTTTCCATTTTTTAATGATGGAATAATAATATTTTTTGTTAACTGCGCTCTGCTTGCGCTCATTAGCAAAGCTTCACATCTACCAGCCATCTCTGAATCTCTATTTGAAAGCAAAACAGATCTAATTTCTTCAGATATATCTGTACCACCTGGCTCCCTAACATGACAAACATCAATTGAACATGTATTTAGTCTGTTAATTAATTTCTTTGCCTGGGTAGACTTTCCGCATCCATCTATGCCTTCAAAAGAAATAAAAAATGTATTAATCGAAGTAGACATTTTTATCATTTTTACCGACCAACAAAACAATCTCACCTTTTAAGGTTTGCTGAACGACGCTACTTAATAGGCTACTTAATGTACCTCTTATAAACTGTTCATGTAATTTAGTAAGCTCTCTGCAGATTACTGCAGGCCTGTCCCCAAGTATATCAAGTAATTGTTTAATTGTTCTTTGTAACCTATTTTTTGATTCATATATAACAATAGTCGCATTCTCATTTGCAATATTTTCAATGCGCTTCTTTCTACCTTTTTTAGGTGGTAAAAATCCCTCAAAAATAAATCTATCTGTAGGCAAGCCAGATGATACCAAAGCTGCTAATACAGCAGATGCGCCAGGGATAGATTCTATTTTAGCACCTATAGATATGGCTTCTCTAATAAGTTTATAAGATGGATCAGAAATAGCAGGTGTCCCCGCATCAGATATAACTGCAACATCCATACCATTCGATAAAGTTGCCATAATCTGTTTAATTCTAGAAAATTTATTATGTTCAAAATAACTTATCATTTTAGTTTCTATATCATAATGATTTAATAATTTTCGTGAAACCCTTGTATCCTCTGCGGCAATAATATGAGAATCTTTTAATATATCAATGGCTCTATAGGTAATATCGGATAAGTTCCCGATTGGAGTTGAAACAATTCTTAGTGTCCCAATATTATTTTTCAATGATTAAACTATCTATAGATTTTTTTATCGCGCCAATGCCAATATCAATTTCTTCATTACTAATGTTTAAATGAGGCCTAAATCTTATAGAATTCTCTCCTGAGCCAAGCACGATAACTTTATTTTTCATTAAAGCGTTTGACAACTCATCTCTAATAACAGAATTAGGTAAATCAAATGCACAAAATAAACCTCGGCCTCTTGCATTCGAAATCATTTCAGGATAATCTTCTTGAAGAGATTCTAGTTGTTTCAAAAGGTACTTTCCTGCTGTTTTAGCCAAACTAACAAGATTTTCCATTTCTATTATCTCAAGATAAATTGTGAATCTAACCATATCAACAAGATTACCACCCCAGGTAGAGTTTATTCTACTAGACTCTTTAAAAACGTTATCTTCAATTTCATTAATTCTATCCCCTGCAAAAATTCCACAGCATTGAGTTTTTTTTCCAAAACTAATAATGTCAGGTCTTGCATCATTATGAAAATGTTGATGTGCCCACATTTCTCCTGTAATACCAGCGCCAGACTGAACCTCATCATATATCAACAGTATATCATTCTCTAAACATATATCTTTAACTTGAGTTAAAAATTCAGATCTAAAATGGTTATCTCCACCCTCGCCTTGAATTGGTTCAATTATAATACTCGCGATATCATGTGGATTATCCATTATAGCGCTTTTAATTTCATATAAAGATTTGTTTTCTCTTGAAATTAAGTCTTCCAAATGATTATCATTCAAAGGAAATATAATATTAGGTGTTGATACACGCGGCCAATTAAACTTTGGAAAATATTTAACCTTTCGTGGATCAGGAGAATCAGTGAGAGACATTGTATAACCGGATCTACCGTGAAAACACTTTTCGAAATGCAAAACTTTAGAACCTAGCTCTCCATTACCTTTTTCTAAATTTTTTCTCACCTTCCAATCAAAAGCTACTTTCAAAGCATTCTCAACAGCTAGAGAACCGCCTGAAATATAAAATGAATAAGGTAGGTACTCTGGCTGAGCAATTCGTCCCATTGTATCAACAAATTCGGCCATGGCAATGGAATAAATATCAGAATTTGTTGGTTTATTGATTGCACTTTCTAGCAACCTATTTTTATTATCTAAAACATACGGGTGATTATAACCAACTGATAAAGAAGCAAACATAGAAAAAAGGTCTAAATACTCGTCTCCAGTTTTTCCATCTACCAACCAGCTACCATGACTTTTTTCGAGGTCAATAACCGGAGACATCCCATCTGCAAGCATGTAATTGGATATTTTAGAATGTACATCAGAGAAATTCATATTAATCCTGAATGTTAAATTCAATGCCTTGCGCTAATGGCAGGTCAGAACCCCAATTTATAGTATTAGTCTGTCGCCTCATATATTGCTTCCAGGAATCCGAGCCAGACTCTCTTCCGCCGCCGGTTTCTTTTTCTCCTCCAAATGCACCACCAATTTCTGCTCCAGATGTGCCGATATTTACATTTGCAATACCACAATCACTCCCTAAGGCCGATAAAAACCTTTCAGCATTTTTAATATTCGTAGTAAATATCGATGATGAAAGTCCTTGGGGAACATCGTTATGCATACTTATTGCCTCTTCTATATTTTTATATTTCATTACATATAATATAGGCGTAAAGGTTTCTTCCTGAACAATTTCCCAACTATTATCAGCTTCTATAATTGTAGGCTCAACAAAAGTTCCCTTCTTTTCAATAACATTACCACCAAAATGTAATTTCCCACCTTTATTAACAGCTTTTTCAATAGCAGAAAAATGATCGCTGACTGCATTCTCATTAATCAACGGTCCCATTAAAGTATCATCATTCAAAGGATCGCCGATATTTACTTGTTTATATGCAGAAACAACTTTATCAATAAGATTATCAAACATACTTTCATGGATAATAACCCTTCTAGTACTTGTACACCTTTGTCCAGCAGTTCCTACAGCACCAAAAACTATTGCTGGAACAACCAATCCCATATCAGCTGTTTCATCTACTATAATACAATTATTGCCACCCAATTCAAGAATGGTTTTTCCAAATCTTGATGATACAACCTCACTTACATGTTTACCCATCCTTGTAGATCCGGTAAATGATACCATGGGAATATTTTTATCTTTTATTAATGTTTCTCCAACTGTGGATCCACTACCAATAACCAAACTAAAGATACCTGGAGCATTATTTATTTTTAAAACTTCATTGCAAATATTTTGAACCGCGATAGCACATAATGGGGTCTGAGATGACGGTTTCCAAATAGTTGTATTACCACATATAGCAGCAATAAAAGCATTCCAGCTCCAAACAGCAACTGGAAAATTAAATGCACTGATAACGCCAATTGCTCCTAATGGATGCCATTGTTCATACATTCTATGCTGAGGCCTTTCAGAGTGCATTGTTTTCCCATAAAGCATACGAGATTGACCAACAGCAAAATCTGCGATATCAATCATTTCTTGTACTTCGCCATCTCCTTCTTGTTTGATTTTTCCCATTTCCAGAGACACTAAACTTCCTAGATCATCTTTATAATCTCTAAGTGCATTACCCATTTGTCTTACCAGATCTCCTCGAACAGGAGCTGGAACCTTACGCCATTCATGAAATGCATCTACAGACTTATCTATTATAACATTATAATCTTCTACAGAAGCTTCATATACTGAAGCAATAATCTCTCCCGTCGATGGACTATGGGACTCTATTGTTTTTGACTCTGAATTTTCAATCCACCCATCTACACCTGAACAAGAGCCATAGTTAAAATCTTTTATATTTAATTTTTTCAATAATTCATTCATATTTTTTATTTACCTAATTATAGTGATGCTACCACATCATTTACTGCATCAGAAAGTTGATCTATTTGTTTACTTGATATTGTTAAAGCAGGAGCTAGCCTAACAGTACTATGATGAGTTTCTTTTGCATAAACGCCATGATTCATTAAACCAACAGAAACTTTATGACCATCTAATTTTTTTTCATCATGCATCTCAAATGCTGTAAGCAATCCTCTTCCTCTTACTTCCATAATTTTATCAGAATAATTATTTTTTATTTCATTAAGGTTTTTCATTAATTGCTCACCTCTAACTTTTGCATTTTCAGCTAGATTTTCATCTACCATAACCTTAATTGCATATGTTCCAACAACCGACGCAAGCGGATACCCACCAAAAGTTGAACCCTCAGACCCTGGAGTTAAAACACTTAAAACATCATCCCTTCCAGCAACAAATGAAACTGGCAATATTCCACCACCAGCAGCTTTTCCACATCCCATAATATCAGGCTTAACACCAAATAATTGATGGGCAAAATTTCTACCAGTCCGACCAAAACCTGTTTGAACTTCATCCATAGATAAAAGAATATTGTGTTCACTGCACAATCGAGAGACTTTAACAAAATAATCATCATCAGGTACAATTACGCCCGCTTCTCCTTGAATTGGTTCTACCATAAAAGCAGCAATGAACTCACCTTTTTCTAAAAATAATTCCTCTAATGCATCAATATTATTATATGGTACTAGTTCAATTCCAGGGACAAAAGGACCAAAATTTTCTTTTGCTTCAGGATCATCAGAAAATGAAACTGCTGAAAGCGATCTACCATGAAAATTACCAGTAGCGCCAACAATAATTGCCTTACCACTTGGTATCTTTTTTACTTCATAACCCCATCTTCTACAAATTTTAAAGGAAAGTTCCCAAGACTCTACGCCAGCGACTTTTGGTATTACTCTATCCATTCCAGTTATTGAAGTTGCAGCTAATAAAAAAGCACTCATATATTTATGTCTAATAGACCTAGGAACTGTAGGCAATTTTTCTTCAGCTAAATGATGAATGACTGCATCTACTATTGTTTTATTTAATTGCCCTTGATTAACCGCAGAATAGCAACATAATCCATCTAATACTTCTGATTCAATATATCTACTAATATCATTTGGGTCAGGCTTTCTAGCAATCAATGTTGAAGAATCTTTAACTTTAGATATCACCACATCTTCTAAAGGAGCATAATTCTGACCACCTTTTTCTTTTTCAATACTCTCATGATCTAAAGGTGTTAAATCTCCAATACGTACACCGTTAACAGTTAAATCATCACCATATCCATCAATATTTAAATCTGACATAATAAATTCTTTCAATAGTTAAAAAATTTTAAAAAAGAATGGGGTAATAATAAATAAAATTATTCTTCTTCAAAGGTGGACTCTTGATCATTCGTGGAAATATTATCTGAGCTATCTTTATCCTGAAATGCCGCATACCCTAAAAACCCTACAACGCCAAATAAAACCCAAAAAGTTGCATAATTATAATCACT
>Ga0208277_1001059_pt1 | contig 16174 bp, 12 predicted proteins | sample ETNtaG_5_FD_185782 | JGI IMG/M metagenome (GOLD analysis project Ga0208277, IMG submission 185782) | Marine microbial and viral communities from oxygen minimum zone, Eastern Pacific Ocean - ETNP201406SV205 (SPAdes) (version 2) | ecosystem: Environmental > Aquatic > Marine > Oceanic ...
TTGAATATCAAATTTACTAATTTTGCCACCACAAATTTCAGTAATTAACTGTGCTGCTCTCGTTAAACCTGTCTCGATAGACTTTGGATCTATCCCCCTTTCAAATCTAAACTTTGCATCAGTATCTAGGTTTAGTAATTTTGAAGTTTTTCTTGTTGATTTTGGAATAAAATATGCAGACTCCAAAAGAATATTTTTAGTATTAAATTCTGTTCCGGACCTTGTGCCTCCGATTATACCACCTAAGCCTAATACGCCTGACCTATCTGATATAACACACATATAATCGTCAAGTTTATATTCTTTGTTATCAAGAGCTTCGAAAGTTTCGCCTTTTTTAGAATTTCTTACAATAATTTCTTTATCAATTTTATCTGCATCATAAGCATGGAGTGGTCTATTTAAATCAAACATAACATAATTTGTTATATCAACTATTGCTGAGATTGGTTTCTGGCCTAGTGACTCTATTTTATCTTTTAACCACTTTGGACTTTCTTTATTTTTAACGCCTTTAATCAAACAACTGCCAAATATAGTGCAGGCTTGATTTTTATCTTTAGTAATTGAAACTTTGATATTTTGAGATCCTTCTTTTTTAATTTTTTTATTTGAAATGTTTTTTAATTTACCAACCCCAGCAGCCGCAAGATCTCTGGCCACACCTCTAACACCCAAACAATCAGGACGATTAGGTGTTATTGATAAATCAACTATTTTATCACCATTATTTTTAAAAAAGTTTTTTCCTATTTGATTAGCGTATTCTAGTTTAAGCTCAATTATACCTTCGCTTTCATTGGATAAATTTAATTCGGACTCAGAACATAACATTCCATATGAGGTAATTCCTCTAATTTTACTTACTTTAATTTTCATTTTATTTTTTGGTATTATTGAGTCTGGACTAGCGTAGACTGTTAAAAGATTTTTCTTTGCATTTGGTGCACCACATACAACTTTAACTGTATTTTTTTCACCTATATCAACATCACACACACTTAGTCTGTCAGCATTTGGGTGCTGTTCAGCATTTATAATCTTTGCAACTTTAAAACTATCAAGTTCAGAGTTAATATTTCCAAAGCTCTCGACTTCAAGTCCAACATCTGTCAACTTTTCAATGATTTTATTATCTTTATATTTTGTATCTAAATGTTCCTTAAGCCAACCTATAGAAAATTTCATCTGCTGAGGCCTCTATAGTTTGATGGTACATCCAATGGATCAAACCCAAAATGGTTAAGCCATCTATAGTCTGACTCAAAAAAAGCTCTTAAATCGTTTATTCCATATTTAAGCATACCAAGTCTATCGATACCAATGCCAAAAGCATAACCCTGGAATTTATCTGGATTAACATTTACATTTTTAAGAACGTTTGGATGTACCATTCCACATCCTAGAATTTCTAACCATTTGTCACCTTCTCCAATAACTATTTTTCCATCTTTCAATTCATAGCCTATATCTACTTCTGCAGATGGTTCCGTAAAAGGAAAATGACTTGGCCTAAATCTCATCCGTATTTTATTAACTTCAAAAAATTCTTTTATAAAATAATTCAAACAACCTTTTAAATGCCCCATGTTTATATCTTTATCAATATGAAGTCCCTCTACTTGATGGAACATCGGAGAGTGAGTTTGATCACTATCAGATCTGTATGTTCTTCCTGGTGCAATTATTTTGAAAGGTGGTTTACCTTTTAACATAGTCCTTACTTGTACTGGTGAAGTATGAGTCCTCAAAAGCAATTCTTTTTTATTATCTAAGTAAAAAGTATCGTGCATATCTCGTGCCGGATGATGATCTGGAGTATTTAACGCAGTAAAATTATAATGTTGATTCTCAACATCTGGCCCTTCTTCAATGCTAAATCCAATTTCTGAAAATATAGATGATATTTCATCAATTACTTGCGAAACTGGGTGAATTTTTCCTTGGTGAATATCTCTCTCTGGCAAAGTAACATCTACTTTTTCATTTTCAAGCTTAGAATTAATTTCTTTAGTTTCAATTTCATGGAGTTTACTATTTATCTTTTCTTGCAGTTCATCTTTTATAAAATTTAAGTCTGATGCAAAATTTTTTCTATCTTCCGATGGAATCGATCCAAGTTTCTTGAATGAATTAGAAATTACACCATTTTTACCAAATAACTCTGTTTTAATCTGATTTACATTTTCTAAGTTTAAATCACCACTTAGCTTATCTAAATATTCATCTTTTATTTTTTTAATATCAGACATATTTATAGATTATTTGTTAACTTCAGAAAAACAATAGTGAAGATTAACTTAGTGCTGCTTGAGCCTTTTTAACTATAGTTTTAAATGCCTGTGGATTATCATATGCAATTTCAGCAAGTATTTTTCTGTCTAATTTAATACCTGATTTACTTAATCCATTGATAAATTTAGAATATGTTAAACCTTCAGATCGTACTCCAGCATTTATCCTCTGTATCCACAAAGATTTAAATTCCCTTTTTTTGTTTCTTCTGTCCCTATAAGCGTATTGCATAGCTTTTTCCATTGCTTGTCTTGCAACTCTTATAGTATTTTTTCTTCGTCCCCATTGGCCTTTGACTGCCTTAAGAACTTTTTTATGCTTTGCTCTACTTGTTACACCTCTTTTTACTCTAGACATTTTATCCTCTTAGGCTGTAAGGCATATATGACTTAACAATTTTACCATCTTGTTTTGCCATTACCGTTGTGCCTCTTTGCTTTCTAATTTGTGAATTGGTTCTTTTAATCATACCGTGTCTTTTCCCAGCTTGAGCAGTTATAACTTTACCTTTTGCTGAGATTTTAAATCTTTTTTTTGCTGAACTTTTTGTTTTTAATTTTGGCATAATTTTCACGGGTTATACAAATATTAGAATTAATTTACAACTAGAAATATAGACTATAAAGGCTGGATTACCATAATCATTTGCTTGCCATCAAACTTTGGCTGTAACTCTACTCTTCCTATTGACTGCATATCCTGTTTAATTTTTTCCATTAAATCACTGCCAAGACTTGAGTGTTGCAGCTCTCTTCCTTTAAACCTTATTGTAAATTTTACTTTATCTCCTTTGGTTAAAAATTTTTGGGCATTTTTAATTTTAAAGCTATAATCATGAACTTCTGTAACTGGTCTCAATTTAATTTCTTTTAATTCAATTTTTTTTTGTTTTTTTTTTGCTTTGTTTGCTTTCTTCTGAGCATCATATTTATACTTTCCCATATCCATAATTTTACAAACTGGGGGTTTCGCATTTGGAGCTATTTCTATTAAATCTAGACCAACATCTTTTGCTCTATTAATTGCATCATTCAAATTTAATATTCCAAGATTTTCTCCGTCGCTTCCGATAACTTGAACTTCTTGCGAAGTAATTCTATTATTTGACCTAGGACCCCTAGGTTTTGTTCTTCTTTGAAAGTAATTTTTTTTGAAATCTGCCACTTAGATTGAAGGAGCTTTGTTAAGAGCAGAGTATTTTTTAAGAAATTCTTTTAATTCCATATTTTCCTGTTTATTTGAATCCAATCTTCTAATAGTTACTGAGTTAGTGTCAACTTCTTTTTTTCCACAAATTAATAATAAAGGAACTTTTATTAAAGAATGATCTCTAATTTTGTAATTTAAATTATGATTTTTAAGATCTACCTCAGATGAAATTCCTATTTTTTTAATTTGTTTATAAACATTCTTAGCATAATCATCAAAATCACTGGAAATTGGTATTACAACTGTTTGAAGAGGAGTTATCCAAAAAGGCAATTTACCAGCATAGTTCTCGATTAATATTCCTATAAATCTTTCTAATGAACCAAACAAAGCTCTATGAAGCATAACTGGAATTTTTTTATTTCCATCTGTGTCAACGTAAGAAGCTCCAAGTCTTTCAGGTAAATTTAAATCTACTTGTAATGTTCCACATTGCCAATCTCTTCCGATTGCATCCATTAGAACAAATTCTATTTTTGGCCCATAAAAGGCTCCTTCTCCTTTATTAATTGAATATTCTAATTTGGACTCTTTTATTGCTTCTAATAACGCAGCTTCAGCTTTATCCCAAACACTATCATCCCCAACTCGTAAATCAGGTCGATCTGAGTATTTTAAAATAACATTTTCAAATCCTAGATCTTTATAGATTTCTAAGATTAAATTTGTAACTGATAAACATTCTTCAGTTATTTGATCTTCAGTACAAAAAATATGTGCATCATCTTGTGTAAAAGCTCTTACTCTTAATAAGCCATGAAGAGCTCCCGAAGGTTCGTAACGATGAACTTTTCCAAACTCAGACATTTTTAATGGTAGGTCTCTATAACTTTTTAAACCTTGATTGAAAACTTGAACACACCCAGGACAATTCATGGGTTTAATTGCAAATACCTTTTCATCAGGTGTAGTTGAAGTATACATATTTGCTCCAAATTTTTCCCAATGACCAGATTTTTCCCATAAGGTTCTATCTAAAATTTCAGGAGTATTGATTTCTTTATATCCTGCCTGATCCTGTTTCATTCTCATATAAGAAACTAATTTTTGAAATAAATTCCATCCTTTCTCATGCCAAAATACTGATCCAGGACTTTCTTCACGAAAATGAAATAAATCCATTTCTTTACCTAATTTTCTATGATCTCTTTTCTCCGCTTCTTCAATTCTTTTTAAATAATCATCTAGTTCTTTTTGAGATGGCCAACATGTTCCATAAATTCTTTGTAACATTTCATTATTTGAATCGCCCCTCCAGTATGCTCCTGAAACTTTTGTAAGTTTGAAATACTTGCCAATTTTGCCTGTAGAAGTTAAATGGGGTCCTCGACATAAATCATACCATTCTCCATGATAATAAACTGAAACATCTTGATTTTCTGGAATGCTATCTACAAGCTGAACTTTATAATCTTCCCCAATCTTTTTGTAATGCTCTGTAGCTTTTTTTCTTTCCCAAACTTCTCTTCGTGTAAGTTCATTTTTCTCTACAATTTCTTTCATTTTTATTTCAATTTTTTCTAAATCTTGAGGTGTAAAAGGTTCTTTCCTAGAAAAGTCATAATAAAATCCATCTTTTATTGCTGGACCAATTGCAATTTTTGTTCCAGGAAATAATTCTTGTACAGCCATTGCCATAATATGAGTTGCATCATGCCTTATAGCATCTAAACCTTCACTATCCTTGGAAGTGATCAATTTAACTGAACAATCTCTTTCAATTTCAAAGCTTAAATCTTTTAACTCTCCATCAACACTTATTATTAAAGCTTGTTTAGAAAGTGACTTGCTAATTTTTTCAGCTATTTGAATTCCATTGATTTTTTTTTCAAAAGAAATTTTGTTTCCATCAGGAAGAGTTATATTAGGCATTTAATTAAATAGTTTTTTGTACTCTGAATAAGTAGAAAAACACATTTTTTCAACATTAAATTTATTTATTGTGTTTTTTCGACCCTCAATACCCATTTGATTTAGTGTACTTTCCTCTAAATTTAATAATTCAATAATCTTTTTTGACATATCGTCTGAATTGCCCGCTTCAAATAAAATTCCAGTTTTATTGTCAACAATAGTTTCTTTTGATCCACCGATATTACTAGCTAAAATTGGTTTCTGCATAGATTGAGCTTCAACCGACACTCTTCCAAAAGCTTCTGGCTCAATAGATGCGGATACTACAAAATTAGAAATCTTATATGCTACTGGCATATTTTTACAGTGTTCTATAAATTTCACTTGATTAGTTAATCTATATTGCTCAACTAGTCTTATAAGTTTTTTTTTGTATAAATCTCTGCCTTGATCACTTCCTAATAATACTGCAATAAATGCATCATGACCTAATTGAATGTTAACTTTATTTATTGATTCTAAAAAAATTTCTTGACCCTTCCAAGAAGTTAACCTCCCCGGAAACAATATAATTTTTTTTCCAACTTGTAGTTCCCATAATTTAAATAATTCATCTTCATCTTTTTCTAAAGTTGTAGAAGGATCAAAATAATCAGTATTGATTCCCCTAAAAATAACTAAAAATTTCTTTTTTGTATTTAAGTACTCAGAATAGTTTTCATTGATATGTGAAAAAATAAAGTTTGACCCTGCTATAATTAGGTCTGATCTTACCATAACCGAATTATAAAACTTTTTTAATTTACTTTTAAAATTATAAGTTCCATGAAACGTTGTAACAAATTTTCTTCTAGTAATTTTTGTCGCTAAAAAACATGACCAAGCAGGAGCTCTACTTCTTGCATGCACTATATTAATATTACAAAAAATAATAATTAAAGAAATTATTATAGTATTAAAAAACATAATAATTGGATTTTTTGATTGAACAGGAAGCCTTATTAGTTTTACTTTTTTTCTATCTATAAACTTTGTTAATGCTCCACCACTAGTAATTATGTAAGACTTGCAATCATTTTCGAATAAATAATGTGCAATATCATAACAACCTGTTTCGGCTCCTCCATAACCTAATTTTGGAATAACTTGTAAAACTTTTAATTTAGTTGGCATTTAATAAAGTAATATATTATCACAATATTTAAATAATTTTTATGAGTAATTTTAAATATTTAAAAATTTCTAAATTTAAAAAATTAAGATATTTATCTATTAATCAAAATTCAAATTTATATATAGTTTTTTTGCACGGTTTTATGTCTGACATTGAAGGAGATAAGCCAAAAAATTTTTTCAAATATTGTGAAAAAAGAAAATTAGGTTTTTTAACAATTGAATATTCTGGGCATGGAAAATCTTCAGGTAAATTTAAAAAAGGCAATATATCTAAATGGACTCGAGAAATAAAAATTGCAATAAAAAAAATAATAAAGAAAAAAAATTTTATTTTAATTGGCTCAAGCATGGGGTCTTGGATATCTCTAAATCAATTCAAATATTTTAATAATCAAATTAAGGGTTTTATTGGAATAGGATCTGCGCCTGAGTTTTTAGAAAGACTTATGTGGAAAAAATTTTCAAAAAAAATAAAAAAAGAAATTATTAAAAAAAAAATTTATCATTTAAAACATGGTGAATACGAATATCCAATTACACACCAAATTATAAAAGATGGTAGAAAAAACAAAATTTTATATAGAAAATATAAAAATATAATACCTGTAACTATGATTCATGGCTCAAAAGATGAGGTTGTTCCTGTAAGTTATTCAAAAAAAATTTTAAATAATTTTAAAAAAGCTAAAAAAAAATTTTTAGTTATTAAGAATGGAGACCATAGTCTTTCCAGTAAGATAAATTTAAAAAGAATTAATAAAGAATTAGATAAAATCTTAGATTTTATTGCTAAAAAATAAATTAGCTAGCTACACCTAAAGTTTTATTTGATGTAATTGGTTTGTCTAGCTTGTCTATCATTTCTTTAGGACATACTTGAAAAAAATTTATAATTTCATTTTCGAAATTATCTAACAATTTTTTTGCAAAAATCGAATTCGTTTTCTTAAAATGATCAAAAATTAAATTACTAAGAAATTTTATCCAAAATTCTGTTTCTGGTCTTTGCCATATAACACTTTCTGGATTAACTTTTTTTTCAAAATTATTATTTGAATCATAAACAAACGCCATGCCGCCTGTCATACCTGCTGCAAAGTTATCTCCAACTTCACCCAAAACCAAAACATTACCTCCGGTCATATATTCACATCCATTAGAGCCACATCCTTCTATTACTGCTGTTGCTCCAGAATTTCTAACAGCAAATCTTTCTCCAGCTTGTCCTGAAGCATATAAATATCCCGATGTTGCTCCATATAAAACTGTATTTCCAATTATAGTATTTTCATGTGATACTAGATTACTTTCGTCTTGTAATTTAATTACAATAGTGCCTCCAGATAATCCTTTACCAACATAATCATTTGCATCTCCTTTTAAAGTTAACTTTAATCCTTTAACGGCAAATGCACCAAATGATTGCCCGGCAGATCCATTAAATTTTAGTGAAATTGTATTTTCATTTAACTTATTGTTTCCAAACTTTTTATATAGATGATAAGAAATTCTTGTACCAACTGCTCTATGAATATTATTAATCTTAAATTCTTTTTCAAGATTTTCATTATTATCTATTGATTGCTCAAGCTCTGGCCATATTTTTTGATCTAAAGTATCTGGAACAATATTGATAATTGGGTTTTCACAATACCTTTTGTTTAAGCCTGGATCTGCTTGAACAAATAATGGATTTAAATCTAGATCGTCTAAATTGGAAGAACCTTTACTAACTTGCTTTAATAGGTCAGTTCTTCCTATTATATCGTTTAAATTTGTAAATCCTAATTTTGCTAATATTTCCCTTACTTCCTTAGCAATAAAAGTAAACAAATTTACAATTTTATCTGGAGTTCCACTAAATTTTTCTCTTAATTTTTTATCTTGTGTGCAAACTCCGACTGGACAAGTATTAGAATGACACTGTCTAACCATTATACAGCCCATTGCAACAAGGGCTGTAGTTGCAACACCATACTCTTCTGCGCCCATCATTGCTGCAATTACTACATCTCTTCCGGTTTTGATTCCGCCATCAGTTTTTAATGTTACATGGTGACGTAAATTGTTTAATGTTAATACTTGATTTGCTTCTGTTAATCCCATTTCCCACGGAACACCTACATACTTAACACTTGTTTGAGGAGTTGCTCCAGTTCCTCCTGAATGACCTGAAATTAATATTATATCTGCTTTTGCCTTTGCTACACCAGCTGCAATAGTTCCAATTCCTGAAGAAGCAACCAATTTTACGCTAATTCTTGCTTTGGGATTAATCTGTTTAAGATCATATATTAATTGAGCAAGGTCTTCTATTGAATAGATATCATGATGAGGAGGAGGAGAAATTAATGTAACTCCTGGCGTAGAATGTCTTAATCTTGCTATTTCATGAGTAACTTTAAAACCAGGTAGCTGTCCTCCTTCTCCTGGTTTTGCACCTTGTGCAATTTTAATTTCTATTTCGTTACAATTATTTAAATAATTTATTGTTACACCAAACCTAGCTGAAGCTATTTGTTTTACTCTTGAATTTGCACTATCTCCATTTTCTATAATTTCAAATCTTTTTTCATCTTCTCCACCTTCTCCGCTACATGAAGCACCTTTAATTCTATTCATTCCAATTGCTAAAGTTTCATGTGCCTCTTTAGATAAAGCACCGTGAGACATGCTTCCACTTCCAAATCTTTTCATTATACTTGATGCCGGTTCTACTTCGTCAATACTTATAGATTTTCTTGCTTTAAAATCTATTAAGTCTCTTAAGTTAATTGGCTTGAGATTATAAATTCCATCAGCATATTTTTTATAAATATTATAAGAATTTTCTGTAACAGCAGTTTGGATTAAATGAATTAACTTGCCTTGATATTGATGAGTTTCTCCATTCTTCCTATATTTATAAATCCCACCAATTGGAAGAATATTAGAATTAAATCCATCTTTATGAATTTTTCTTATTTTTTTCTCAATTCCATTCAAACCAATTCCAGAAATTTTTGATAGCATTCCTGGAAAATAATCTTTAACTAGCGATCTACTTAAACCTACTGTCTCAAAGTTACAGCCACCTCGATAGGAGCTTAATACTGAAATACCCATCTTAGACATGATTTTTAACAATCCAAGATTTATCGATTTAATATATCTTGAAATACATTCTTCAAAATTCAGTTTGCCAAAAAGCATTTTTGAATATCTTTGATGTATACTATCAAAAGCTAAATAAGGATTTACAGTTGTTGCTCCAACACCAATTAATGTTGCAAAAGAATGGGTATCAAGCGCGTCTCCTGTTTGAACATTTATTGAAACATATCCTCTTAATCCAATGTTAATTAGGTGTGTATTTATTGCTCCAATACACAATAGCATTGGAATTGGTAATTTTTCCTTTGATATAAGTTTGTCGGTAAGAACTACTTGCTTAATTCCTTCTCTAACAAATTGCTCTACTTTATTTTTTAAATTATTTAATACATTTTCTAAATTATCTTCTAATCCAAAAGTGCAATCTAAAACTTTATAATTTTCTCCAAAATAATTAAGAAATTTTACAAATTGAGAATTTGATAGTATTGGCCCATCAAGAACATAAATATTTTCTTTGGTTAAATTATCAAAATCTAAAATATTTCCTAAATTTCCAAATCTAGTTTTCAGGCTCATAACTTTATTTTCTCTCAAAGAATCTATTGGGGGATTTGTGACTTGACTAAAATTTTGTCTAAAAAAATGATAAAGAGGCCTATACCTATCAGACAAAACTGCTAAAGGTGTATCATCGCCCATTGATCCTGTAGCTTCTTTCGCCTCTTCTACCATTGGATGGAGAATTGTTTCTAAATCTTCTATACTATAACCAAAACAATACTGTAAGTTTCTTAGTTGTTGTCCTGAAAATTCATTTTTTTCACTTTTAATAATAAATTTTTTATTTAGATCTATAATTTGATTATTAAAATTCTTATATCCTTTTGCTAAATAATTTTTAATTTCATTATTTGTATAAACTTTTCCTTTTTTGATCCTGACTCCTATTATTTCACCCGGTCCCAATCTTCCTTTGGTAACAATTTTAGTTTCATCTATATCAACCATTCCTGTTTCTGAGCCAGCAAATAATAACTTGTCTTTAGTGACTGTAAATCTTAGTGGTCTTAAACCATTTCTATCTGAGGCAACTATAACCCATTCATTATCGGTAGCCGCAATTGCAGCTGGCCCATCCCAAGGTTCCATAGTACTGTTCAGAAAATTAAATAACTGCAAGTGATCTCTAGGTAGTATTTTGCTTTTCTTAGACCACGCATCAGGTATTAACATAAGTTTTGCCAAAGGCGCAGAATGACCGGACATATTAAGTAATTCAAATACATTATCTAAGGATGCAGAATCTGAATTTCCAGAAAGAATTACTGGTTTTAAATTTTCCATATCTTCAAAATAAGGACTAAACATTTCATCTTCATGAACTTTCATCCAATTAAGATTTCCTTTTAAAGTATTTATTTCTCCATTATGTGCTATTGCTCTAAATGGCTGAGCTAGATCCCAACTTGGAGCTGTATTTGTAGAAAATCTTTGATGAAAAATTGCAAACCTAGATATAAATCTCTCGTCTTTTAGATCAAAATAAAAATCTGACAATACTTCAGCTAAGAACATTCCTTTATAAATGATAGACTTTGAACTAAACGAACAAATATAAAATTGATTTAAATTATTTTTTAAACATTCTTTTTCTATTTTTCTTCTAGTTTCATAAAGTTTTCGTTCTAATTCTTTTCCATCTAATGATTTATCTTTAGATGTAAATAATATTTGAGTAATTTCTGGTCTTGTTAACTCTGCTTTTGTACCTAAAACACTCGTATTAATTGGAACCTGCCTCCATCTATAAATTGTAAAATCATTTTTTAAAAGTTCAGTTTCAATAAATGTTTTACATTTTTCTTGTGCGTTATAGTCGTTTTTTGGTAAAAAAACCATTCCTATGCAAATTTTGCCTCCATCGTATTTACGTCCGTAATTTTCAATTTTTTCTATAAAAAACTTTTCTGGTATTTCTATATGTATGCCTGCACCATCTCCTGTTTTTCCATCTGCATCTATTGCGCCTCTATGCCAAACTGCTTTAAGCGCTTCAATTCCTTGCTCAACGACTTTTCTAGATTTTAAACCTTCGGTAGACGCTACTAAACCTACCCCACAAGAGTCATGTTCCATTGAGTCTTCATAAATATGGTTTTTTTTTAAAAGTTTTAAATTTTTTTTTCTTAATTTCATTACGCTACTTTTTTACTATGAATTGAATTTAAATATTTATCTATTGATTTTGCCACATCTCTTCCATCTTTAATTGCCCATACAACTAATGAAGCTCCTCTTACAATATCACCAGCTGCAAATACGCCAGGTATATTTGTTTCCATTGTATCAAAATCTGCTTTTATCGTTCCCCATTTTGTAACTTTTAATTTGTCTTCATTAAATAATTTGGGAAGTTCCTCAGGATCAAAACCCAATGCTTTTATAATAAGGTCAGCCTTAATTTTAAATTCAGAATTTTTTTGTATTACTGGCATTCTTCTTCCACTTTCGTCAGGCTCGCCAAGTTTAATCTTATCTACTACCAAACTTTCAACTTTATCCTTACCTTTAAATTCTTTTGGACTACTTAACCAAATAAATTCTACACCTTCTTCCTCGGCATTTAAAACTTCTCTTGCAGAGCCTGGCATATTTTCTTTATCACGTCTGTAAATACATTTTACAGATTTTGCTTTTTGCCTTATTGAAGTTCTAACGCAATCCATTGCTGTATCTCCACCTCCAATTACTATTACATCTTTTTCTTTGGCATCTAGCGTTCCATTATCAAACATATCAACTTTATCGCCTAAACCTTTTCGATTTGATGCGGTTAAAAAATCCATAGCTGGAAAAATATTTTTTAGATCATTTCCTGGTATATTAACTTCTCGAGGTTTATAAACTCCAGTAGCAATTAAAATTGCATCATGTTTTTCTTTCAATTGATTTAAAGTTAAGTTTTTTCCAACTTCAAAATTAAGAATAAATTTGATTCCTCCATCTTCTAAAAGTTTAATTCTTCTATTAACTACCTGTTTTTCTAATTTAAAGTTTGGAATACCATAAATTAGTAAACCGCCCGCTCTATCATAACGGTCATATATTGTAATTTGATAACCTTTCTTTCTAAGTTCTTCTCCACAAGCTAGTCCTGCCGGACCAGCACCTATAATTCCAATACTTTGATTAAGTTCTTCGACAATCTCTATGGGTTTTACCCAACCTTTATCCCATGCTGTTTCTGTAATATATTTCTCAATTGATCCTATTGTGACTGTACCATGACCTGATTGTTCAATTACGCAATTTCCTTCACACAATCTATCCTGTGGGCAAATTCTTCCACATACTTCTGGCATGTTGTTTGTGCTTTGAGACAATTCATATGCATCTTCTAACCTTCCCTCTGCTGTTAATTTTAACCAATCTGGAATATTATTACTTAATGGACAATGAACCTGGCAAAAAGGAACACCACATTGTGAGCATCTGCTTGATTGCTGGCTAGCTTTTTCATTAATAAATTCTTCATATATTTCATCAAAATCAAACTTTCTCTCAATTTTATCCCTTTTTGTTGGATTTTCTTGATTTGTATCCACAAATTTCAACATTTTTTCACTCATTAAACTTGATATATAACAATAAATTTAACAAATAAACCTGAATTAGGTCATAATATATGACTAATATTTATAAAAAACCTTATATTTAAAGGATTTTATAATGTAATGCATATTTGTTATGCACTTAAGTTATTGCTTTATTTTGTACATCTTTAGATTATCAAGGTACTGTTTTAATGATTTCACAATACATTGAAGTTTTAATATTATCATTTATTCAAGGTTTTTCTGAATTTATTCCAGTAAGTTCGTCTGGTCATTTAATAATAGTTTCTGAAATCTATAAATCTAATGTTGGTTCTTTGCAGCTAGATATTACTTTTCACTTGGGTTCTTTGTTTGCAATAATATTTTATTTTAGAAGTGATTTATTAAATATTACAAAAAATAAAAACCTATTTTCATTAATAGTATTAGGATCATTACCATTAATAATCGTAGGTTATATATTTTTTACAACAGGATTAATTGATTATTTTAGAAACTTAAAAATAATAGCGTGGACCACTTTAATATTTGGATTACTTTTATTTTTTGCAGACAGATCTCAAATAAAACAAAAATTAGATACAAACGTTAATTACAAAAGTATTTTAATTATTGGTTTGTTTCAAGTGTTAGCTATAATACCAGGGGTTAGTAGATCTGGAATAGTTATTACAGCTTCAAGATTCTTAAATTTTAACAGGGTGGACTCTTCAAAAATTGCTTTTTATTTATCTATTCCTGCTTTAGCAGGTGCAAGCTTTTTAGGCATTAAAGATATTTTAGAAAATAATATAAATTTTAATTTAATTTTTTTATTTTCAATTATTTTTTCATCATTTATTTCATACTTAACAATTAAATATTTTTTAATATATGTAAAAAAATTTGATTTAAAATTTTTTGTTTACTATAGAATATTTTTAGCATTAATTTTATTTGTTATTATTTATTCTTAGATAATTTCATTTCAGGTAATAATTGAGAAAATAAAACACCTCCTAGAATAAAAACACAACCAAGAATGTTATTTATATTTAATACTTGACTCAAAATAAACCAAGCTGCAATAGTGGCAAAAACACCTTCTAAAGAAAAAATAATTGCAGCAGGAGCTGGTGATATATTTTTTTGTGCATAAATTTGTAGAACGAAAGCAATTCCACCTGATAATATACCTGCATAAAGAATTTGAATTTTTTGCTCTAATATATTTTTTATAATAATATCTTCAAAAGCAATTGCTAAAATAATTGAGCAAAATGATACTATTATAGTTTGAATCAGTCCTATCAATATAGGCGCGTTAAACTCTTTTATAATTTTACCCACAAAAATTATATGTAGGCTCCAAAATATTGCTCCCAAAACAACAAGGGTATCTCCTAATCTAACTGTTGCATCATGAAAATTTGTAAGCAAATATCCTCCCATTACACATAAAATTACCGAAGGCCATACACTCCAATGAATATTTTTTTTAAATAGAAAAAAAACAATAATTGGAACCATTGGAACGTAAAAAATTGTGAAAAACGCGGCATTTGCGACATCGGTATACAGCAAAGCTACTTGTTGAAAAAGTGTTCCAAAAAATAAGAATAAGCCAATTAAAATTGATAAGTAAAAAAATTTTTTATGATTTTTAGAAACTTCTTTGTAGGTATTTTTTTTTTCTAAAAGAAAATAAAAAGGTATTAATGTCAAAAACCCTACAAAAAATCTTACACCATTAAATATATATGGCCCTATAACCTTCATTCCTGTTTCTTGTGCTATAAATGTGGTTCCCCATATAAGGGTACAAATTAAAGCACTAAATATTGAAGCAGATTTTGACATTTAATTAAATTGCTAATTTATATGCAAAATTACTTCCAAGATTATCTTTTAGATCATTGTTAAATCTTGCGGCTTCTGCGCCATCTATAATTCTATGGTCATAAGATAAAGAAAGCGGCAAAACAATTCGATTTGTAAATTTTCCATTTAGAAACACTTGTTTTTTATAAGATCTTCCAATACCGAGTATTGCTACTTCTGGATAATTTATAATTGGCGTAAAAAAAGATCCACCAATACCACCCAAACTAGTTATTGTAATTGATCCTCCAAAAAATTCTTTTTTATCTATTTTTAAGTTTCTACAATCTTCACTAATTTTTTTTAACTCTTCACTTATTTGATTGATATTTTTTTTATCTACATTTCTAATTTTAGGTACCATTAAACCATGAGGAGTGTCTACAGCAATTCCAATATGATAATATTTTTTTATAGTAATTTTTCCATTTTCAATATCATCAATAGAAGAATTAAAATTCGGAAATTTTTTCAAAGAAGATACTACTGCTTTAATTATAAAAGCTAATGGAGTAATTTTTTTTTTCTCACCAGTATAAATATCACTTAAAGAGTTTCTAAATTCTTCCATTTCAGTAATATCTGCTTCATCATGGTTAGTAACATGTGGAATATTTTTCCACGAATTAACTAAATGTGGTGCTGCTATTCTTTTTATTCTTGGTATTTCTTTAATTTCAACTTTGCCAAATTCTGAGTGCTCATATTCGTTATTTATTTTAATATTTTCTTTTTTATTTATTTTTGAAGAAATAAATTCTTTTATATCTTTTTCAATTACTCTACCTAATCTTTCACTGCCAGAAACATCTTTAACATCAACGCCTAATTCTCTCGCAAATTTTCTAGCTTTTGGACTAGCTAAAACATTTTGATTGTTTTTATCGGCTACATCATTCATTTTATAATTTTGTTGGCATTGGTTTGTTTTTATCAATATTATATTTTTTTATTGCTTCTTCGGCATATTTTGATGCAATTAATTGTTCTTTAGCTAAAACACTTAGCCCATATGTAACTATATGTTGTTTGTCTACTTCAAAAAATCTTCTTAAGTTTTTTCTTGT
>Ga0208277_1001063_pt1 | contig 16159 bp, 15 predicted proteins | sample ETNtaG_5_FD_185782 | JGI IMG/M metagenome (GOLD analysis project Ga0208277, IMG submission 185782) | Marine microbial and viral communities from oxygen minimum zone, Eastern Pacific Ocean - ETNP201406SV205 (SPAdes) (version 2) | ecosystem: Environmental > Aquatic > Marine > Oceanic ...
GACTTTGTGTCCTTGGTCCAGCATCTTCTTAGCCATTTTTCTTGCATGACCAGGATGAACACGATCGTCTTTAGTTGATGTATAAAAATATATCTCCGGATATTCTCTCTCAGCAAAAACATTCTGATAAGGAGAGTACTTACTGATATAGCTCCACTCATCAGGATTATCAGGATCTCCATATTCATCTACCCAAGATGCACCAGCGAGTAGTTTGTCGTACCTATACATATCTAATAACGGAACAGCACAAATGACAGCATTAAAGAGATCTGGCCTCTGTGCTACAACAGCACCTACTAATAAACCACCATTAGACCCTCCTCTAATACCAAGATGTTTGCTGGATGTTATGCCATTCGCTATAAGGGTTTCTCCCACAGCAATAAAATCATCGTAAGCTCTTTGGCGATTTTGTTTCAAAGCTGCTTGATGCCATTTTGGCCCAAATTCACCACCACCTCTGATATTGGCAATAACGTAAACGCCACCATTATCTAACCACTGTCTGGCAAATGAACCAAGGTAAGAAGGAGTCAGAGGAATCTGAAAACCACCATAACCATATAGGAGTGTTGGGTTGCTTGAATTTTTTTCCATTGAAACATTTGATACTTGGAAATAAGGGATTTGTGTGCCATCTGCTGAAGTAGCATAAAGCTGCTCAACCATATATTTTTTTGGATCAAATTTCTCTTTTAGAGATTTAATTTTTACAAAATCTTTATTCTCATCGGAATAATAAAGAGAAGTTGGTTCAGTAAAACTTTCTGCGCTTATAAAAAGATGATCATCCCACTCATCAATACTGGATATTGAAAGAGCTGCATTACCGAAACTTCTTATTTCACTTTCTCTCCAGTTAAGTCCAACTTTTTCAAAATGCAGAATTTTTCCATTAATGTTATCTAAAACATTAACGTAGATTTCATCCTTACCAAGACTTACGCCTTGCATGAATCGTTTTTCTGTTGGTGCAAATATAAGTTCAATTGAGTCATCAGATATTTCTTGGTTAAGAGCATCTTCTATATTTACAGAAACTAATGAGCCAGAAACATAACCTCTCCAGTCTTCGTCAAGACTTACAATCAGTGATCCTTTGAAAGTTCCAGCAACATCCATCTTTAACGGCAAATCAATTTGTACTAATTTTTCGTCATTTAATAAGTGCAATACTTGGGTAAAAAATGTTGGGCCTTCAACTACTCCATAATAATTTCCATCTGGTCTTATCGAAGCAAATGGGAAGCTAAATATTTTGGTGTAATCACCATCAAAAATTGGTGAAATATCCTCTAAATTCTCACCTCTTGTCCATACTTTGACTTGCTTTGGATAGCCTGATTCATTCATAGTGCCTTCCCCAAAATCGGTAGCAACCATTATTTGGTTTTCATTTATCCAGCTTAAATATTGTTTGGATTCAGGGGTATTGAAACCATTTTCAACAAATGTTTTATTGACTAAATCGAATTCTCTTATAACCACAGCATCTTTGCCTCCTATAGAAAGGCGTAAAAGACACTTATCGTAGTTTGGAGCAAGACAATTAGAACCTTTATAAACCCAATTTTCATTTTCTTTCTCTGCTAGCTCATCGATATCTAGCAAAGTTTCCCATTCTGGGTTGTCAGTCTTATAAGATTCAATTGTTGTTCTTCGCCAAAGTCCTCTTACATTTTTTTCATCACGCCAAAAGTTATACATCATGCCACCTTGTACACTGGCATAAGGTATTCTGTCTGTTGATTGATATTCCTTTAATAACTCTTCATAAGTTGAAGAAAATTCTTCGGATTCTGCATATCTTTTTTCTGTGATTTTATTTTGAGACTTTACCCAATCGAGAGCATCAGCGCCCTCAACATCTTCAAGCCAAAGATATGGATCGGTTGTATCTATTACTCGTTCTTTTTCTGTATTACAGCCCATGATTAATAACGCTAAGCAAATGATGATGATGTTTTTTTTCATGTTTGCATTCTAAATGCTTTTAATCATTTTCCATAATCTAAAAAAAAGTTTTATTATCAAATTATGGCTATCGCATTTATTTCAGATCTTCACTTAGAACCAATAGATAATACCAGACTTAAAACTTTCTATAACTTATTATCTGAAGCTCATAGCCGGTTTGATTCACTCTATATTATTGGAGATTTATTTGAGTATTGGATTGGTGATGATGATAAACACCCAGTTAATAAAGATATTATTCAAAACATTAAAAAAGCTACTGATAATGGCCTCAATATTTTTCTAATACATGGCAATAGAGACTTTTTGCTTGGGTCTAAGTTTGAAGAAATGACAGGAATTCAGATTATTGATGATATGACCATTATCGAAGATGAATTTTGCAAAATTATGGTTTCTCATGGTGATGTATTTTGTACCGATGATATTGAATATCAAAATTTAAAGAAAACCTTACGATCTGAAGAATGGATAGAAAGCTTCCTATCTAAATCTATTGAAGAGAGAATTGATTTTGCCAATCAACTTAGATCCCAAAGCGCAGAATCTAGTAGCAATAAGGCAGAAAATATAATGGACGTAAATGCAGATTATGTTGATGAGGTTGTAGGTAAAAATAATCTAGATCTTTTAATACATGGCCATACGCATAGACCAGCTATTCATAAACTTGATAGTGGTGCTTCTAGAGCCGTACTTGGGAGTTGGGAAAATAATGAGGGTTGGATAATTGAATATAAGCAAGGAAACATTGATCTTAAGTCTTTTCCACTCTAATAATTTATTATAAAATACTGTATAAATATACAGTACTTTTATGTTTTCGAATAAAGATTATAAGGATCCCTTTTCCCACAAAAAGCTGAAAAACTCTGGCTTTCCAAGCCCTGCTAATGATTACGTAGAAAATCCTATTAATATTAATGACCTTTTAATAAAGAGAGCTAGTGCTACTTTCTTAATGAGGTTCAAAGGCGATGAAATGATTTTTTCTGGAATAAAAAACAATGCCATATTAATAATAGATAGAAGCCTCAAACCTGCAAATGGCAATATAGTAGTAGCCTCAATTAATGGTGAATTTCTTTGCAGAAAAATTCTCTTAGGAGCAAAAAAAGCTCTAGTTACCAATTGCCCAAACAATAAAATATTAGATATAGACAAGATAATTAATTTTGAATTTCTTGGTGTTGTTACTTCCTCAATCAATAGGTACTAATGTTTGCTTTAATTGACTGTAATAGCTTCTATGCCTCATGTGAAAAAATATTTAGACCAGATTTGAAGGATCGCCCTGTTGTAATTCTGAGCAATAATGATGGTTGTGTAATTGCAAGATCTTCAGAAGCTAAAAAAATGGGGGTGAGCATGACGCAGCCCTGGTATCAGATTAAAGATCAGTATTTATCTAAAGGAGGTATAGTCTTTTCATCTAATTATGAGTTTTATGCAGATATCTCGAATAGAGTTATGAATGTTCTATCTGATCTTTGTCCAGAAATTGATATATATAGTATAGATGAGGCGTTTTTAGATCTAAGATCATTCAAAAAAAATATTGATCTAGTTAATTTCGCCTATGACTGCAAAAGAAAAATTAGAGAATGGGTTGGCGTCCCTGTAAGTATTGGCATAGCCCCGACCAAGACACTTGCTAAGCTTGCAAATAAAGTTGCTAAAGATGATCCAAGATTTGACGGGGTCGTTATTTTATCTGAGCCAAGAGTCATAAAACATTTTTTGAGATCTATGCCAGTTGAAAAGATCTGGGGTATAGGCAAGAGATTAACTGCAAGACTTGAGAATATCGGAGTAAAAACCGCCCATGACCTAACACAAATAGATTCAAGGCTAATAGGAGATAACTTTAATGTTGTGCTGGAAAGAACTGTTAGAGAACTAAAAGGCCAATCATGTATAACATTGCATGATTTTATGGAACCTAAAAAACAAATAATGGTTAGCAGAAGTTTTGGGAGAAGCATAAGGACAAAAAATGTACTCAGTGAAGCAATTAGCTTCCACGCAAGCAGAGCTGCAGAAAAATTAAGATATGAGAAACAGAAATGTAGATTAATAACTACCTTTATCAGATCAAATAGATTCAATACCAAGATCAAACAAATATATGCTTCTAGATCGCTTGAATTAATTCATCCTACAGACGATACAAGGATAATAATCAAGAGCGCAAATCGTATATTAGAAAAGATATATGCGAATGGTTACCAATATGCGAAAGCAGGTATATTGTTAAGTGATTTTACTGATAGCTATGGTTACCAAATGTCTCTCTTTGATAAAAAAAGGGATGAAAAAAGTGCATCAAAATTAATGGAAACCATCGACTACATTAATCTAATGGAAATAGCTAAAGTTGGGTTTGGAAATCAGGGTTATCGAAATACCTGGAAGATGAAAAGAGAAATAAAATCACAGAGATACACAACCAAAATTGATGAAATCCCAATAATTAAGTAAAAAAACTAGGTTGGATATATCTTTGATAATGCGCTAGAGACAATTCATAGAATTCTTTATTAATGTCATCTTTTAATTGGGGCAATGATATATCAATAAAAGCTTCTCTAACATTTAAACTGAATTCTTCTAAATTAAGGTTTTCTGTATCTAATGATCTAAAAAGGTCAAAGACCCAGCAAATAGGTTGGAGGTCTTGATTAAACCTAACTTTTGCCTCGAGAAGTGCTTCCTTAAATTTCTCAGAGTCTCTTACATGGAATTTTTCCTCAAGCACAGTAATTTTAAATTTTTCTAGTCTGCGGTTAATTATGCTTTTTTCAGAATCTGTATATTCAATCCATGATGTAATTTCATGTCTAAATCTTCTGCACCCTCTGCAAATGTCATCTCCATAGGTTGTAGAGCATACTCCTATGCAGGGTGTTCTTTTTATTAGTTTGTCTGCCATAAAAAATTCTCTACCTTTATATTTAGAGTACTTAGATGTAAAATCTAGATCAAATTTTTAGGTTATGTTGGAAGGGTATTATAAAGAGAAGGAAAATAGAAGAGAGGAAGGTCTTCCTCCTCTACCATTGAATGCAGAACAGGTGCAATCAATAGCGGATATCTTTGAAAAAGGACAAGGAAATCAAGAACTCCTCAATCTCTTAGAGAATGAAGTGCCACCTGGTGTTGATGAGGCCGCATATGTTAAAGCAGCTTTTTTAAAAGACCTTGCTCTGGAAAAAATTACAACGGAATTAATCTCACCAGAAAGATCAATTCAAATGTTAGGAACTATGCTGGGAGGTTACTCAGTAGAAGCTTTAGTAGAAGTCCTAAAATCTGGAAAGTATGGTTCAAATGTTGTTTCTGCTCTTAAGAACACAATTCTTGTTTACGATTCCTTCAATGAAATATTTGATTTAAAAGATAGCAATGAATATGCAAATGAAATTATTCAATCCTGGGCAAATGCAGAATGGTTCAAAAATAAGCCAGAAGTTGAAAAAGAAATTCCTTTAACAGTATATAAAGTAAGTGGTGAAACAAACACTGATGATTTTTCTCCTGCTAAAGAAGCATGGTCAAGACCAGATATACCTCTCCATGCTCAAGCATTTCTTAAATGGTCAGAAAATATTAGTGATCCACTTGAAAAATTAACTGATCTTAAAAAAGATAATTCAAAACTAGCTTTCGTAGGAGATGTGGTTGGTACTGGTTCTTCAAGAAAATCAGCAGCTAATTCTGTTCTATGGCATATGGGAGATGAGATACCTTTTGTACCTGCTAAGAAAACAGGTGGTTTTTGCTTTGGTAACAAAATTGCACCAATTTTCTACAATACGCTACAAGATTCAGGTGCATTCCCAATAGAGTTGGATGTTGATGCCCTCACCCATGGTAGAAAAATAATATTAAAGCCTTATGAAGGTTTAATTCTTGATGCAGAGAGCGATGATGAGATCGCTCAATTCGAATTAAAAAGTAATGTAATTTTTGATGAAGTCAGAGCTGGCGGAAGGATAAACCTTATTATTGGCAGGCAACTCACAGATAAAACGAGAGAAAAATTAGGCTTAGAAACTTCAGATGTTTTTCAAAGATATGGTGAAAATGAGAAAAATGAGAAAGGCTATACCCTTGCACAAAAAATGGTTGGTAAAGCATGTGGGATGCAAGGAGTTAGAGCAGGACAATACTGTGAACCAAGAATGACAACTGTTGGCTCACAAGATACAACTGGCCCAATGACAAGAGATGAACTAAAAGAATTAGCTTGTTTAGGTTTTTCTTCAGATTTAGTAATGCAATCATTTTGTCATACAGCTGCATACCCAAAACCAGTAGATGAAGTCACTCACAGAACTCTGCCTGATTTTTTCATAAATCGAGGTGGTGTTTCTTTAAGGCCTGGAGATGGAATCATTCATTCATGGCTAAATAGAATGCTTTTGCCTGATACAGTTGGCACGGGAGGCGATAGTCATACAAGATTTCCTATTGGAATTAGTTTTCCAGCAGGTTCTGGTATGGTTGCTTTTGCGGCAACGCTTGGAGTGATGCCGTTAGAGATGCCCGAAAGTGTTCTAGTCAGATTTTCAGGTAAATTAAAACCAGGCATTACGATAAGAGATTTAGTTCATGCAATTCCTTATTATGCTATGAAGGATGGTCTGCTAACACTTGATAAAAAGAACAAGGAAAATATTTTCTCAGGAAGATGCTTAGAGATAGAGGGTTTACCAGACCTGAAAATTGAGCAAGCATTTGAGCTATCTGATGCTTCAGCTGAAAGATCTGCATCAGGTTGTACAGTAAAACTTAATAAAGAGCCAATAATTGAATACCTAAAGTCTAATATCACTCTATTAAGATGGATGATTTCAGATGGATATCACGATCCAAAGACACTAGAGAGAAGAGCAAGAGAAATGGAAGAATGGATAAAAAATCCAGAGCTAATGGAAGCAGATAATGATGCTGAATATGCTGCAATAATAGATATACCATTGGATGAAATAACAGAACCACTTCTATGCTGTCCAAATGACCCTGATGATGTGAAGACTTTATCTGAAGTAGCTGGAGATAAAGTACATGAAACATTTATAGGTTCTTGTATGACCAATATTGGTCATTTCCGTGCAGCTGGAAAACTCTTAGATAAATATGGCGAATCTAATACAAGACTTTGGGTAGTGCCTCCGACTCGAATGGATGAGTATCAACTTAAACAAGAAGGCTACTATGAAATATACGAAAAATCTAAAGCAAGGGTAGAGATACCTGGCTGTTCATTATGCATGGGTAATCAAGCCCGGGCTGCAGATAATACAACTATGGTCTCAACCTCAACAAGAAATTTTCCAAATAGAATGGGGGATGGCTGCAATGTTTACCTGGCTTCTTCAGAAGTAACTGCTATATCTTCATTACTAGGCCGAATACCAAATCATGAAGAATATAAAGAATATATGACAGACCTCAATACCATGTCAGATGATGTCTTTAGATACATGAATTTTAATGAAATTGAAGAATATCTAAAAAAGGTAAGAGATATGGATATATCTCATTTAGATATAGAAGAAATTAAAAACTAAGCTAGCCTCTTTTAACCTCAAGCCTATCTAAGTAATCTGAAGAAATGTCAGTTGGATATTCACCATTAAATATTGATTTCTCAACATCATTTAATTCGGGATTAAGTTCTAAGACAGATTGCACAAGATCTTCTAGTGATTGATAAACCAAATTATCGCAACCTAAGAAATCTCTAATCTCATTATTTGATCTGGAGCTAGCAATTAAGTCTTTTTTAGCCGCCATATCAATCCCATAAACATTCGGGTAACGAACTTCTGCAGCTGCTGAAGCTACTGAGACTTTTTTGGCACCTGCTTTATAGCACATTGCTACAATTTCTTTCATAGTTGTTCCTCTAACAATAGAGTCATCTATCAAAAGAACTTTTTTATCTTTAAATTCATCGTTAATAGGATTAAGTTTTCTTCTTACTGAAGCTTTTCTTAGCTCTTGCTCTGGCATTATGAAAGTTCTGCCGACATACCTATTCTTTACAAAACCATAAGCTAAGTCTTTATTGAGTGTTCTTGCTACTTGTGTCCCACTCGTAATTGAGCTTTCAGGAATTGGTATTACGACATCAATATCTTCATCGGGTATCTCTGCTTTGATTTTTTCAGCTAATTTCTTACCCATAAGCTGTCTTGATTGATAAACACTTACCCCATCTATGATTGAATCAGGTCTAGCAAAATAAACATACTCAAAAAGACATGGGTTTGGAGAAGTATCATCAGCACAAAGTCTTGAATAAAGCTCTCCATCAAATGAAATAAAAATAGCTTCTCCTGGCTTTATGTCTCTTTCTAATTCATAACTGGATGAGGCAAAAGCACAACTTTCAGAAGAAACCATATAATCTTTTCCTCCTTCACTATTCTTTCTTGAACCTAAAGCCATAGGCCTTATGCCAAGCTTATCCCTAAATGCCAGAAGACCATAGTCTGTGATAATTGAGACTACGTTAATACTTCCCTCACACCTTTTAAAAGTGCTTTCTACTGCATCAAAAAATGTATCTGGACTAGGTTCATTTGCACCTCGCCTGGAAATTTCATGGGCCAAAATATTTAATAGAACTTCAGAATCTGAATCCGTAGAAATATGTCTTAAATCACTATGAAATAATTCATCAGAAAGCTCAGCTGTATTTGATAAGTTTCCGTTATGGGCCAAAGAGATACCATAGGGAGAATTTACATACATTGGTTGAGCATATTCTTTAGAGTTTCCACCTGCCGTTGGGTATCTTACATGGCCTATCCCATAATTTCCTTGCAGTCTGTCAAAGTGCTGTTGATTGAAAACTTCATTTACAAGTCCTTTGGATTTTCTTGAATGTAGTTTTCCATTCTCACAAATGGTAATGCCAGCAGCATCTTGCCCTCTATGCTGCAACATAATTAAAGAGTCATATAATTCTGTAAAACAGTTATCTTTTTGTACTATTCCAACAATTCCGCACATTAGCTCAATAGGTAAATAAATATATTTTCAAAATAAGAAAGAATGATATTAACAACAAAAGAATTTTTTACCAAAGTAGTGTCAGTAAAATTTGGGAAAAGCTGCAACATAAAAAATATTAACAACAGAAAACGCACTATTGCGATTAAGCAACCTAAAACTATATTTGGCATCCCTTTAAATTTTGGTATGTAGAGTCCTGTAAAAAAATTTACAAAAGGAAGCCCTGCACAAGCAAAGAGCCCAAGAAAGACATTATAAATTGACTGAGCATAATCGAACCCTTCATCATCAAAATAATCATAGACTGTTTTAAGATTGTTGAGTGTTAGATAACAATAGGTAAATAGTATTGATATAAAAACTAATTCCTTTAGAAAACCATTATTCTTTACACGAAAGAAAAGTAAAATTAGGCCCGTAAATAGAAGTAAATCAAGGATGCTAAAATTTAAATTTTCCATCTCTCAATTGTTCCTAATTCTTGATTAAATCTTTCCTGCAAGTACTGCTTTGCCAACTCTAGTTGTGATTTATCTATGTAAGGGCCTATCAGAATATATTCATCATTCATAATTGAGATAAAACTATTTTTTAAAAGCTCATTTTTAAATTCCTCAACCGGAATATCAATTAAATCTTTTTCTAATTTCAGGACCCATGAAATAGGAGTGCCATCGTAATTAATATTAATATCGTTAGAGGATTCTTGTAAATTTGCATCATTGAATAACTCTTCAAGTGATGCTCTCTCTGCAGCTAACAATTCTACATCTTTTGAATAACTCTCAATCTTTAGGTCAGAATCATCAGAATTTATAAAAACAAAAACATTGTAACTAATAAAAATTGTATAAATTATTGTAAGAATAATTACTATTCCAAGAAGATACTTAACTAGTTCTCTCATTTATTGCAGCATTGTTAGTATTTTGTCGACAAATTCTCTGAAATTTTTTCGATCAATAATTTTGTCTACAAAACCATTTTCTAGTTGCTTTTCAGCAGTTTGAAAATCTTTAGGAAGATCTTCTTTTACTGTGTCTTGAATTACTCTTTTACCAGAGAAACCAATTCTTGCCTTTGGTTCAGCTAGTATCAAGTCTCCAAGCATAGCAAGGCTAGCAGTAACTCCACCATAACAAGGATCAACCAGAACTGAAATAAAAGGCAATTTTTTGTTCTTTAATTTTTTTACGGCTGCAGCTGTCTTACCCATTTGGAATAGGGATATCATAGATTCTTGCATCCTCGCTCCGCCACTTGTTGAGAAAACTATAAGTGGGCAACCGTGATCAACAGCATAATCAACAGCAGCAGTGAACCTTTTTCCGACTACGGCTCCCATTGATCCGCCTAGAAAATCGAATTCAAATATTGCACATACAACTTCTTTGCCTTTAATTAATCCTGTTCCAATAGATAAAGCTTCATCAGATTCAGTCTTATTTTGTGCTTCTTGGAATCTATCTTTGTATTTCTTGGTATCCTTAAATTGCAAGTAATCATTGAAGGCTTCATTTTTATTGAGATCCTTATAAGATCCTTTATCAAAGGTAATCTCAATACGTTCTTTTACATTGATCTTGAAATGGTGGTCACATTTGGAGCAAACATATGAGTTCTTTTGTAACTCTGGAATATATAAAATTGAACCGCATTTATCACAAGATTTCCAAAGACCTTCAGGTATTTTGCTGTCCTTTTCTCCACCGAATGTCTCGGTCAGATTTTTTTTCATCGTAGGAATGAAATCTTTAATCCAATTCATTTAACAAAGCCTCTTTTGAGTAATCAAGCTCATTATACTCTGGTCCAAGAAAATATAAGCCATTTGCTGATATTGTTTTTCCTGCATTTGTTCTTTTCTTCAATTTAATAATCTCTTTAAATTGGGAGATATTCATTTTTCCCATCCCAATATTAATTAATGTTCCTGTAATAATTCTGACCATATTCAACATAAATGCGTTCCCCTTTATGTTAAAAAATATTAAGTTTCCTTTCTTTGATACTTTTGCCTCAAAAATTTCTCTAATCGGTGTCTTGGATTGACAGCCTGAGGCTCTGAAAGCAGAAAAGTCTTTTTCTCCCAAGAGGTGCTGCGCTGCTCTATGCATCTTTTCAACATTTAAATGCTTGCTTACCCATAAACAATTATGTGATCCTATTGCAGGTGGTGTTTTAGAATTTTTAATAATGTAAACATAACTTCTTGAATTAGCACTGAATCTTGCATGCATATCTGGATCAACTTTGAAGAAGTTTTTTACAGCAATATCTGTTGGCAGATATGAATTAACCCCTTTCACCCATGAATCAATATTTCTTTTTGATTTAGTATCAAAATGAATGAACTGATTTAATGCATGTACGCCAGCATCAGTCCTTCCACTACAGATAGTAGATACTTTATGATTTGCTACTTTTGATAGCGCTTTGTCAATGTGGTGTTGTATAGTTTTTTTTGTGTTTGTTTGCTTTTGAAACCCATGATAATTAGTTCCATCGTATTCAATTTGGACAAAATATCTAATCATTATCAATCTGTTTTTTTAATTTGCTAAGCTCATTTTTTTCAAACTTAGTTAAAGAATTATTTTCCAACCTTTGGAGTATTTTTTTTGCTAAATTGCTCTTGCCCATATTCATGTAAGCGGTTGCTAAATCGATTTTTTGGATTACTGAATTTGACCCAATATCTTTCAATCCTTTTACATTGTCAGGCAAGTCCTGATCTTTAACTTCTTCTTTTGGTTTAAAAAAATCAATTATTAAACCAAGGATAAATAACAAAACGATTGCACTAATTAAATAAATTTCATTATTTGTGAATTCGAGATCAAATTTGAGGGATAAAAAATTAGATGGATTCTTTAAAATCTCTAAAAATTCTGAAGAATCAATCCTTAAAATTTCTTTGAACATTGAAGCATTGCCCTCTATCTATAAGAATTTGGTCAAGAATGCAGATCGAAGCCATTGCTTCAAGAATAGGTGTTGCCCTTAAACCAACACAAGGGTCATGTCGGCCTTTTACTTGAAGATCTACTTCATCTTTGTTGATATCTATCGTTTTTGTCTTTTGAGAAATGCTTGATGTTGGTTTTAATGAAGCATAGATATTAATCTCGTCTCCGTTGGATATGCCACCAAGCATACCGCCAGAATTATTTGACTCAAAACCAGATTTATTTATTTTGTCTCTGTTTTCAGAACCTCTCATTGTGACAACTTTACACCCTGAACCGATTTCTACAGCTTTAACAGCATTTACACTCATTAATGCCCTTGCCAATTCTCCATCAAGCTTTGCAAATACTGGTGAACCAATTCCTGCAGGCATACCAGTAATATTTATCAAAATTTTTGCACCAATAGAATCTTGTGCTTTATTAAGTTCTGCAAAGAAGTCTTCTAGCAAGTTAACTTTGTCTGTATCTAAAAAATTAAAGGGATTAGTTGTTGAAAAATCTATTTTTGAAGCTTCAATTTCTCCAACTTGAACTACTCCGCCCCTTACTTTTATACCCAGACCTTTCATTACTTGTTTTGCAATTGCGCCCCCAGCAACTCTCATAGCTGTTTCGCGAGCACTAGCTCTACCACCACCACGGTAGTCTCTTATTCCATACTTATCTTGGTAAGTAATATCTGCATGCCCTGGTCGGAATTTATCTTTAATGTTCTCATAATCCTTAGTTTTTTGGTCTTCATTTCTTATAACCAAACCAATAGGTGTTCCTGTAGTCTTGCCCTCGAAAGTTCCTGATAGTATCTCAACAACATCATTTTCTTTTCTTTGTGTAACAAATTTAGACTGTCCGGGTTTCCTTTTATCAAGCTCATGCTGAATGATAGCTTCATTCAGTTCTATATTGGGCGGACAGCCGTCTATAATTGCACCCAAGGCTTTACCATGGCTTTCGCCAAAAGTAGTTACCTTAAATATTGTTCCAAATGTATTTCCTGACATATTACTTATAAATATTATCCAATAGATCGTATATATTAATAGAATCTAGATCATTTTCATCATAAAAACTAATTAGCTTAGCTGTATCAAAATCTTTATTTTCTATGCTCTTACAGAATTTCTGTCTTAAGAAAGGTTTTGATTCATCTCTTCTTTTTCTATGTCCGAGCGGGTAAAGCACCTCCTCTTCATAGGTTTCACCAGATTTAAGCTTTACTATGACTTTATTTGGAATAGCCCTTTCACTTAAATCATAGTATTTTTCAGTGTATGTTTTGTCTTCAATTGTAGTTGTTACATTTCTAAGTACATCAATATTTTTATCCATGGCTGATTCATCTGAGTATGAATTAGAATCAAGATTTCCATTTATCAAACACCATGCAACTATGTACTCAATACAATGGTCTCTATCGGCATAATTTGTAAGTGGTCCTTGCTTTGAAATTATCCTCACTCCAGGTTCTTGAGTTGAAATTAATATTTCTTTAATTTCGCCTATTTTCCCTTCAAGCTTCTTTGAAATTGAAATTGCAGCTTCTGCTGCTGTTTGAGCATGGAACTCTGCTGGAAAAGAAACTTTATAAAGAATGTTATCCATGACATAAGATTCAAGATTTCTTTCTAGTTTTAATGGATTATTACCCATAAGAACGTCATTGAAACCCCAAACTTTTGATGTGAGTGCTGTTGGGTAGCTCTCATCACTTACTTCTGAAATAAATATTTGTTTGAGCGCTTTAGCTGATGCATCACCAGCTGCCCAACTTTTTCTTGCACCAGTATTGGGAAAATGACGATATGTTCTCAAACTTTGGCCATCAAGAAATGCATTACTGATGACTGATTTTATTTGGGAGCTATCTAGACCCATCATCTTTGCTCCAACTGCTGCAGAAGCAACCTTAACTAAAGCTACATGATCTAAACCCTCTCTATTCAGACTATTCTCAATTGCTAATGCTCCCTGAACTTCATGAGCCAAAACCATAAAATTTAAAATCTCTTTGAAAGATAAATTTATGTCTTTATGTTTTTTTAAATAATCAGTTAGAGCTAGAACAATTGAGATATTATCAGATGGATGTCCCCACTCTTTTGCTAACCAAGTATCATTAAAGTCCAACCACCTAATCAAAGCACCATTTAAGAAAGTAGCATCAACTGCATTTGTTTTTATATTAGTCCCTATTACTCTTACTGAGCCAGAAGAGTTCTTTATGTATTCAAGCTGTATGAATTTTTTTACTTGTTCATGATCAAGCGCCATAAATGCACAAGCGATACTGTCAAAGAAACAGTTTTTTGCTTCTATTAATGAAGATTCTTGAGCCTGAAAGCTCTGAACATAATCAGAAATTTTTTCGATTACTGGGTCAAACTTTGGCATTATCTAGATTCGATATCAATCCAGCTTCTATCACCTGGACCAATATAATCTGCACTTGGTCTAATTATTCTATTGTTACCTCTTTGCTCATAAGCATGAGCTGACCAACCAATTATTCTGGCTATTGCAAATAGTGGTGTAAAAAGTTTTGTTGGTATCCCCAGGTAATGGTATGCCGGTGCATGGAAAAAGTCCGTATTAGGAAATAAGCCTTTCTTTTCTTTTAGATAAGCTTCCATTATCACAGCAGAATCATGGAGCTTTTTATCTTCATGGCCTATGCTTAGCTCTGAGGAATATTCTTTAATAATATCGCTTCTAGGGTCTTTGACAGAGTAAACTGCATGCCCAAAACCCATTATTTTTTCTTTATTTTCAAGCTTCTTATCAATAAAAGTTTTGACTTCATCTACTGACTCAATTTCTTCAAGCATTTTCATTGCCTCTTCATTAGCACCACCATGTAATGGCCCTCTTAAACTTCCAACTGCTGCTGTAAGACAAGAATGAAGATCAGAAAGTGTTGAAGCACAAACCCTACCTGTAAATGTTGAAGCATTAAACTCATGCTCTGCATATAGGGTAAGTGATACATCTAAGGTTTTCTTATGAAGGTCATCTATTTCTTCTTGTCTAAGAAGTTTTAGAAAATGCGCCGCAACAGATTTTTCACCTGTCTCTTGATCAATTCTTACTCCTTCATGTGAATATTTGTACCAATACACAATAGCAGTGGTAGTTACTCCCAGAAGCCTTTTTGTAACTGAAAGTTGATCATCAAATGATTTTTCTGGTTCTATAACTCCCATATAAGAAATTATTGTTCTTATAACTTCCATAGGGTGAGCTTCAGCAGGTATAGACTCGACTACTTTCACCAGAGAATCTGGCATTGTTCTCAGCTCTAAGAGCTCTTTTTCAAATTGTTCTAAATTATCTCTGTTAGGAAGCTCGCCTAGCAGCAATAAATATGCCACTTCTTCGAAGCTTGCATGGCTGGCTAAGTCTTCGATGCTAAAACCTAAATATCTTAAGCTCCCTTCTTGTTCGACTGTTGATAATGATGTTTGCCCTGCTGATTGGCCTCTTAGGCCTGCTCCTTGTAATTTTTTCATGATTTAATCTCGTAAAAATTGATTCCCCTTTTTATTATTTCTCGGCCTTGAGATTTGCGCCACCTGTTAGTGTCTCTCAAACTATAAACACAACCGCAGTATTCTTGTTTATAGAATTTTTCTTTTTTAGAAATTTCCAACATACGAGACGAACCACCCTGTTTTCGCCAATTGAAATCCCAATAATGGACATCATTATAGCGATTTGCAGCTTTTAAACCAGAGGCATCTATTTGATTAAGATCTTTCCATCTTGAAATTCCAAGCGTTGTAGCAAAGATGTCAAAGTTATTTTCGTGTGCATACAATGCCGATCTTTCAAATCTCATATCAAAACAAACTGTACATCTCTCTCCTCTTTCTGGAGCATTTTCAAGTCCCTTTACTCTTTCAAACCAATTATCTTTGTCATAATCTGCATCCACAAAATCAAAACCTAATTTCTCAGCAAATCTTATATTTTCATCTTTTCTAATTTCATATTCCTCTTTTGGATGAATGTTGGGATTATAAAAATAGATTGTTGTTTGGATATCTGATGCTGCAATTGCTTCCATAATCTCTCCAGCACACGGAGCACAGCAGCTGTGTAATAACAGTTTTTTGCCATTATATGGCAATGTTAATTTTGGTCGAGAAAAATTCTCTACAGAAAAATTATTCATTTAACAT
>Ga0208277_1001065_pt1 | contig 16157 bp, 7 predicted proteins | sample ETNtaG_5_FD_185782 | JGI IMG/M metagenome (GOLD analysis project Ga0208277, IMG submission 185782) | Marine microbial and viral communities from oxygen minimum zone, Eastern Pacific Ocean - ETNP201406SV205 (SPAdes) (version 2) | ecosystem: Environmental > Aquatic > Marine > Oceanic ...
GGACTGGTGCGGTGATCCTTTGGACTCTGACCAGTTCAGGGAGTTAATTCAGATTACCCAAAAATTAACCCTATTCTATGGTCTACAGTCAATGATAAGGTTTAAATAATTTCTTAACATTTGGGCAGTTGAAATATGCTGCCTATCCCCTATAATAAAAACAGTTAAAAGGATTCATTCAAATGAGTACAACAAACAACGAAGCACTTTATGAAATGTGCCACGACGAAGCATGGGAGGAATTCAGGAAGCACAATAAGTTGACAGACGATCAACTTTATGCTCTGTGTGAAAGATCCCCAAGTGGCACACTGGACGCTATAGACAATATGGCATGGAGAAGATATCAAGATAGACTCATATAGAGTCTATTTTTTTTTTTTTTTTTTTTTTAGACAGGAGGAGTGACGAGCGTTGATCAAGCAGCGACTTTGCTGCTACCTTCCTCTTGTTATTCTTATAATAGCAAACCACCAGAGAAAAACAACCAACTTGTGCCACTTTATTAACTGGCACATTGCAGACAGACACCCTAAGAAACTGCGGTTAATATACATGTATACCAATGATTCATTCAAATGACTCAAACAACTCTTTCACTTAAGTCTTTCTTTAACGGTGATCCTCTCACACTGGAAGAGCATAAAGCATTGCCTTATCGCATTTCTACAGTAGGTAAGGATAACACTTATCAGGTGGCACGGGTTGAAAACACAGCATGGTTAACAGAGTTAATAGACGACGAAGACGACTCTGAAATTTACGAGTCAGAGATAGAGTCAATAGTAGAAATGCTTATTGAAGGTGAGACTATCAAGGACACTGTGGAAAATTTCATTGATCGCTTCGGAATCTGTGAACTTGAATACTTCCAAGACTTTCAGACTGCTCTTGACGAGTGGTCAGAGCATACAGTTGATGCTTTCCTTGAAATCTGGGACATCTCAGATGTTGAGCATATCGGCAGTGCTTTCTATGGTCATTTTGACAGCATAGAAGAGTTTGTTGATGATTACATGGAGCAAATAGGAAATGATGTTCCAAGTTGGATAGTAATCGATTACGACAGGACTTGGGACTCTGGACTTCGCTTTGACTTCGACTTTGACGAGTCTAATGGCATTATGTGGTGTTCAAACTGGTAGTATGTGCCAGTCGGGGAAGTGTCCACTCTTCCCCCATTTTGTCCTTTATTTTTATTATAATAAGTGAGTAACAAACAAAAACACTCTATGCTATCAGCAACCCGTAAAGGCAGAGCAATGGGAAATCTTTCACAGATAGACAGACCACAGGCGACTAAATGCGTTAGCGGTGGCGGTGCTGGCAATCGTGGCGGTTTTACCATGACCAGAGTTACAGGGTTAGGAGCGAAAATGGTTGACGACCTACCAACAGTATTAGTTCGTGCTAAGGCACAGTACAGAGCAGACCGCATTGCCATGATCAGAGAGGGCAGTGCCACTTAAGCAGTTGGTTCGTGTATCGGCAGTGGGGGTCCGTCGCCCCCGCCCGTTATAAAAACCGATAGAGACCCTAACCTACAAAGTGTTACGGAAGCGAGAACAATATCATAAGCAATATCAAATTTTTTTTCGCTGTTAAAAAATCCCCACAGGGTTGACTTGCTAATAATTCAAAAGTGATATATAATGGAAAATCATAATCCACAGTATGCAAAAAAATATCCCAGATCAAAAACGCCCCATAGAAGTTGATACAGTAACAGGAGAATATCTTATAAGATTACCAGAATGGGTCGTTAATGACCAAGGTTGGTATGAAGATACAGAGGTAACTTTTAAAACAGATGGCGATGAACTTATCATTACAGAAGACTAGTACGTATCACATATACTTAAGAGGAGAGTGTCTCTTCAAGGATTTGAATGATTATGAGTTTAAGTTAATATGGGGAAGAATATATCAATCATACTTTAAGGATGAGTTATCATACGAAGAATTTGAACAAGAGAATATGATAGACGCATCATACTGATAACCCTACCTATAAAATGTAGTTGACTTACCATACATAATGGGATATAATATATGGTATAAACTACGTAGGTTTAATGACTAAAGGATTTACAGTTAAGGCAAAATCCCCCACGGTTGCTAAAGAACCAGAATGGGATTACGCTAAGGCTAAGGAGATAGTAAAAGGTAAAACAATTGTATTTTGTTTACCTGGTAGAAACGTCTCATATACATTTTTGAAAAGTTTTGTACAGTTATGCTTTGATCTTGTCCAAGCACAGGCTTCGATACAGATCTCCCAAGATTATTCGTCAATGGTTAACTTCGCACGGTGTAAGTGTTTAGGTGCTAATGTTCTAAGAGGACCTGATCAAATGCCTTGGGATGGTAAGTTACCATATGATTGGCAATTATGGATTGATTCAGATATCGTTTATAATACAGAGAAGTTCTGGCAGTTAGTTCTTATGGAACAGGATATTGCTGCTGGTTGGTACATGACAGAGGATGGTAAGACTACTTCAGTTGCTCACTGGTTAGAGGAGGATGACTTCCGTACCAATGGTGGAGTGATGAACCATGAGACAGGAGATAGTATAGGTAAGCGTAAGAAGCCATTTACAGTTGATTACACTGGTTTTGGTTGGTTACTTATCAAGAACGGTGTCTTTGAACATAAAGAAATGCCTTATCCTTGGTTCGCTCCTAAGATGCAAGTCTTTGAGAGTGGCGAGGTTCAGGACATGTGTGGCGAAGATGTCTCATTCTGCTTAGATGCAAAGGAGGCAGGTTTCGAGATCTGGTGCGATCCTCGCATTCGTGTAGGACATGAAAAGACAAGGGTAATCTAAGTGACTCGTTATAATATTCTAATTGATGGTAAAGTTGCTTATAAGGAACTCTCTCAAGATGAGTATTTTGCGACAATGGAGGATTTGGCACAAGAGTTTTATGATACTGGAGTGCCTCATCCAAAAAGTATACTAACTGAATTTATTGAAGAATGGCAAAGGTAAAAGGTGGTGGTGGTCTCTTAGGAGGAGACTACATACAGGCAACCCCGAAAAAGTCTCGACAAGGAACGGGCAAACATACAAAATATGCGGCATCATCCCGTAACTCGGCTCGTAAGAGGTATAGAGGACAGGGTAGATAGAATAGAAAGACTCCTTCGGGGGTCTTTTTTAATGAATAGACATAAATAACCAGAGGAAAGTATATCTACTCTGAATGCCAATACAGAATGTAAGGCGATCACAAGGATTTAAGGACATTAGTTTTTCCTTTTTACCTCATCCTGTGACCAAGGATTTACCAATATTGAAGAATGAACGTGCGATTGTTCGTGCCGTTCGCAATTTGGTAGAGACGATTCCTACTGAACGCTTCTTTGACTCTATGATAGGGTCTGAAGTACGTGGACTACTCTTTGAGAACTATACAGCACCCATTGCGATAGCAATTGAAGACCAGATTATTACTACAATTAAGAATCATGAGCCTAGAGTAGAGAATGTAGCAGTTGATCTTAATGCTCTACCTGATGAGAATAGTCTAGAGGTTACTGTTTTCTTTGATATTGTAGGTTTAGATGTACCTCGCCAAGCATTTACGTTCATATTAGAACCAACCAGATAAAATAATGCCAGTCACACAATTTACTAGTCTAGATTTTGATCAGATTAAGGCACAGATAAAGGATTATCTTGCTGCTAACTCGAATTTTACTGATTTTGACTTTGAAGGATCCAACTTTGCGATTCTGATTGATACTTTAGCGTACAATACCTATATTAATGCCTTTAATGCCAACCTAGTTGCGAATGAAGCGTTCCTAGACTCTGCTACATTACGTGAAAATGTAGTTTCTTTGGCACGAAACATTGGATATGTACCTAGATCTAAGACTGCTGCCAAGGCATCTATTACTTTTAGTGTAGAAATCGATGATGCGGCAGGTGCTGTACCATTTGTATCATTAAAACCTGGTTTAATAGCGGTTGGTAACGCAAATGACACCACATATCGCTTCTCTATACCCGAATCTATCTCTGCAATCGTTCAAAATGTCATAAATGCCGATGGTAGCGTCAGTAGAGTTGCTACTTTTGGTACTCAGACCAATCCTATCAGTGTTTTTCAAGGATCTTTGGTCGAAAGTAAGTTTTTGGCAATGACAAATCAAGATCAACGCTTTATTTTAGGAAATTCAAGCATTGATAGCTCCACAATCGTTGTTTTTGTTGGTCAACAGAATACAACTGGGTTAGGACGACAATTTAAAAAGATCGATAACATACTAAATTTAAACAAAGATTCGGAGATTTTCTTAGTTCAAGAGATTCAAGACGAAAATTTTGAAATTATATTCGGTGATGGGTACTTTGGTAAGGCATTAGAGAATAATGACAGCATTACTGCAAGATATATCGTAACAGATGGTGCGGATGGTAATGGTGCTAGAACATTTGATTTCCAAGGAACGATCATTGATCAGAATGGAACAGTTAAAATACCAAAGAAAACTGTAAACGTTACTACCGTTCAGGGTGCTATAAATGGGTCTGAGATAGAGAATCTTAACTCCATTAAGTATTTGGCTCCTAGAACGTATTCGGCACAATACAGGGCGGTTACACCAAGGGATTATGAGGCAATAATATCACAAATCTACCCTCAAACAGAGTCTGTAGCAGTGGTTGGTGGTGAAGAAATGGATCCACCTCAATTTGGTACTGTTAGGATCAGCATTAAACCAAAAAATGGTACTTATGTGTCTGATTTTGACAAGCAGATGATCAAAAGTAAGTTAAAGAGTTACGCTATTGCTGGTATTAATTCTAAAATTGTTGATCTAAAGGTTCTATATGTGGAGATTGACTCGACAGTATACTATAACACATCACAAATTGATACTCCAGATGCATTAAAGAGTAAAATTACTAGTGCTTTAACCACTTATGCCGATACTGTTGATATTAATAAGTTTGGTGGAAGGTTTAAGTACAGTAAGACTTCTCAATTGATTGATAGGGTTCATAATGGTATTACATCTAATATTACTAAAGTAAAGATTAGAAGGGATTTAAAGGCACTTATAGACCAATCTGCTCAGTATGAGTTATGTTTTGGTAATAGATTCCATATTAATCAACAGGGTGCTAACATTAAGAGTACTGGATTTATGATTAATGGTTATGATAAAGTTGTTTATATAACTGATGTTCCCAATAAAGATGAGAATGGAAACCTAGATGGTTCAATGAAAGGTAATTTAGGTCTAGTTTCTAGAGACGCAAACAGTGTTTTTAACATTGTAGGTAAATCTGTAGGAACAGTTGACTATAAGAAAGGTGAAATTCTCTTAAATACCATTCATATCACATCAACGGTTTCTGCTAATGACATTGTTGAGATTCAGGCATTCCCTGATTCAAATGATATTATTGGATTGAAGGATCTATACCTTAGTTTTGATGTTTCTAATAGTAAGATAAATATGGTTAAGGATGTAATTGCTTCAGGCGAAGATGTATCAGGAATTGTATTTTCACGAGACTATTATACTTCAAGTTATTCAAACGGGGAACTAGAGAGAAAATAAATGAGTATAGAATTCGATAAGAAAGTACAAGTAAATACCATTATAGAGAATCAGCTTCCACAATTTTTGGTTGCTGATTTTCCTAATGCTACTGAGTTTTTTAAACAGTACTACCTCTCACAAGAGTTTCAGGGTGCTAATATTAATTTAGTTGATAATCTTGATAATTATCTTAAAGTAGATAATTTAGTTCCAGAAGTTGTTATTGGAACTACAAATATTACTGATGATATTGATGCTTCTGATGATACCATTACCGTTGAATCTACAAAAGGATTTCCTGATGAGTATGGTCTATTAAAAATTGATGATGAGATAATCACTTATACAAGTAAAACAGATATTAATTTCTTTGGTTGTATTCGTGGATTCAGTGGTATATCAAATCTTAGTGGATCTACAACATTAGATAGTGTTAATAAGCAAGATTTAGTTTTTGAAGAGACACAAGCTGCTGCTCATACTGCAGGTTCTAGTGTTACTAACCTTAGTGTACTCTTTTTACAGGAATTTTATCAAAAATTAAAGAAAACCTTCTTACCTGGTTTAGAAGATAATGAATTTGTAGATGGTCTTGATGTTGGAAACTTTATTAAGAATGCTAGATCTTTCTATCAGTCAAAAGGTATAGCAGAGTCTATCCGAATATTATTTAAAGTATTATATGGCGAACATGCTGACGTATTAGATCTAGAAGAAAGATTAATTAAACCTTCTACTGCTGAGTATATTCGCAGAGAAGTTGTCATTGCAGAAGCAATTTCTGGTGATCCTGCTAATTTAGTAGGTCAAACTATTACTAAATCAACAGATTCTCAAACTTCTGCTTCTGTTTCGGAGGTAGAGATATTTGAAAGAAATCTTGGCATTGGTGCTAATATTAAAAAAACTTACTACAAGATCTCATTATTTGTAGGTTTTAGTGATAGAGATTTAATTGAAGGAATATTTACTATTCCAGGTAAAACTAAGGTACTAGAACCTGTTGCTATTGGATCTGATGTTATTTCTGTTGATTCTACAATAGGATTTCCTAGTAGCGGAACTGTAATATCTGGAGATAATACTATTACATATACTTCTAAGACTGTAAATCAGTTCTTAGGGTGTTCTGGAGTGGTATTTGCAATACATGATGCTGATGATTTAAGAGCAGATGAAGTAGTATTTGGATATGAGAATGCTGATACTTCTAAGAAAGTTGAATTAAGAATTACTGGTGTTCTATCCGATTTTGTTATTTCTGGTGTTGTAAATCTAATCAAAGAAGGTGAGAAGATTTATAGTAAGAATATGGGTGAAAGTATATCATCATATAACGTATCCAATGTTGATGATAGTAATAGAACCTATAAGCAAATTTTTGCTAATTCTTGGAAGTATAATACAAGTAGTCGTTATCAGGTAGATTCTTGGCCTGTTAATGGAAACCCATCTTTACTAAGTCCAATTGATAAATCAAGTCTTGCTATTGGTGATAATATTGAAATATTTGATAGATTTGGATTAGATTCAGTTGGATCTGCTGTTATTAGTAATATTGATGAAAGTGATAATACTCTAACAGGATTGGACAACTTAATATGGAGCAGACCCGATGATCCTCATCCTGATAGAAATTATGATATACGTAGAATTATAAGAAAATCGAAGTTAGAAACAACAGTTAATAGTGATGATCTTGTATCTTTTGGTAATAGTAATGAAAAATTTATTGCTGATGTATTAAATGTATATGTTGACGGAGATACTGATGGTTATGTAACATCTAACTCATTACCAAGTTATGGTGTTGATGCTGAATATATTAGAAAGTCTTTTGAGACTGGTAATGCCAATACTTTAGAATTACCCCAAACAACTGATCCGATAGATCCTTCTATTGCTATTGATTATATACAGATTAAATTTGATAGTCCTACAGTATTCAGTGATGGAGATGCTGTTGTTTATGAAGCATATGACAAAACAACTGGTGCTGCAGCAGATACTCTTGTTGGAATTACTACTTTAAATCCAGATGGTACAACAAGAGTATTTTATCTTGATGTATCTGCTGATAAACAATCTATAAGATTACATGATTCTGTAGGTGCTATCGGTATATCTACGATTGTAATTAATAAAGCACCTTCATTTGTAAATACTGGTGTTATTCATAGATTTACTTCTGCTAGTGTTTATAATAGGACTCTAACTAATAATCCAATATTAAGGAAGTTTCCACTATCACAAGATCTTAACATAGCAGAAAAAGGTGAAAAAACAGAAAATAATGTTGGTGTTTTGATAGATGGTGTTGAAATTAAAGCAGCAACATCGTTAGATTTTGTTAAATATGGTCAAATTAGTAGTGTTGACATTTTTAATGGTGGAGAGGGTTATGATGTATGTAATCCACCTAAAATTAAAATTGAAGATTCTACAGTAAGTACAGCAACTACTGCATTAGCAGAACCTGTAGTTACTGGATCAGTTCAGGAAGTTATTGTTGAAACTCAGAATTTTGATATTGATCAATGTCGTTCAGTATCATTAGTTGGTGGTAATGGTAAGGGTTGTCTTCTAGAACCAGAAGTTGGTCCTAGATTCAGACAAATGAAGTTTGATAGTCAAGATTCCTTATTTAATGGTGGTGTTGACCCAGTTAATGAAGTTATAAGATTTATTGATACTCACGGTTTAAGAGATGGTGAGAGAATATTCTACAACAGCAATGGAAATGACGCAATTGGAATAGGTGCTTTCCAAAGTGGTGCTACCACAGTTAGTGATTATTTGGTAAATGGTGCTCCATATTACGTAAATGTACTTAATGATAGGAATATACGTTTGTTTAATACTCCTGAAGACGCTTTAACAGGATCTACAGGTATCAATACAATTGGATTCTCTACTACAAGTAATGGAGTTCATATATTCAGAACAGAACCCAGAAATACACTAAGATCTGTCAAGGTTGTTAATTCAGGTAGTGGTTATTCATATAAAAAAGTTATAGTTCCTCCCGTTGGTATATCTACTTCTTATGATTTGGTTCAATTTGAGAATCATGGATTCAAAGAAGGTGATATTGTCAAGTATGACACAATGGAATATGATGGATTTAGTGATCCAATACAAGAATTAAACACTACAAGTGAATATCGTGTAGTTAAAATAGATGATAATGCATTCAGATTATCTGATGGTGTTGATGATTATAAGAGAGGTAAGTATGTCAATCTTACTAGTACAGGAACTGGATATAATGTATTCAAGTACCCTGATATTACAGTAACTGCCAGTGTAACTTATAAGTCAAATAAGGCAGTTGGAACAATTAACTTTACACCTATTGTAACTGGTACTATTACTGGTATAGATCTTTATGAAAAGGGTAATAAGTATGGATCAGAGGTTATAAACCATAATAGAGATCCAGAAGGTTATGTACAAAATGGTAAAGAAGCAGAATTAAAAGCAATTGTATCAGATGGTAAAATAATTGATGTTTATGTTCTTAATAAAGGGAAGGAGTATTATTCATTACCAGAAATAAAACTTACTGGATCTGGAACTGGTGCTAAGTTTAAACCAGTAGTTTCTGATGGGCAATTAACAGAAGTTACAGTTATAAATGAAGGAATTGGTTATTCTCAATCAGATACCTTTATTGTTGCCGAATCTAGAGGTAAAAATGGTTTCGTTAAGCCAAGAATTAGTAATTTTAATGTAGATATTGCTTCTCGTCGTAGTAATTTCCATTTAGAACCACATGGTGATGATAAATTGGTTTTAAGTGCTTATAGTTATGGTGGAAAAGTTGCAACTGCATTTGATGGTCTTGGTAGTGGTGGTCATTCCCCTATAATTGGTTGGGCATATGATGGTATTCCAATTTATGGACCAAATGGGTTTAGTGAACCAGATAAGTTTGGATCCACTATAAAGAGGATGGTATCTGGATATTCTAAGGATAGTGTTAAAATTGCTGATGATATTGCTGCTGGTATTAGACCAGCATTATCAAAATTCCCTGAAGGATCATTAATACAGGATTGGGAGTATAGTAGTGATAAAGATCTTGATGACCATAATGGTAGATTCTGTAAGACACCTGAATTCCCTAAAGGAATCTATGCTTATTTTGCCACTATTGATGAAAATCAAGATCCAGTATATCCATACTTTATAGGAAAAACCTATAGATTACCATACATTACAGGTAATAATGTCTTAAATCAGGAATTTGATTTTAATAGTACGACATTATCAAGAAATACTTTCCCGTACAAAGTAGATGATAAATTTGCTGATAATGATTTCATTATAGAATCTAATGAAATTGTTAGGCAAATGTCTACTGTTGAATCTGTTACTAGAGGATCTGTATCAGAATTTGAAATTTTAGATGGTGGTGATGGATATAAAGTCGGTGACTTTACAGTATTTGATAATACCGAAACTAATGGAACTGGTGCTAGAGGTCAAGTAGATGAAATTGTTGGTATAGGTGTTTCAAGTATTGAAACTGAATTAACTAAATTTGAAAATGTAGTATTTGAATGGAATAATGATTCCACTGTTTTTGCCAATCTTTATCCACACGTTAGTTTAAATGATCAAGATACTGTTATAGTTTCTGGTTTAAGTACAACTAATGTTGCATTAACAAATTCATTTACTATTGGTATTAAAACAGATACCATGACATTGGTAAAAGAAATACCTCAAAATACTAATCCTAATGGAACTGTTGAAGATATCTACGTTAACTTTATCTCAGATGTTGTTTCTATAGGATCTTCTATAAAAATTAATGATGAGTATCTAAAAGTATTGAATCTATATCCTATAGGATCTATAATAAGAGCAAAAAGATTTGGTACGGGAAATATTGTTTCCTATGGATCTACAATAGATGCTTTAGCAAGTAAGATCAGTATACCTGTTAGATCTCAAAGGTTTGAATCTACTCTCAATAAAGTAGTTTATTTCAATAGTACTAAGTCTGTTGGTATTGGAACAACCAGTGGATCTTTTATTGACTATTCAATAGGTGAGAATAATAATCAAGTACCTGTTCCAGTTCAACAAATATATGTACCAAATCATGGATTTAGTACTGGTGATAAGATATCTTTCCGTAAGGATATAACTTCAGCACCTCCTGCGACTTCTTTATTGGTAAGTCCTAAGATTGATGGTAGTGGTATTGTTAATATGCCTGATATAAACAGTGGTAAGAGCGATGTTTATGTTATTAATAAAGGAACTGATTATATTGGATTAGCAACTAATGCTGGTGCTGCTCATACTACAGGTGGATTATATTTCTATGGTAATGGATCTGATAGTTATGAATATTCATTTACTACAAATTATGATCAAGTAGATGGTGATATTAGTAGAATAACATCTACAGTGGTAACGAAAGTTGCTGCTGCTAATACATCAACACATGGTTTAAAAAATGGTGATGTTATTAACCTCAATATAGTTCCAAATCATGTTGTTGGGTATGGTAATACCTTTGAGGTAGATGTTCGTTATAATTCTGAATATGAAAAATTACTCTTTAATCCATTAGACTTTGGTGTTGCTGGTGTATCAACTTCAGGTGATGATATTAATCCAAATACATTTACTATATTAAATCATGGATTTAGTACTGGTGATAAGGTATTCTATGATAGTGATCAAATTATTTGGGATACTCCAAGTAATACTGGATTTACAACAGGATCATATTTTGTTCATAAATTAGATTCTAATACATTCTATCTCGCAGAGACACTAAAAGATTCTCAATCTGTTCCTGCAAAGATTATTGGAATTGCTACTGAAGGTGGATTAACAGCAGAACATACTATAGCATCTATTAATCCTAAGATAGAAGTTGTTAAAAACTCACAATTAACATTTGGTTTATCTACTTCATCCTTATCTGGATTTGATTTTGATATTTACTATGATAAGGAATTTAAGAATAAATTTGTTAATTCTGGAGATTCAACTGATTTTAATGTTGTAAAGGGTGGAGAAATTGGCAATGAAGTAGTTGGAGCCGCTTTAACTATAAGAGTTTCTAAATCACTTCCAAGTAAGTTATTCTATTCTCTTGAGAAATCTGGGTATATAAGCACTGCTGATAAGGATGTATATAATTACTCTGAAATATCGTTTGTTGATAGTTTATATAATGGTGAATATGAGATATTTGATGTAACCGATGATGAATTTAAATTCTCACCAAGAAGAGAGCCAGAATTACTTAAATATGATGATCGTGATTGTGATAAGTTAGAGTATTCAACAAAATCATCTGATGTTATTGGACCTATTAAAGGTCTTAAAACAATCTCAACAGGATTTGCCTATAAGAGAGTTCCTAAATTTAGTCATGTTGCTAGTGAAAATGGTAGAAATGCAAATATTGTTGCTATATCAACATCAATTGGTAATATTAATCAAATAAGAATTAATGATATTGGTTTTGAATATTCTGCTGATAAGACATTAAGACCAGAAGCATCTATCTCACCAATTGTTACTATTGATAATTTAGATCAAGTTTCTTCTGTTGATATTGTTAGTGGTGGTTTAAATTATTTAAGTGCTCCTAAACTATTACTCTTTAATCCAAATACAAATCAGGTAGTTGATAGTGATTCTTTTATAGCAATAGTTCCTGAACAATCAATAGCAGAAGTTGAAATTGCTGCTCCAGTAAAGGGTTTAGAATCAGTAAATCATAGATTAATAGCAATTGACAATTCTAATGGAGTTGGTATCAATTCAATATCTGTTGATGGTGATACAACAGTTGTATGTAGACTTCAAACCCCATTAAATGGGTTTAGAACACCTCCATTTGCTGTTGGGGATGAAATATTCGTTGAAGGTATTCAACGTGTTGGTGAGGCAGGTATAGGCGTTAGTAACACTGGTCAGACAGCAACTACTGTGGAAGGTGATGGATTTAATTCTTCTGATTATAATTACCAATTCTTTACAGTTACTGAGTACTTATCATCAAACCCAGATGTACTGAAATTTGATTTAGTTGGCGTTACTACTAATCCAGGTGTTGCTAAAGTATTCCAATCTGGATATGCTAATATTGTTAACAGAAAGGTTTATCCTGAGTTAGAAGTAATTCAAGATAGAGCAGAATTTTCAGATAATGAATCTATATTAGTTCAAGAGTCTGGTAGTTATATTAAAAAAGATATAAGAATCGTAGAATATAGGGATGATTATATTAAAACTGATGGTTATGATAACTTAAAGGTTGGTGATAGGTTTATTGGTAATGTTAGCGGAACGGCTGCCAATGTAACTGGAATCACGAATAGTAAAGCTAAATTCAACGTTGATTTCTCAAGTAGAGTTGATTATGGTTGGAATGACAATATTGGAAAGTTAAATGAAGATTTCCAAGTTATACCTAATAACGATTATTATCAGAATTTATCTTATTCTGTTAAGAGTCCTATTACATGGGATAAATTTGTAGATCCTCTGAATAGAGTTATTCATCCAGCAGGTCTTAAGAATTTTGCTGATACAGTAATTCAAGATACAGCAAGTTTTGTTGGTGTTGGTACAACTCAACCAGCAGTTGCAGATATTACAATAGATGTAATTGAGGAAAAGAGAGTTGATGTAATTAATAATTTTGATTTGGCCATTGATTATGATGCACTAGATGATAGATCAAAATTTATAGAATTCCAGAATGTAAAGTTAACTGATTATACAAAATGTTTGACTAATAGGGTATTGATTCACGATGATATTAGTGATAGATTCTCTAGTGCTGGTATAGGAGAGAATTTTACAGAAATTGAGGAAATTAATGGAAATTATGTAAAATATCTTGTTCAGATAACAGACCCAGATAGTTTTGATGTTCAACTAAGTGATTTGGTTGTTTTGACCACAACTAATAATGCGTTTTTACTTGAAAAAACATCTGATTATTCTGGACATTTGTTGGGAGAATTCTCTGCTGATAGTGCTGATGCTGAGAGAAAAACTTTAATATTTACTCCAACAGAAAAATTTGATGTTGATCATGATATTAAGGTATTAAAAACATCATTTAGTACTGATGTTGCTGGTATTGGAACAGAAACTTTTGGATCAGTTAAATTGGTTGGTGATAATGTTAATGTTGGTAGTGCTACTACAACTGTTAGTTCGACAATATCAGGAACAATTCAGAACGATGATTTAGTATTAACAGTTACTGATTATGATTTAAACAGTACTGATGCTGGATATGATAAGGTAATTCCAAATTTAATTGGATCATATTTAAGTTCTTGGGAAACAAAGAGTAGTTCTGCTGGTTTATATGAAGTAGGATTCGCAGTTACATCTATTACTAGTTCAACAACTGCTAATTTAGTTCCTGTTCAGAAGACAACTACACTTGTACAGGATCCTGATACTGGAGTAATAACAATAAGGAATGACTTTATTAAGATACTTCCATCATCAACTATTACATATTCTACTGATTATACAGTAGCATCTGATATTGGTTTCTTAGATAATACTGACATTCAAAGTATTGTCTTGGGTATCACTACAACAACACTTTATAAAATTGATGAAAATGATTTCAATGGATTATCTGCTGATCTTGTTATCCAAGATGATTTCACTAGAGCTCTTAACTATAATGAAGTTCTTTTAAATATAGATCATGTAACTGATGAATTACAATTAGTAGAATCTTATACTGACACTACAGTAAATGAAGATGGTCAACCAGTTAGTTATAGTGCTAATACCATTGGTATTCTTACTGCTACACATGATGGAAATTATGTAAATGTTAATATTATTAATGATAGAAATAGAACACTATCTGCTGGAGTAAATGTTGTTGGTTTAGGAACTACAACTGCTGGAATAGGAACATATAGATTTAGTGTTACTGGGCAACCAATTGGTGCTGAAAGATCAGCAAGATTGGAATCAACTTATTCTGGTGAAGCAGGTATTTCAACCGTAACTAGATTAAGTGCTGAAATTGATAGTAGTTTAAAATCATTAATTCGTGTTTCTTGTGGTGATACTACAGTATTACATCAAGTAATCTTAATGCAGGATAAAGATAGTGATGCTGCTGTAGTTGAATATCCATATATTTCAAATGATTATGTTTCTGGAATTGGAACATTTGGAATATCAAATCCAGATGCTGGAGTATTATCATTTAATTTCTATCCTGATGATGGAACCAATGGTACATTGGACTATACATCATCTATAGTTGAAGTTCAAGCATTTAATACAATATTCCAAACAGTAAATGATTTTGAAAATGAAGCAGATATTCTTGAATATGGTCCTATTGTTTCTGATTTAGTTCTATCTGCTTATGATGGTCCTAATGGTGATAGAGCAAATAAAGTTAATTTTGAACTTAAGCATGAAGGAACACCAATCTACTATAAGAGATTTAATCCAAGTGATACTTCACAGTTAGATTTAGCAACAGGTAAGTTTACTTTATCTAATCATTTCTTCAATACTAATGAAGAGTTAACATATACACCATATTCTACTTTTATAGGTGTTCCTGCTACTGCTCCAGGAATTGCTTCTACTGAAGGTATTGATGGTACTGTTATTAATACTTTACCAGAAACAGTTTATGTTAAAGCACTTTCTGGTGACGAATTCTTCTTGTATAGTAAGAAAGAGTATATTACTAGTGGAGATCCAATAACATTCACTAATTCAGGATCTGGTAATGCTCATAAGTTCCAGATGAGTAAAGTTTTAAGTAAAACTGTGATTGGATTAGATGGAATTGTTCAACAACCAATATCATATACAGCAGTAGAGCATAATTTACAAGATGCTGTTGGAGTAGCTGTAACACAATTTGCATTAAGTGGTATTAGTTCAGTACAACCAAGAGATGTATTGAAGGTTGGTGATGAGTATATGAAAGTTATAGAGGTTGGTTTAGCAGAATCTAATTCACAAGTACCTGATCCAACAACTGGTAAATTACCATCTATTGGTTCTGAAAAAGGAACTATACCCGTTGTTAACGTAAAGAGGGGTACTTTGGGTAGGGCAGCACAGTCACATAGTGCTGGAGCATCTTCAAGAGTTCATAGAGGATCATTTAATATTGTTGATAGTACAATTTGGTTCTTAGATCCACCAAAAGGTAATACAAGACAGAGAAGAAGTGAAACAAATTTACCATACGTTAAGGCAGAATATAATGGTAGAACATTCTTAAGAACAAATTATGATACCAATATGGTATTTGATGATATATCAGATTCATTTACTGGTATTGGAAGAACTTATACACTAACTGTTGGTGGTGCTAATACTGTTACTGGTGTTGGTGTTGGAAATGGGGTATTATTCATTAATGGAGTATTCCAGACACCATTAACTTTGAACAACTTAGGTAATAACTATGAATTTGAAAGTGATACTAATGTTGGCATATCAAGTGTTATGTTTACTGGAATTACTTCTGAAAATGGAAGTAGAATCCAATCTGAATATGATATCAACCAAAACCAGATTCCAAGAGGTGGTTTAA
>Ga0208277_1001066_pt1 | contig 16147 bp, 34 predicted proteins | sample ETNtaG_5_FD_185782 | JGI IMG/M metagenome (GOLD analysis project Ga0208277, IMG submission 185782) | Marine microbial and viral communities from oxygen minimum zone, Eastern Pacific Ocean - ETNP201406SV205 (SPAdes) (version 2) | ecosystem: Environmental > Aquatic > Marine > Oceanic ...
AAATATGATGATCATTACTATGCACGCTATGAACACGGAGATATAGTAGAGTTGTGGCACCTTAAAGGTCAACAAGTATACGATTATCTACGTCCTAGACTGGAACAGAAGTATGATAGACTCAAGAAGAGAGCTAAGCAACCCGCAGATCCCCGCTTAGGTGATAATATATGTGCATCATACATCAGAAAGTGCGGAAAAGCGATCAAGTGAACCACATTACAAACTGTCACAAGCCCCCCTTTACAGGGGGTTTTTTAATGCTATACTACTAGAGTAGTCAAGGGAATTCAACCCAATGCAAATTCGTAACTCTTCTGGTCAGCAAGCAGATTATTATCCTGTACGCTTACCTTTTGGTGAGGTATCATACCGTTACTTGCTAGAGGTTCTATCTCTTAATGGACGGACGGTGAACAAAAGGTTCATCAACACTAACGAGTTGGACAGTGAAGTTCAAGAGCGAGTCAACTACGGTTGGGACGTGACTGATTTCAACACTATTCCTCAGTTAGGAAATCCTGTTCTAGGGGCTGCATAGCCCCAAAATACTGTATATACTTACAGTAGTTGTACAAAATTCAGTGAAACTTCTTAAAGTGCTGCTTAATCAATCCGAAATCGCTGTTCTTACCGATGCCTTACAACACCTCAGCTCAAGCCAACAATTCACCTCAGAAAAACACAGTGGAGTCAAATGTGGTGATCTCTACTCCAAACTTGAGAGAGCTGCCCACCGTCTTAACGATGGATGGTGCGACTCAGAGATATGAACATCTACGTCAAGTAGTTGAAGAATATCTCAGTGGTGGTTCATCTGATGTTGAATCGGATGTTAAGCACGCACTTTATGAACTTCAGGATTTTCACAAGACACAATTACATCGTGTCGATGATCTAATTGGACGTTTGCATCAACAACAACATACTTACGAGTATCCTGTTCGTGATGTAGGCAGTAGTCAAGAAGATTGGGAGGATTTCTGGGTAAATGATTATCCAGAAGTTGAACCGCTTGAACATACTAGTGAGGGGTGCTAATGGCAACAAAGAAGAAGAAATGGGAAGTCAATGTACTAGCTAAGATTGACCATAAATTACAATGGAGTAAGTTTGAACATAGTTGTGTGGATCCTGCTACCGCAGTTAAATCAGCATACTCAAAGTATCCAGACTTAACAACCATTTTAATTAACCTATCAACTGAACCATTTACAGGATGAAAGATCAGCGATCCTTAGACGATTCACCCACATCATATGAGAAGTGGGATCGTGCTAAATCAATAGTACTTGAATCATTACATAAACCTGACCCTGCATTACGCTCTTGTGCACATAATCAACAATGTTATGATGATGTACTGCAAATAAGAGAGCAAGTAATAGAGTTAGTCAGTCGAATGATTAATCCAAGGAAGTTTATAGAGGACTAGAAATAGTCCTCTTTTTAATGGTTAAAACTTCTTATAATATTTTACAATCTGTTCACTAGGTGCAATACATTCTACTTCATCACGTCCTTGTGTCTCTTCATCAATACGTGGTAGTCTACTAGCCCACGTTGTAGCAATATACTTCTTACATCCTAGTGGTGGATTACCACGGTGCATATGTGTGTAGGATGCTGGAAATATAATTGTAGTGCCCTTCTTTGGTGCAATTCTAATACCTTGATACAAGAACTCAGTTTCACCACCAGCAGGTACATCATTTAAGTATGTAATGAATACAAACTCACGTAGACCAACAAAGAAACCACTATTATCATAGTGCCATCCGTGAAATCCCTCGGATGGATTTGTCATCTGTACCTTAGCAGCACTCATCCAGAAATCATTTGCACCTAACTGACTAAACTCTTCAATATAATACTGTGATGCAAGTTTAGACCAACCAGTCAACATAGTATTGCGTAGGTTGGGTGATGTACCCTCAGTAAGAAAGAAGAAGAAGTCTTTACGATTAAATTCACCAGCACCACCACCTTGAGCAGCCATCTCAGGTGTCTTTTCATTTGCATCCTTACGCTCCTTGAGATTATTAGCATAACCCATTAACATATCACAGAAGTTATCAGGTGCGTGATTAGGATACTCACGAATGAATGTTTCAATTCCACCTTCAGTGAAATGTTTAATCACCTCACGTCGTTGACCTCGTTCATTAGGATCACAGAACTCACGAATCTCCTGCTTGTTAGCACGGTTCTTCATTACATTGGGATCTAATTGCTTGTCAATGTCCATCTTGTACTCCTCCCATAAAAATAAACTCCTTGGCTGCAGTGTGTGATTTAAACTCCTTTATTATACCACTATCTGTACGAACATACCACTTACCACGTCGCTCTGTTATTAAATGAGCAAACATAGCATTCTCGTAGTCCTCTAGTGACACATTGTCACAGTTTTTACATCCCATTGTACTGTAGTTTAATATTACCAGATATTGTTGTGCCTTCATTGCCATTGTTCACGTGATGTGCAATGAATGAAGGGAACACGACCATAGAACCAGCACTCAATTTAATATTATGAATACAAGGCATAGATTTACTTACACCCATATGATTCTGAATTAATAGCCACGCTGGATTATATAACACAGTTTTACTATCAACTGTTTCATATATTATGAATGACCATTGTGATTGAGCGTGGATATGGTAGCCCTGATAGTCAGTAGCTACGTATCTATTACGCCAGATGTCAGTGAACTGTAAATTGATGTAAGGATCATACTCCAATAGAAATGGAGAGATAATACCATACAAATAATTGTAGGTGGACTCAGGACACTGTTGTTTACCATAAGTCCAGTTCACTTCACCATTATAATACTCATCACCATCACCAAGTATGATCTGATTCAGATCCACCTCAGTCTCTAGTATGGGTATTGAAAATAAATGTGATACTGACATAGAATACAGTATAGCATTAAAAAACCCCTCTGTCGAGGGGTTCTGTGGGCGGTATGTTAACTGGACTATGCTTATTGTAGTAACCGACTGCAACGTCTTGCAGTATACTTATCATCACCAGCATCAATTATACACTCGTAGTAGTTGTTGAGGTAATTGTCCACTTCGTAGACAGACTCAGTTGATTCTTTCCAATCTGCTAATTGATTACTACTGATGACGTTGTGATTTAACATAAATGTTTAACCTCTAATGGAATGATCCTCATAACAAGGAAGTTTGGGTTCATTTGACCTCGCTCATTCTACTACTATTTATGTCCTGGATCCCTGTCACAGACAATACTCTTAGCCATCTGTAAACGAGTATTTATACCGAGGTTTACACATCACCACCCGTATGGTATAATAACTTATCGTCTCAAATATTATGAAATCTAATGACCACCAAATAAAGACTCAATGGTATTATTGGTTTTGGGCTGTGTGTGCGGTTGCGGTCGTCGGCGGTCAGGTCTATGTTGGTAGTGGCTACCGTCATATGGCACAAGAACTAATGAACACATTCCAAACATCTTGCCAACGTACTGGTCCTAAACTAATGCCAGTCCAACGCCCATAAATCATTACACACCTTTGGTATAAAACAATGAAAGAAACTGAATCATACGAACAGTTGCTACAACGTTTCACGAAGAGAGTGACACAACTGGAAATGAGACAAGTTGAACTGGAAGATGCACATCTTGAGTATGTGAAACTAGACAGAGAACTTGATCGCCTTGAAGGGAGTATACAAGCAGTTGAGTATCTTGCCTTTGGTAAAATGCCTGGTGATGGTAACCACGATGGATTTAAGAACCATAAACCAAAACCCCAACAGTTGAACGACCTTGGTTCACTAGACTGATGTTACCAATACCAGTATTTGAATTAGTAACACTCATCCTAGCATTGTTGTGGTTGTGGACACTGCTAGGTATACTACCAACCAAAAACATTGTATCATTTAAAGAGAAGGATGATGATGAATGAACAGACCAAGTTGTACTTTGCAATGGAACATATACTTCATCTAGGTGATTTGTTCGAGGGTAATGAGTACCAACAGTACTTAGAGGGACATCTTGCTTCAATCAGGTATGAGGTAGAGAGACAGACCAAATTGGTAGAAGATAGGAAGGGCATCCGCACGTAGCTCCAACTGGTATCACTAATACTTTTCCACAGGGTTGTGGAAAACTTGTGGATAAACTGTGGAAAACTACGTCATTTAATAAATGTTAAATAAACCATAGTAGGGTGTTCTATACCTTGGTTAAGGTTGAGGGATTTGGGGGTCTTAGCCCGCAGTCTAGCATTTGTCAACCAAAAACCTCAGAAACTTCAAAAAGTGTAACAATTCGGAAATTACGAAACTCAGAAAGTTCAAAAGTTGACTTTTTAAGAATAATAAGTTATAATAGAATTAAATAATTACTAAAATGCCCGAATTAACCAGTTTAGTAGGTTACACAGAAGTCCCATCCTCTGCAATTGAGTATTTGGAGTTAGATTTTGACCATAATTATGTTAAAATTACATACAAATCTAACCTAAATGTCCAATATTCTTACAAATGTGAAGATTTAGAGGAATTTCAATCATCATTTATGGAACTCAGTGGTAGATTAGAGGCTGAGCAAGACAGAAATGAAGAGGAGGAGCTGGTAGAAGATGTAAGTACCACTATAGAGAGGGAAGATGCATCTATTGGTAAGTTTATTAACGAACGTATCCAGTCTGGTAATCTAAAGGTTGAATCTAGACTAGAGCAAAACGAGCATATGCTCAATAGGGGTTGGGACGCTTTCCAAGGTAGCACAATGCCCGAAGGTGCCGTGGTCCTGGGTGAGGATGATATCAATTTTTCACAGCCAGTGGAAACCAGTTCACAAAGTGGCACAAATACGTTCGACATCGATGCTGGAGGGACTATAATAGAAGAGTCAACACCACCAGACCTACCAATTCCATATGAGAAAGATTGATGCTCAACTCCTATCTGCAATCCAGTACGGCACATCATTTGCTAAGGGTAACAGATCAGTAACACACACTGACGACGGAGTAGAGGTAAGATTCCACGGGCACCACATTGCAACAATTGCAAAGGGAAGGTCCAACGTTTCAATCAATAACTGTGGGTACTGGACCGTGACCACTAAGCAGATCCTAAACGAGATCTTACGTGATGTGCTTGGCTACGGTTTGTTCCAAAGGCAGTTTGATTGGTTCGTAAGCACACCCCAGGGAGATGTTGAGTACTTAGGAGCTTGGCAAGAGTTCGCCTAAATACTATCAGCATTGGTTTCTTTTATATGTCAGGTCTAAGGAATTTCATCAGTATACCACACATCGAGGTGGCACCTACTGAATCTAAACGTTTTAGAATTACCTTAGACCTGACATTGGAAGACGACCCGACCCTGTGGGATTGGGAAGACTTACTAGAAATTGATAATCCTGAAAAAGTCAATTCTGTCTTTTTTGAGGATTTAAGTTAAATCATTTTCTATTAAGTCTTTCAATTAAATACTTTTATTTAATAGGGTATGCTGTAGAGTTCTAAAACATTCAATGACTCACACTAAAAAAGACTTAGTTAAGAAATTGGTAGCTAACAGGATGGCTAAACTAGTAGAGAGTACACCTGGAATAGACTATCAAAAGGTATTAGATAATCTATACAATGAGTTTGGAAGTAAGACAGTAGAGGATATAGTACTATACTATAACACCACAGCCCCATCGGGGAGTGAGAAGGTGACAGTTGAACAAGTGTCTGATTTGATCTGACATTGGTATTGGATTTGCTATAATGGATATGTCCACAAAGGAGAATCTATGCCAAATTGGTGTCAAAACAGAGTTTCTTTCTATTCTGAGGATACATCAGCATTAGAGAAACTACTCAATATATTTCAATCTGACGAACCATTCAACTCAATAGTTCCGTCACCCGATTGGAAGACTACACCAAATGACAAAGGTGATCTACCAGTTAAAAGGGAAATGAAAAACCCTGATGGTAGAGTGGTCTATACTACGTATGACTTTCCAGATGGTCAGAATGATGATCGTTGGTACGATTGGAACATTCAGAACTGGGGTACTAAATGGGAAGTGAGTGACGTTGAATGCGACCATTGGGACGGCAACTCATTTGAATGTGAGTTTGAAACTGCGTGGTCACCACCTGAGGGAATATTCTACGCATTGCGTCAACTATTTCCTGATGTTGATGTCACGTGGTTCTATGACGAACCTGGAATGATGGTTGCTGGATACCTAGGACAATGAAATCATTTCTAATCGAGTGTGCAGAGATTAACTACTTCACAATAGAAGTAGATGCTGAGTCCGAGGATCAGGCAATCGAGAAAGCACGTGAAGACATTAATTCATTTGATGTCATAGACGAGTACGTCTCCGAGTGGGATGTTAACACGATCCGAGAGTTAGATGCTGGTGGCTGTGCCATTGGTTAAACTGTCACCCACCCCCTACTCAGGGGGTTTTTTATTGCTATAATGAATATGTTGAGGGAAAGTTTAGACGCTAGGCAGGGGTGAGCAACAATCAGATGCCCTTAGGTGCACGCTGTGGAAAACTGCTCTTTATGTTTGGAGACCTCTAGTACTCATTGCGAGTTTTGAAGTCGCTGCCCTCAACATCCAATTTATAGGAGAGTCTATGTCATTTTTCAAGCACGTTCAACTTCACGAGTACGACATCACCGACAAAGGTATTAGTCAAGCGTGCTACGATGAGATGAAGCGTGACGGGTACATCCTACCAGAGGATGAACTCAGAGTCCTAGCTGATTACAAGCGTGAGCAGTTCAAAGAGTATATGCGTCCACTGTTCGCATAAATTCAGGCTGCCAACCAGTTCAAGAACTGGCACACACTGACCCCATTCTGACGGATGGGGTCTTATAATTTGTATATGACACACAGAAATCTACCACTCACCGAGGCAACTGAAACCGCATTGGTTGACGCACTCGTAATGCTCCGTGACCTCGGTTGCCCTGATCACATTGATGAGGAGGCATTTGATGAACTCTGTGACAGAGTTTTTGAACCTACACCTTGGGATTACAATTGATGTACGGCGATCTCTATCCTCAGCATTTCTATGCTTCATTCATTAGAGCGAACGGGTACGATCTCAAGACAGATAAACCCAAACCCGAACCAGTTAAGGAAGTGCCACAATGGTACTTGAAAAGACACCCTGATTCGAGTTATGATGATTACATCAACGAACTTCACGAGTATTTAAACGGACTATGAGCGTATTACACCACGAAGACATTTTAGAGGATTGCTACTGTGAGATCCTCGAAGAGTTTAGAACTGATCTACTCTTTATGTCTCAAGAACAGATAGACGCAATGGTCTATCAAAGATTCGAGGATAAGTGCCAGTGAGCACTATCCTCTTTTTTATTCACTTCTTTACTGTTATTATGCCCGAAGCGAACGACTGCACATTTGATGCACTAGTCGAGAACTATACAGACATCGTTCTTGATCGGATGGACAACAAAGATCTAGAACAATATGTCTGGGATAGTCTAACAGACTACTATGAGAAAATGACTGAGCACGAACTCATAGAACATATAAATGAAATGGAAGACCCAGAAACCGCAGATGATATTATAGGGTCTTGTTATGGTACGAATCCACCCGACTGTTTCATTGTAGGACGGGATGACGTACCCAAAGTGACAGCTAGTGCCAGTCCACAAACTGACTACTCACGCATCCCATCACGCTATTGAGTGGTTATAATAAAAGAGTAAAGCAAACAACTCTTTTATGATCCGACTTGAACTGATGATGGGACTGGACATCCCCGATGCTGGTACAGTCACTGACGCAATGTTTGATGATTTTATCCGCACCGAGATTGCACCACATCTTGACTATGCAACCATTATTGACGGTGTTGGTCTTTGGAAAGGCACCCGTGAAGATTGCAAAATCCTCGTTATAATGGCAGCAGAGTCTGACCAATCAAATCTTGAATCAGTTCTTAGATCAATCGGCAAGGCATATGCTAAGGCATTCCGTCAAGACTCGGTTGGTTTAGTTTGCACACCCAATGTTCCTATGGAGTTAATTAAGTGAACGAATTCGACACAAACGCAGTTGATGATTTGATCCGAGACTCTCTCGGATCAGATGAGAATCTTGAAATCTATCTTGCCGACGTGCCAGAAGATGAAAAGGTAATTGCCCAACTTATGAAAGAGGTTCTGTGAATGATCCGAATCGCCAATCTCTTTCTAAAACCATTCAATCGCAAACTCGTTCTATTTCATCACAAATGACTCAAGAGACTTACGACCTACTTTGTAATGATCCTTACATCAAGTATTATTTCACAGTAGAGACCAATCAACAAGTAGCTAAGACAGTTTAAGAACTGTCACTATACACCCCCATTCCTATGAGTGGGGGTTTATAATTTAAGTATGAACAAAAACATCTTCATCACAAACGAAGCAGCACGCAAAGACCCCGTTGTCGTTGCTGCTATGAAATCCATCCTACGCCAGATGGAAATCGAAACAATGAGGGATGCAACTGTGCAACCCCACACCCGTGAAGTCTCACCCGTCAATTTCTTACAAGATGTGATGGACGACCTCGGAGATCCAGTTCTAAGAAATCGTGAGCGTGATGAGTATTACGCTAACGGTTGGGCAGATTCTCACAACGGAGTTTGGCAATGAGAATCGTATTAGTCCTCGGAGTATTAGCATTTGGTGCCGTCATTGGCACCAACCTAATCAACTCAGTTGATCAGATCCAACAAGACAAGATGGATCAGATTTGTCAAATCGACCCTAGCTATTGCCAATGACTTTTAAAGACAAGCGTTGGGGATCTTATAAGAAGTGGGAGGACCACTCCTACATCTATTTTGATAAGATCGCCAGAGGTCTAATGATCTTTAGACCCAAACCCGAACCAGTCCTACTATCCAAACTACCAATCATTGCTTATGAACACTTCAATTAGATTCTGGACACCCCAAGACCAGAAGTGCAGGTATATGAGTTTCTCGACCTATGCACTCGCCGTCCAAATGATTGAGGAGTTTATCAAGATCGGAGTCAAGGCAGAGATCAAACTCTACTAAGGACAGCACCCCTCTAGGACAGTTAACCTAGGGGGGATTTTTATATGAGAATTCGGCAATGCTAATCTATAACGAACCGATCTAGCGAGATAAATATTTTTTTGAGAAAAAATTTCTCTTATAAGGAAAATTTCTATTATGGCTACTAAGAAACCTTTTTGGACTGTATCCCGTGTACACGAGGGTAGCAAATTATCTTCGGGTGTGATATACTGGAGAAAAGACAGTATCTGGACAAGCACCGTCGAGGACGCTCATAAATTCCGTTCCACGTCTACTGCTGAGAAAGAACTCGATAACCTTAAACTAAGTAACCCCGATGCCAGAGTCGAAAAAATCACCCCAAGAGGATAATACCAAATGGATGGAGAGTGTAGTCAATGAAACTGTAATTCGCTCAGACAATAAGATCCTCGAAGATAAGATCGATAAGTTACAGAAGGAAGTGGATGCACTCAAAGCAAGACCTATTGCAAAGATTATGTACCGCCCACCAGGACATACGAAGCACTTACAACTTGCTGAGTACTTGGATACACTTGAAAATAGGTTAAATACAATAGAGCTAAGAATAGAACTTGACGTGTAATTTCCAAGCAGGTTTATCCATTACTAGTCCATATGGTAGTAACTTTACCTATGATGCGACTGGACAGGATCCTGATGACAACTTGTTGGGAGGTAATGACGATGAGAATTACTTTGAGTATATCTTTACGTTAAACACTGTCACTTGTACTGATGATGGTAGTTGTGATACGATGACACCATCCAGTATAAGGGTTACTGGTACCGAGCAATATTTTACGTTATGGATATGCGATAGCACGACTAGTCGTATATCAGTGCGAAACAGCAGTGGGCAGTTTAAGGTAGGTGAGACCATCACAGCACCGAATGGTGCTACTGGCACTGTAAAGGAATGGCATAACTTCCGAGAGGTTAATGGTTTAGATATTATAGAGTTAGACAATCCCTCTGGGAACTTTCCAGGTGAGACTGTAACAGGGTCTGAATCGGGCGTGACCGCCGACTGTGTTGCAGGATGGTTCGATAGTCCTGGTAGTACTTTAGTCGGAGGGCAAACAGTAAGTACAGAACCTGTTGTAGCTACGTTATCTGGGTTCTATGCCTACCCGAAGAAGGTTTCCTATACAAAATACCTAAGTCCGAAGTGTGATACCCTTGTGGACGTGTGCGGACCGATTGCCGAGACGCACGACGAGACAAAGGGATGGATGGAGATGTTTGAAGATGGTCCTGATACCTGTGACTTCAAACAAATTAATAAACAGAATAGAGAACTACTACAGGATGAATGGGGAAAGACCACTACTGCTTGTAGTAGAGAGAGCACGTGGCCGATTAATGCTGATACAGGTATATACGTTGCAGTACCATTACTAGGAGAAGATGAGAATGGTAAACCCTTAGGGATGCAAGAGTATATTCATCCTGGTTTACAGGAGACTATGCAGAAGAGTCTAGACAATTATAATAAGCAAATGTTGAGTATGTGTGATAGTGGGGGTGTCACAGATATGCAGCAGTGGGTACAACTAGAACAATCACTTACAGATCCAGTAAACCTAGAGTTCCAAGCAGATTATATCATCGATGGTGCCCAACAAACCTATGTTAACCAGATGGATGCTAACCTGAACAATACTTCAGGTAATAGTGCTGAGTTCTGGAGGGAGGTAAGGACATATAACTGCGAATTTAATGATCTAGTTGATGGGGCTATAGCAGCAGAGGAGCACGCTATGGCAATAGAGGCGAATCAACAGACGATAGTACCTCAAAACTGGTATACAGAGAAGATGCAAGAGTGGTCTACCTCTTCTTTTAGGGGTGTACCCTCTGCTGGACCTAGAATTAAGTGGAATATCTTTGAATATGTCCCTCATAGTAGAGGAAGACAGGAATTTCCTTACACTATAGTGGGTGGATGGTACTGTTCTGACCTATTAGGTACTAATGTAGGTACTACAGACACCTTTACATACAATATTAACTTAGAAATCAACTCAAATTGGTCTACTTATAGGGATTTACTAGCAGAAGCAGTGGAAAGACAAGGTAATCCTTATGATGATGTCCTCATTGCACAGATAAAAGCGTTTGTTGACCCCTCTCATAGTACTATTACACTGTTCGATTACGATATTGCGAACTTCCCTGAGTATGGATACCTAGAATTGAACAACTATGAGTATGCTGGACAAGGAATAAGTGCCATTACAGCACTAGATCCTGGTTTAGGGTATATGAATACACCTACTGTTACCTTTAGTGACCCTGATTTACCTGGTGGTACAGTAGCTACAGCAGAGGCAGTGGTGACAGGAGGACGTATATACGGTTATAAGCTCCTTAATGGAGGTAGTGGTTACATACAAAGCCCAACGATTAGTATCTCTGCACCCAATCCTGACCTCAGTGCGGTAGCTGATGTGGTTACAGGGAGCAGTTATATGATCAATATCGATATGGAAGCGTACCCATTACTCTTTATGGGAGTAAGAGTGCAAGATGATCTAGGTCAAATGGACATAAGGGGTGTGAAAAGGAGTATACCTGGTGTAGAATTCCAGTGTACTGCGGATGGTACGAACGTACTAGTAGTAAATACGGTGTATATTGAGTCGAATCAGGAAGCAAATGACATTGATCTAGACGATATACAAGCTGGTATGATCATTGAAGGGTTTGATGACCCTACAATTTACGTACAACAGGTTACTTTAGCGGGTGCACTCATCCAAGTAAGTCAAAATATAGCTGCTGGTGTGTATCGAGTGAACACAAAGACCGCAATTCAGATGGATGCTTCCTCAAATACGACACTTACTGGTGTAGATTTCACTTTTACCGCCCCTCAAGTGTCAAATGCGACCGCATATACCCGTTTATTCCTCCAATCGGAGACTGGTAGCTCCTTTACATACGAAAATTCACGTGAAATTGCTCATTTTGACGGAAAAACGCAAAATGAAGACGGAAGTGTCACTCTAAATAACCTATTAAGGACTAGAAAGCAGACGGAAGGCAAACAACACCTCCGCAATGACCATACTTTCTTACATATTTACATATAATGTCAGCTTTTGGACTAACAACAGGCGTTTGTACGGGTCACGGGTGCTGGCCACCCCAAGGATACGCTCCTTCACCCGTTACAACCGTCAAAGTAACTAAAATTGCACCTCTTGTAAGCACACAAATAAGAAATGTGCACTGCAAACCGTGTGGAAAGAACCCTGCGTGCCATCCAGGCACTGTTTCAGTGGGTTGTGCTACAGTTGATTGTGGAGTAGGTGCTCCTTCTGTACCACTTCCTGTCGCTAAGACAGGTAATGCGGAGACAGATGCGGTATTAGCGAAGATTGGACCTAAGATATGTCCTACAGGATTCCCTCCTGCAAAAATTGGAACAAGTATCAGTTGCGGATCAAAGGTTGCGGTAGGTGCCCCTAATGTGCTATTATGTACGGGAGGCAGTTCGATCTCTAAACTTGCTGCTCTCGCTGCTGCAATGGCAGCTCTGGGTTCGTTCCCTATACTATCAATTCCTTCTATTGGAGGAGGTGGTGGTTCAGGGTCACAATCTCCAGGTGATAACTCTGTAACCGATTGCTCTAACTAATGGCACTTTACAACAACTCGACTAAAAAAGAAGCAACTCCCAAAAAAACTCGTCAAGGTATGGGTGCACATTCTAAGTACTCTGCTACTTCTAGGAATGGTGCTAAGAAAAGATACCGTGGACAAGGAAGAAAGTGACTTATCAAGCATTACCTAAGTGTTTGCACGTAAAAGATAGCCCTGTCGCTGGACAGGGTTTATTTGCCACTGAGGATATACCTGATGATGTTTATCTGGGTATATCACACGTAGTTGTAGACAGCACCATTATGAGAACCCCTTTAGGTGGGTTTGTGAACCATAATGAGGAACCTAACTGCACAAAGGATCTAGAGATGGAAGAGTGGGGACAAATATATCATATGAGAACTCTTAGACCTATTAAGAAGGGTGAAGAGTTGTTTTTAAAGTATACATTCTATAAGGTAAGTTAAAAGTCGCTAAATAAAGTCACGACCTCGTGTATTAGTGTATGCCGAAGGCTATTGACTTTAAAGACGTATCTATTTCTTTAGGTATCAACCCTGTCACTGAAGACGTTCTTACTACCACAGACGAAATTGCGGTAAAAAGAGCGTTATATAATATTGTGATGACAAGAAAGGGGGAGAGGTTCTTTAAGCCAGATCTCGGTAGTAATGTTGCTGATTTGTTATTTGAACCTCTTGACTCTGCTACTGCGTCTCTTCTAAAGGAGGAGATCGAGTATGTGATCACAAAGTACGAGCCTCGTATTAATCTTCTTCGTTGCGACATATCTGCCAATTACGATAGTAATGGCTTTGACTGTGCAATATCATTTGAGATCATCGGAATTCAATCCGATGTCCAAGTACAGGATGTAGAATTCTTCCTAGAAAGAACCAGATAAATGTCTTACGTTCAAGTTGCCAATTTAGACTTTACAGAGATTAAATCATCTCTGAAAGAGTATCTTCGATCTAATAGTGATTTCACTGATTACGACTTTGAGGGTTCAACTCTTAGTACCCTGTTAGACGTACTCGCTTATAATACGTACTACACGGCGTTTAACGCCAATATGGTAGTAAATGAGGCATTCCTTGAATCAGCGACCCTCAGGGACAATGTGGTGTCTCTGGCTAAGCAAATAGGTTATCTTCCCAAGTCTTCAGTATCTCCCACAGCAGTTTTAAACATCGATGCTGATTTTAGTACGCAGAATAATATTCCAGCAATCGTTAAGATGCCTAGAGGGTCACAATACCTTACTAGGATCAATGGAACTACATATTCATTCATTACAGCCAAAGATTATGTGGTTGGATTGAATAGTCAGTCCATAGCAAAATTTGAAGGTGTTGAAATTAAGGAGGGAAACTATGTTATTGAAACATTTACATTTAATGCTGCCATTCCTCAAAGGTTTATCCTACAAAACGCAGGAATCGACACCAGCACTCTCAAGGTTACTGTTAGACCAACATTTAATAGTACTAGTGTGGTTGAGTATCGTCTAGCTGATAACATTATTGGTTTTGATGGTACATCACAGATCTTCTTCTTACAGGAAGGTGAAGATGAGCGTTATGAGATCATCTTTGGAGATGGTACCCTAGGTAAGAAACTAGATACTAACAATTATATCGAAGTTTCATATATCACCACTAATGGTGCTGCTGCAAACGCTGCTAGAGTCTTCTCTTACGGTGCTGTATTGGAGGATCAGGTAGGTGGGAATGATTATGCACCTACGATTACTTTAACAACTACTACAGCAGCGTCTGGAGGTGAATCCCTTGAAACGGTTGACTCAATTAAGCGTAATGCTCCGAAATTTTTCAACACACAAAATAGAGCAGTTACCGCAGATGACTACGAATCCATTATCCGTCGTATTTTCCCTGCGATTGCTGACATCGTTTGTTATGGTGGAGAAGATGCTAGCCCTCCAGAATACGGAAAGGTTAAAATCGTCGTAAAGCCTAGCTACGCTACTAAATTAAGTGCGTACACTAAGAATTTGATTGCTACAGACCTTAAAAAGTATGCTGTGGTATCAGTTACCCCTGAAATCGTTGATCCTTCTATTACATACGTTGAATTAAACTCAAACATCTTCTATAACAAGTCTAAAACGACTTTGAATGAGTCTGAGTTGAAAGCAGCAGTAATTAATTCGTTAACTACCTACAGAGGTACCTCAGATCTTGAGAAATTCAATGGTAGGTTTAAATATAGTCGTATCGTTGGTATTATTGATGCTACCGATGAATCGATTACATCTAATGAAACAGAAATCAAACTAAGGAAGGATTTCATTCCTGTATTGAACACTGTTACTCAATATGAGATTTGTTATCAGAACGTAGTTAAGAGTGGATGCTCAAATCCTTCTGTACAGAGCAGTGGCTTTGTAGTAGCTGGGTATCCAAGTGATATCGTCTACTTAGCAGACGATCAAAAAGGTAATGTTTACCTATACAAGATCGATCCTACAACACAAAGTCGATTTGTCCTCAATGCACAGCAAGGAACCATCGATTATAGTAAAGGAGAGGTAATGTTGAATCGGTTAAATATAATCAAAGGAACTTATGATGATGGAAGGATTGAACTTCGTGTCAGTCCAACAAACAAAGATATATACGCATATCGGGAAGCATATCTAAGTCTTGATTTGCAATCTAGCGTATTCCTGATCACCCAAGAAGCACTTATCTGATAAATGGCAGGTCCAAGTCTAGCAGCACTGATTGAAAGTCAGTTACCTGATTTTGTTGTCGAGGATTATCCCCTCGTTACGAATTTCCTGTCCAAATATTATGAAGCATTATCAATAAGTGAAGGACCACAGGATATTCTTAACAATTTCGAGAGATATCTTGATGTAGATACATTCTCACCTGAGATTCTTGTTAAGACAGCAAGTTTAGATATAGAAATACCTCTAGGTACTGATAATATTCATATTACAGTCGATTCGACTGATGGATTCCCTGATAGTAACGGGATGATAATGATTGATCAGGAAATCTTCCTGTATGAATCTAAAACAGACACACAATTCACTAATTGTGTCCGTGGCTATAGTGCAAAGACCAAAGTTGGTGACTTATACGAACCAATCAACTTTGTAGAGTCAGTTGCTGCTGTTCATAAGCAGTTTGCAGTTGTCAACAACCTAAGCAACCTTCTACTGGCTGCTTTAATCAAGAATTACGAAGAACAGTATACTAGCGGTTTCCCATATCCTTATCTTAGAGACACAACAAACAAGAACCTCTTAGTTAAGAGGATAAAGGACTTCTATAACGTCAAAGGTACACCACAGTCACTGGAGTTCATCTTCCAGATGCTGTTTAGTGTCAAACCTGACATCATCTATCCAAAAGAGAATGTTTATAAGGCATC
>Ga0208277_1001067_pt1 | contig 16142 bp, 14 predicted proteins | sample ETNtaG_5_FD_185782 | JGI IMG/M metagenome (GOLD analysis project Ga0208277, IMG submission 185782) | Marine microbial and viral communities from oxygen minimum zone, Eastern Pacific Ocean - ETNP201406SV205 (SPAdes) (version 2) | ecosystem: Environmental > Aquatic > Marine > Oceanic ...
CTTGTGTGGATAAAAGATTGTACGCAAGAATATGTATACACGCCACCAACAATTAGCATAATTAATTGGGCTAGAGTAGATGCTGAGTAATCTGAATCGATTAATCCTTTTATTGCCATTCCTCCTGCAAGGAAAGTGAGAAGTCCGATACTAACTGCAATATGCATCCAAACATGATTTTTTTCTGGTTGAATCTGTGCCATATATCCCATGAATATCAATGGTAAGCCAAAAAAAGACGGTATTAAAGAAGTTATACTAGTCATTCCAGTTGCAAGATAAAAGGAGATTCCTTCCAAGATAAGTAAAGAACCAACAATTATTGTTAATTTCGGCATACTCTGATTTAAAAATTTGAATTCATTGTCCATGTTATTTTGGAAGGGGTTTTAGTTTAAGATGCTACTCATGCATTGATATCAATACTTTTTTGTATTTCTTCATCTTTGGCGACAATTTGTTCCCAGAGTAATTCAGCCACATCTTTAACATCCATCTCAGAACCTACGGAATCTAAACCATCTTTTACCATAATTGAGCAGAAAGGACATCCGATTGCAACTGTGTCGCAACCTGTTGCAGCTATTTCTTCAGCCCTTATTTTATTGACTCTCTTATCAGAATCTTCTTCCATCCACATTTGTGCACCTCCAGCGCCACAACAGAATGAATCTTTTCCGTGCCTATCAACTTCCACATCTACACCTCCAAGGACTGCGCGTGGTTCTTCAACAATATCTCCCATCCTACCTAGATAACAGGGGTCATGATATGTTATACTCTTACCATTTTTATCTAATTCAGGTAATTTTCCTTCATCTTGTAGTTTAGCCATTATTTCCGTGTGATGGAAAACCTCTAATTCATCTGCGCCATAATCTCCGTACTCCTTACCCAATGTATGGAAACAGTGAGGGCATGATGCAACTATTCTCTTTACCCCTAATTCTTGGAATGTTGAGATATTGGTTTCTGCCAACATTTGGAATAAATATTCATTTCCGGCACGTCTAGCGGGATCTCCAGAACATCCTTCTTGCATGCCGAGTATACCCACGTCAAGACCGGCTTGTTTCATCAGAGATATTGTGGCTCGAGCAACCTTTTGGTTTCGTTCATCAAAACTAGCAGCACAACCTACAAAGTAAATATATTCAGCAGGTTGGCCTATTTTAACATCTAAGTCGGAAGCCCAATCTGCTCTTTCGTGAGTACCAAATCCATAAGGATTGGATGCTGCTTCAAGATTACCCATTGCGACATTAAGTACTTCAGGATATTCCATAGTTTCCATAACTGCATTTCTTCTTAAGTCGGTGAGTTTGGGGACATGTTCTATGTATAGAGGACATACGTCAACGCATGCATTACAGGTAGTACAGGCCCAAACAGCGTCTTCTGTGATACGTTGCATCATAGTTTCTTCTGGTTGCCCTCCACTGAGCAATATTGGTGCATTCTCATTTGCATAATCTCTTACATCATGAATAACTTGCATTGGATTCAGACTTTTTCCAGAAGCATAAGCAGGACATACGTCTTGACATCTGGCGCATGAGGTGCATGACCATCCATCTATCAATTGACGCCATGTATACTGCCCGTAAGAGCTAACGCCAAATGAATCGATATCTAAATCATCCAGTGAAACAGCTTTGCCACTTTCATCAACGGCCAAAGGCCTCATTTTACCCATCGGTTCTATATCATGGAAGAATACATTTGGAAATGCCATTACCAAATGCATGTGTTTTGACAGAGGAATCAATACCAAGAATGTGAAAATTGCTAGCATATGCGCCCAATAAGATGCTATAGCGAAAGAGTCGGATAAACCCAATGTTTCCACCCAAACTCCAATCGGCTCCCATGGAATAGGATCTTCTTTTGATTCAATTATGAAAGAAGTGGTTGTTATAGTTAATATCAAAATCAATATAAAATTACCTTCTAACTGAGATTTTCCTTTAAGTTTCTCAGGTGTAAAAACTACTCTTCTAATTAACGCTGCTGAAGCGCCCACTAGTGCTGATAAATATCCTAACTCAACGACTCCATTCCATGGGCCAATAAGTAATTTCGGCAATATTTTGTCTGAAAAGAAATTAGCAGTAGCAAGATCTAACATGTCTGATGCAAGCATTAAAAATCCCCAGAACATAAGTACATGCATTGTTCCTGCTACTCTATCTCTCAAGACTTTTTTTTGCCCTAACCATCCGAATAAAACTTCCTTTATTCTAATTCCCCATGAATCAAAACGGTCATCAGGAGAACCTAACATAACCAAGCGTATCGCTTTATTCAATTGAAATAAGAAAAAACTAGACGATAATCCTCCTAATATAATCAAGATAATCCACCCAGGAACTGGCCCATAATCAATTAAAAGTGGATGTTCCATATACAATTCTCCTCAGATAGAGTGCTAACATTTGACCGTGAAGTGTATCAGACTTCAAATAATCGCTTCATGGATATACAAATACAAGTTTCCCCAATGATAATCTCCCATACGCCTTACGGGTTACTATGGCCGAAGCTTTCGCACCCGGTAAATGCATACTTTTTGGAGAACATGCAGTTGTTTATGGTCATCCTGCAGTAGCCATAGCTATTGAGCAAGGAGTTAATGTTTCAATTAAAAAATCTGAAGAGTGGATGATTGGAGGGAAAAAATTTGATCCTTCCAAACATCCTCATATTTCACATATTTTACATGATTTGTTTCATTATAAGGGTGAGCCATTAAAAATAGAAATACAAAGTCAATTATTCTCAGCTGCTGGTTTAGGATCATCTGCTGCATTATCTAATGCCATGGGTGCTGCACTACATAAATTAGTGAACCCTAACGAAAAATTAGATGTTATAAAATTAGCAAAATTAGGGCACTCTGCTGAAGCAGCCGCGCAAGAAGGTCGCGCGAGCCCGACTGACACAGCAACAAGTTCCTTGGGAGGTTGTGTTGTTGTATCGGGAGAAAAGATAGGAGGTACGGAACATATTTTTGATACTGAATTGGTTACTCCTGAAGGGAAAAGAACTTGGTCCATCAGTAAAGCTATTTTACCGGAAGGAGTAGAGGATATTTGGTTAATATTAGGATTTACAGGAGTGGGCTCACCCACAGGAAAGATGGTTGCAGGTGTAGCTGATTTGCTATCACGTGAGCCCCATAAAAAAGATGTAATGAATGACATAAATGAAATTACTCACAGAGGCTTGAAGGCTTTATCTGTAGGAAACTTCGGTGATGTTGGAGTGGCGATGAATGAATGTCACGAACATCTCAGGAGTCTTGGTGTAAGTAATGAATCTTTAGATAGGCTAGTTGAAGCCGTTAGACCCTACTCCTTGGGTGCAAAAATGACTGGTGCAGGCGGCGGTGGTTGCATGGTCGCATTATCAAAAGAACCTCAAAGAGTTTCAGAACAAATAGAAATAGCTGGCGGCATACCAATGATTTCAAAACTATTATCAAAGGGCGTTAGGGTGCTTTAAAGTTAAATTTTGCTAAAATTTAGATTTATCATTTAAGTACTAATTAAAATATCCTTTATAAGTAGGATTATGTGGGGCGTGATATGCTTAGTGATGAAGAACGCTTGACTGTTGTAAATGTAGTAGCATCTACAAGAGTTGCAGAAGAATTAGATTTGCCAGATATTGCCATACAGTTGAATTGTGAATATGAACCTGAACAATTTCCAGGAGTAGTTTACAGAGTTGTTGATCCTAAACTTGCAATACTGATGTTCCGCTCAGGAAGAGCCGTTTGCACAGGTGGGAAAAATGAAGACAATATTCATACAGGAATTAAGCGCATGACTGAAGATTTAAAGGCTGCAGGAATCGATACATGGGATCTTAAAGATGTTGAAATAGAAGTCCAAAATATGGTTGCGACCTATTCTCTTTACTATCCAGAAGATTATGACCAGATAGCTGAGAGAGATGATATCAATTGTAAACTAATAGTGAATGAAGATGGAACTTTGAGGGCTGCAACAGATCAAGAGATAAAAGATGATGATCCAAGAATAAGAGGAGTTAAAGAAGGTGAGTTATTAGCTGGTTTGCCTAGAAAGTTGAATTTGAATAATCTGACATTCCACCTTCCATTTGATAAAGTTGAGTATGAGCCAGAACAATTCCCAGGTTTAATTTACAGACTTGATTATCCAAAGGTAGTATGTCTCATATTTGGAAGCGGAAAGATGGTGATTACAGGAGCTCGTCACAAAGATGAAATCTTAGAAGCTGTACAATTTATTCAAGATGAATTAGCAGATTTGCTTTATCAGTAAGAAACCAACTTTTATCCATCATGGCCATTACATAGGGCTATGAGAGGAGCAGGGGGTAAAGCAATTTTACTTTCGTTTCTACTTTTCTCATCAATTTCAGTTACTATCTTGAATATGGATAATTATAGTTTAGAAAATAATTTACAATATGAAACAGGAACTAGTTCTGGGTCAGTAATAATTGATATACAGAGTTGGCAAATAAACGATAATTGGATGTATGATGGTTATCTTGATGTTGGAGATTTTATAGCATCATCTGGAGTTTCTACGAATATAGAATCTCTTTATGGGACATTAGAAAAGACAGTGACGGAAATATACATATCAGAAATTGATAATCGCTCATCTCTCACATATAAATTGGAATCGGTAGGAACATATGGCGCCAATAATGTAAATCTTGACGGGCAGAATGGAGATATTACTGTTGAAATGTTAACAATTGAAATAATCAGGGCTTCTGATATGGCAGTTTTTTCTCAATCAGCTACAGTTGATATTGACTTTTGTGCAGACGTTTTGTGGTTCTGTATTGATATTGATGTTGCCGAGCTAAATGTGACAAATTCGTATTCTCCTGCTCTAGAAGGATTGGATTTTCCTTTGAGTGTTGGCGAGACATGGAATGCAGATTACCACCAAGAAACTGAATACAGTGGAGAAAGTAATTATGTAGATATCCCTGAAGATAGTGAAGATGATAATTCTTCAAGTTGGTCGGTTGTTTCTCAGGGTTTTTCTGGAGTTAGTTACAGCGGTTGTTCACAATCATATAATATTACTACATACAATAGCGATGGAGAAGAAAGTGGATATAGATGGTATTGCCCAGCAATCAAAGGCGACATAAAGTCATCTTTTATTGAGAGTATTGGTTTTGTTGCTGTTCATGAATTAACCGCATACCAACCAAGTACTAGATCAAAAGTTATCGAGATAGATATCGAGTATCCACTTTCACCAATAGATACTGAAATTTCTGCTTGGATTAATGTAACCAATCAAGGATCTCCTGTTGCCAATCAAACCATGGATTTTAGATATGAAATAGAAGACGATGTTAGGCAAATAATTACCGATGAAAATGGAACATGTCATTTGGAATTTAATACTGGGAATACATCCGATAATTCAGAATCAAATAGTGATTATGCAAGTCACGGATTAATATCTTGGATTCCTGGCAATAATATAATAGGAGTTTCGTCCCTTAGTATGGATTTAAATGTCCATGAAGTTGACTTAGTTGCCAGAAATGAAGGAGTGACAGTAGAAAGGACAAGAGATAATAATACAATAACTTTAGATCCTAGTGTAGGGTTTAATGCAATATCTGGTGATTCGTTAGTTTTTTCAGTTCCTGTTGTGAATAGAGGTTTGATTAGTTCCCCTCCCACACAATTAAGAGTAGATTCGCCAGATGGAAATACTGCATTTACTTACGTTCCTTCTTTGAATAGTCTTGAAGAATCGAGAGTGGAATTGAACTGGACTGTGCCAGAATTACAGTCTTATGGGCCAACTTATCTTGAATTTTTAGTTGACCCAGAAGAGAATATCTCAGAGGATGGTAATAGATCGAATAATCAAGGATCATTTTCATTATATGTTGGAGCGTTACCAATGGCAATATTATCATCTCCTAATGAAATAAATACACTAGAAGATATTGTGATTAGTGGATTGTCATCCATAGAACCAGATGGTGGAGATTTTGTTTGTGAATTTGAGATAGAATCAATGGGAGGTAGTTTCAATAGTATTTTAGAAGAAGATTGTGAATTGGAATGGTCATGGAATGATGATGGTAATTTTAGTATATCTTTGGTCATCACAGATGAGGAGAATGATCAGTCTTCGGCACAATCGTCGATTATTGTCCTGAATAGGCCTCCTGAAATAACATTGACTTCTGATCATGAATCAATACCGGTTCTTTCAGAAGTAACATTTGAAATTACTGAATGGAACGATCCAGATACTCAAAATCCTAATTCACCAATTGACATACTCTGGAACGATACATCATGTAAAGAAGGGCGGATAGGGTTAAAATGTACAATAACTCCTACTTCTGAAGGAGAGTTTTCAATTGGAGTATCAGCTACTGATGATGATGGAGAGACGGTTTTCGCGTCACATTCGATTGAAGTTACTAACATAGCTCCCTATGATGGGAAAATAGAAGTTTTTTCAGGTTCCCAAAAGATTACTGCAGACAATAGAGGAGTTTTTGCAGCAGATGAGGGAGAAATATTGACCATACGTGGATGGGCAAGTGATTCTGTTAACGATATCAATAGCCTTCAGTTTTCATGGATGCCGGATGCTGAAAATAATCCTGATATTAGTTATTATCATGAAGGTAGTGAGAGTATAATAAATCATAGTTATAATTATACAGGACTTCAATTAGCAACTCTACAGATAATTGATGATGATGGCGCTCCTTTAATTTTTGATAACGGACAAGAAGTATTGATAATTCCAATTGAAATATCCAATATTAATCCCTCAATAGTATCTTTGAATCAAAGGCTTCCAGTAGAAGAAGGGGAAGAATTAATTTTTGATGTAGGAGTTTCTGATAGTTTGAATGATATAGCAAGTTTATATTCGTGTTTTGATATAGATCCATCATTAGACTCTGATTCATCCGGTTTGAGTGATGATGATTGTGATTTTAATTCAAATTATATGTCGTATACATGGGAAGATGCTAGTAAAGTTCCGGAATATATCATATTCCATGTGAGTGATGATGATAATGCTTCAGCAAGTATAGAAATAGAAATAGATGTTAGGAATGTTAGGCCTACTGCAGTAGCAGAACCTGATTCAATAAATCCAGTTCAAGGTAATTTCATTTCATTGAGTGCGAATGGTACAATTGATTCAGAACATGACATTGAAAATATGATATATCACTGGGATATTGACATATCTGTAGACTCCGATAATGATGGCGATCCAGCGAATGATGTAGACATGCAGGGAAGGTGGGTACAAGTTATTTACGATACTGAGGGAATGAAAAATGTCAAATTAACTGTTTATGATGAGTCGGAAAGTAATTCTGTCTACATGGTTGTTGATGTAGCAAAGGCTCCATTTGATTTCAAAACAAGTTTTAAAGAAAATTCAGCATCTATTTTACTAATTATCTTGATTGGTATCGCAGGAATAGTTTTGGCACAGAGATATCGGGAAAGTAAAGTAGTAGAATCTGAAAAGGAAGAGGTTCCTATTTCAATTGATCAATTATTCGATGATTCAGAACTAAAAACTTCAAAGGAAGAAAAAATAGGGAATGAAGTCAAAGAAGAAACTGAGAGTATGCCTTCTGAATCTCTTAACCAAATAAATTTTGATAAATTGGAAGAAGATAAAATAGCCATAAATGAGATTCTAAGTGATGAAGACATCGAAGCACTCTTTGAGGAGTAGTGTCTCCGACTTAATTATGGTTAATCTCTTTCGCCTTTTGGGATTGCCAAATCCCAACCCTTCAAACCCACCTAAAGAGATAAAATATTCTAGAGGAAAAAATAAATCTAGAGAAAAGAATAGTATGCTAATATTATCAGATATACGCATCTCTGAAAGAACAAATCGGCTGATGGCCAAACCAAGTCGTAAAGTGATATATCTAAAACCAGATAAATTACACCGATTACACCTGAGTGGGATGGGGCAAGAATTGGCTAAAGGGAATATGTTATTAGTCGACCTAGGGGGTTTGATACACATGCCCAGTCAGACTGCAAAATGCAACCGAGAAGTTAACCAATTAGCTGAAAATAATGGTTTGATTGCATTTGCTTTGAATGATTCTGATACTTTAATAATGATTCCGGGTTCAAAAATGCGTGTTGACACTAAGAAACATATTCTTGGACTATCTGAATTGAAAAAATCGTGAATTATTTTTTCTCGCCTGGCTCATAAGAGACCTTATCATCTTCAAGCCATGAGTCTAATTCCTTAGACGTGATCTCTTTTACCGTTATTTTCATAAAATCTCTATATGCCATCCATTTTTCAATTTCTTTAATATCATCTCCTCTTTTTTCCTTACGAACTATGGAAGCATCAGAGTAGATAATGCAATGTTGTAAGAATTTTGTAACTAATTTTCTTTTTTCTTCTATTTTCATCACGCAACACCTAGATCTAACATTAATTTCTCCACATGTCCTTTTGCCCTAACGCCATATTTCGCCCATGCAATTAAACCATCCTCAGAAATAGCAAATGTAGACCTCAGGCAACCCATGTATTCTTTTCCATACATATTTTTCATCCTCCATGTGCCATATAATTTATGAAGGTCAGAATCTTTATCTACAACTAAATCAAATGGCAATTCAAATTTGTTAGTAAATTTTTCATGGCTAGTAGCAGAATCTGTAGAAACTCCTATCACTTTCCATCCAGTTTCTTCAAATCTAGAAAAATTATCACGAAAATCACATGCTTCAATAGTGCAACCCGGCGTATTGTCTCTTGGATAAAAATACAAAATAATACCTTTGTCCTGATTGATAATTTCAGATAATTTTATTTTTGTTCCATCAGTAATTATACATTCAAATTCAGGCGCTAAATCTCCAACAGATAGTTCCACTACTTCATCCATAACAATGCGTAACGGGCATCACACATGAAATCTAGTTTTTCCCGATCATTGAAGTCACTCGTACAGAAGATGGTTTGTCAGGAGGGTCACTAAATCCAAAATTAATGGAGTCGGAAAGTTTTGAAATATCTCCAAAGGGTTCTTGTTTATATTTAGCAAATCCTTTTTTGACCCATGAAATACTTCTCACCATATACCATTCTTTCATATTATTATTTGTTCTACCATAAGTCTTTGTACCGAAAATTAGATTGGCAAAAAAATATTCAACACTTGAAATAAACCATCTAGGGCGCTTAAATGGGATGGGGAAACTCCAACCCCACTCTAAACAAACAAACAAATCTTCGGATTCTATTTCTATTTTGTTTTTATTTCTTTTAACATTTAATGGGGCGATTATTACTTCTTCGAAAGAATAAATATTGGAAACATAATTTGCACATTCTATTGAAGAAGAAACTAGAATTCTTTTTCCATCTGGCCTTGCCCACATGATATTGGTAAAACTCCCAAGAGGAGAATGTGACCAATCTCCAATAACTATTCGCTCCCCAGAAGAGAAAGCCGAAGACGTAATCCTACCTTCAAAAATATCCATATCTTCACTTTCTTGATTCTAAAATAATTTGTTTTTTGGTTGCCGCCCATGAACATATCAAACAGTTACTCAGATTATGCCTTAAGGCTGGACAATGTTCTCTTCCAAAGTATATTATTTGTAGATGTCTTCGGTTCCACGTATCTTGAGGGAATAATTTTTTTAGATCATTTTCTGTTTGGACAACGGATTTTCCTTTTGACAACCCCCATCTTTTGGCTAATCTGTGAATATGTGTATCTACAGGAAATGCCGGTAAACCAAATGCCTGTGACATTACTACACCTGCAGTTTTATGGCCAACACCTGCAAGTGATTCAAGAAAATCCCATTCGGGTTTTATTATTCCTCCACTGTCGATAATTTGTTCAGCCATTTTTTTCAAATTTTTTGCTTTCGTTGGTGCTAAACCAACCTCTCTGATAATACTTTGAATTTCGTCTATTTCTAGAGAATTCATTTTGATAGGAGTGTTTGCTACTTCAAATAACTTAGGAGTTACTTGGTTGACCTTTTTATCAGTAGTTTGTGCAGAAAGCATGACTGCAACAAGAAGAGTATAGTCATCACTATGATCCAATGGAATAGGTTGTTCTGGATATAATTCATCCAATAATTTGCCTATCTCATTGGCTTTCTCAATCCTACGCATTCTACTCCCTCTGATCATCTTTAATGCCCAAAATAAATGCTGTAATTAGACATAATGCCGGTATTCCATAACAAGGACCATACATAAATTCCCCTCCTTCCATTGAGTCTGAAGTAGTGCCCCCTAATGCAATATAAGAAATCAAACCTAAAACTAAACTCGGTAACACGGCTACTCCTACAAATACAAGTCCGCGTACTAATCCCATGCCTTCGACTGATACTAATATTTGATGAAGTTTCGTTATTTGCCAAAGAGATTCTCGATTTCTGTCCTAGATTTTGTATTTAGTACATCTTCATTTTCTAGCCAGCCTTTTCTTGCGATTTGAGTACCATACCATACATCGTTGAGGCCTTTAGTGTCATGGGCATCTGGATTAATGCATATTGGTACACCCAATTCTTTGGCATATTTACAAAATTTCCAATCTAAATCAAGTCTGTAAGGAGAAGCATTAATTTCAACCGCCTTTAATATTCCTTCTTGATTAAACTCTGCCATTTTACGGAGAATTGCATGCATGTCTAATGGGAATCCTTCTCTTCCCTGTAAGATTCTTCCCGTAGGATGCCCTAATATAGTAAATGTGGGGTCTTCAATCGCTTTAATTAAGAATTCTGTATTAGTTGATTCGTCCCTATTTTTCCAACTTCCGAGGGCATGAACAGAACCGATAATATGTGAAAAGGAATTGCGTATTTCTAAAGAATAATCCAGTTTCCCATCTGATAATATATCACATTCTGAACCATGGAATAATTTAAAATCGATATTTTCATTTAGGTAATGTTTGTTCAGTTTTTCGATTTCAAGAGATTGGGCGATTATTTCGCCACTTGGAATTCCTATTTGCCTACCTCCTATATTTAGAGACTCTGAATGATCGGCTATTCCTAAATACTTCCAACCAAGATTAATGGCATGATTGGCCATTTCTTGCAAGGTTGCAGCACCATCAGAAGCAGTTGTATGATTATGGAATGCTCCCTTTAAATCATTAACTTCGATTAGTTTTGGGAGATTACCTTGTATTGCTGCTTCTATTTCCCCCATATCTTCACGTAACTCTGGAGGGATCCATGCCATCCCTAAATTCTTGTATATTTCTGCTTCATCATTACAAATAAGTGTATTCTTAGCGGCATCCATGCCTATCTTATTGCCTGCTTCCTTCTCTGAAAATAATCCAAATTCATTTAATCTCAAGCCTTTTTCAATCGCTTTTTGACGCATTCGTATATTATGTTCCTTCGAACCCGTGAAGTAAGCTAAAGTAAAGGGAAATGTTTCTGGATTAACTATTCGGATTTGGGCATCAATTGTTGCGTTACTAGATCTTTCAGAGAGACTTTCGGAAAGAGCAAAATCCATCTCGTTATTACTAATGGTGTCGGCCAACATTTCTGCTTCCAAAATTAAGCTGATTTTTGAAGTTCCTTGACCTTTTACTTCAGCGATACCTGGTAAACTCATGATTTCTCTGATGATATCTTCTTGGTATTCGGGATTGGCACCTAAAACTATATCTAAATCGCCGATTGTTTCCCTCATTCTTCTAGCGCTCCCAGCGAGTTGTGCCTTTGCTACATTGGGAATTTTTGATATCTTATCTTCTAATACGCGACCATAAGCAAGGCCAATATCCATCCTACTTCTTCCCTGATATCTATGAAGTAATTCAATCCCTTCAAGATATTTTTCTTGACTTTTTGAGCCGAAACCTTCCAAAGATGCTATGTGGTTATTTTCGCATGCAGATTTTAATTTGTCTAGTGAATCAATATTCAATTCTTCGTAAAGTAATCTAACTCTTTTTGGACCCAAACTAGGAATTCCTGTCATCTGTATCAATCCAGGAGGAATCTTGTCATATAATTCGTTAAGATTGCCCCATGAGCCATGTAAAACTGCTTCAGAGATAAGGCCACCAATTCCTTTCCCAATTCCTTTTATTTCAGTAATTCTATTCTCTTTGACAACTGATAGTAAATCTTCTTCTAATGTAGCCAAAGCACGACTTGCATTTTGATATGCTATGACCCTGAATCTATTAGCACCATCTAATTCAAGTAAAATAGCTACTTGTTCGAATGTATTGGAGATTTGTGTTTTTGTCATATGAGGAGGAGAGGGGCTCTGCGATTGAGGCAAACGCCAGGCAGAAACACTAACCATGTTAGTAACGTAAAGTCATATAACTTCATATTGCCCCTCTTTTGTTCAATAATAACCCCCTAATATAAACAACTAATGACGTTTCCGCGTATCATGGATTTAGTCAATATAGTAGAGAACATATCACTTGGGCTATGTGGCATATCTACTCTACTATGGATATCAATAGGAACTCTCTCCAGAACGGAAAGTGGCGAAATACTTGCCCAGAGAACAATTATGGTAATGTGCTCCGCCTCTGCTTTACTCCTATTTTTACTGCACTATTTAGGTGGAGAGTTATGGGGTTCAAGAAATGCTGCCAGGCCTTTAGCAGTACTGGCAATAGTTGTAGCACTCACTGCATCTCTCAACGTTAAAGGGAAGGACATACAAGGAGAAATTAATCCTCATCAAATAATGAAAATGCGCAGAGAAGAAAAATGACACTATTATTGTTCAACATTTAATTTATCATCAATAAAGGAACGCATGTATGCTGGCAACTCACCATTGACAAAAATTACATCATTTACTTCTTCTAATTTCATCAGTGAATAATATATTTGCATTGCAGTCATTGGAGTAGCAGAACAACCAGTACATCCTCCTTCTAATGAGATCATAATAACTCCGTCGCTAGTGTCTAAAACATTAACAACACCATCATGTGCATCAAGAATGGCTTGAACTGGCCCTACAGACTCCAAAATAACTTGTTTGTCAACCATCTTGTGAGCCCTCCGGCATAATGCAAGAGGGGGTAGGCTTTCAAACACTCCCTCATACGAGGTCTATGGCGGGTTGTATTCGAGTACTACTCCTCGATTTACTGGTTGAAAGAGCAGAATTTGGACATGGAGGAAATCAAGAAGTCATAAGGCCGTTCTTAAAAAATTCTGAAGTTGAAGTTTTACTATTGACCCCTCAAATGCAGTCTTTTGAATCAGGACATAAAACAGAAAAAGAAGTTGAAATGCCATTAGGGAAAGAAGATGTTCCCAATTGGGATGATGAATACCCTTTTTGGGAAAATAATATAGTAGAATTAGAATCAAGAAAAGTTAATTTTCATCGAATAATAATGCCAATGCACAATGACGACACAAAAATGAAGAAATGGGTAGAAGATTTATCAGTTGATGCTTTGGTTTGTTCGGGCTCTAGGAGAAATGTCAGTATTTGGGAAGAATGGATGGGCCCTGCTGCAACTCTTATGAGAGTAGTTGCAAATTCTGGAACTCCCACTTTGGGCATTTGTTTTGGGCATCAACTATTATGTCACTCATTGGGAAGTAAAATAAAACGCGCTGACTCTTTATCGAGCGGAATCTGGGAGTTAAAATTAACCGAATATGGACATAATGATCCTTTATTAACATCACATATAGAACCTGATGCACAAATATACGGACTATATACTCACCAAGATCATGTTGTTACTATTCCAAATTCATGTAAACTAATAGGAATGGCGGACCATAACTCAATTACTGCTATAAGAGTAAATGATCAATTAGGTAATCCTTTACCAGCATGGGGGATACAATTCCACCCAGAAGCGGCTAGAAAGAGAATAGAGCGTGCTTATGAATGGGGCCATATTACAGAAGAAGAGTTTGAGTCATTCAAAGGAGAACATGATGGTGCAGGCATTCTATCTTCATTTGCATGTATCGTATTGGAAAATAACTCTTAATAGAGGATTAACCTACTTGTAATCAGGATTCTGATTATAAGTAACTCTTTGGTCCGCGGGACAGAAGGTGGACACAATGAATGACAATATACCATTAATAGCAGCAGCAGCAGGAATTTTAGGTTTACTGATTGCTTATGCACTATACAAGAAAGTAAATGATGTAAAAATTGATAATAAGACAGTAGGAGACATTACTCAAGAGATCCAAGACGGGGCAATGGCTTTCCTGAAGGCCGAATATAGGGTGCTATTTGTTTTTGTAATAATTGTCGGCATAATACTTTCAATCCTAAATGATGTTGAGACAGCAATTGCTTTCTTGGCTGGGGCTCTTGCTTCTGTAGCGGCTGGATTCTCAGGGATGAGGGCGGCGACCTCTGCTAATGGCAGAACTGCTATGGCCGCTAAGAATGATGGACAAGCAGGTGCATTATCTGTATCCTATAATGGCGGCGCCGTTATGGGCCTCTCAGTAGGAGGATTAGGTTTACTAGGTATTTCTTTGATTGCATTTTGGTTGGATGCCGCTAATCCCGATACAGAAAATCTTTCAGCGGCAGCTGGGTTTGGAATGGGTGCGTCATCAATAGCCCTATTTGCACGTGTAGGTGGAGGAATTTATACCAAAGCGGCAGACGTTGGGGCTGATTTAGTTGGTAAAGTAGAAGCAGGAATTCCTGAAGATGATCCTAGAAACCCCGGAGTTATCGCAGATAACGTTGGAGATAATGTCGGCGATGTCGCAGGAATGGGTGCAGATATTTTCGAATCATTTGTTGGTTCGATTATTGCTGCAATGATTATTGCAAGTAATTCCGATGTTATGACGGTTGACTATGTCATAATGCCAATAATGCTTGGACTAATAGGTTACTTGGCATCCATAATTGGTGTTTTCTCAATGACATTCCTAAAAAATGGATCAGACCCAGCGGCTGCATTAAGAAATACCACATTTATTGCAGCTGTTTTATTCTGGATTGGCGGTTATCTCTCAATTACACAAGATTTGATGGATGTTGAGATGGGGGTGATGCATTCAGTCGTACTTGGAAGCATTGTTGGAATAATGATTGGACTAGTAACAGAATATTACACTGGAATTGAGCCTGTGTTTGGAATTAAGACAAGAGCGATTCCTCATATTGGAGAAATGTCAAAAACAGGTCCGGCAACAAACGCTATTGCTGGCCTTTCAGTAGGGATGATGTCAACATTCCTCCCGATTATCTTGATTTCCATTGGCATATTAGGTGCAAATGAATTCAATAACGGCGGAGAAATGGGGCTATATGGAATTGCAATGGCTGCAATGGGAATGTTAGCAACAGTTGGAGTAACAATGACCGTGGATGCATATGGCCCTGTAGCAGATAATGCTGGAGGGATTGCGGAAATGAGTGGCCTAGGAGATGATGTAAGGGCAATTACTGATGAATTAGACTCAATAGGAAATACTACTGCTGCAGTCGGCAAAGGTTTTGCAATAGGTTCAGCGGCATTAACTGCACTTGCTTTATTCGCTGCATATACTGCAGCAATAGATGGTGATTTAGATCTAAATCTTACTAATCCAATGGTCGTAATCGGACTCATGATAGGAGGAGGTTTGCCATTTGTAGTAGCAGCAATGACTATGACTTCGGTGGGCAAGGCTGCTGGAGAAATGGTAATTGAGATAAGAAGACAATTCAAAGAAATACCTGGGCTATTAGATGGAGTTGAGGGAGTAAAACCTGATTCGAAAAAATGTGTGGATATCTCAACGCAGGCCGCACTTAGGGAAATGGTTGGACCAGGAGTCGTAGCAGTTTCAGCGCCAGTAATAGTTGGTTTGGCACTAGGTTGGGATGCACTTGGAGGGCTCCTAGCGGGCTCTCTTGTTACAGGAGTATTGATGGCATTATTCATGGCTAATGCAGGGGGCGCTTGGGATAATGCCAAGAAAGCTATTGAGCAAGGCCATATTTCAGGTGCGGTTAAAGGAGATTCTGCTCATGACGCTGCAGTAATTGGAGATACAATTGGAGATCCTTTCAAAGATACTTCAGGGCCATCTCTCAATATATTGATTAAAT
>Ga0208277_1001068_pt1 | contig 16142 bp, 8 predicted proteins | sample ETNtaG_5_FD_185782 | JGI IMG/M metagenome (GOLD analysis project Ga0208277, IMG submission 185782) | Marine microbial and viral communities from oxygen minimum zone, Eastern Pacific Ocean - ETNP201406SV205 (SPAdes) (version 2) | ecosystem: Environmental > Aquatic > Marine > Oceanic ...
CTGAACAATATCTTTTGCTAAAGAGTAATCACCTGACAAACTAACCGCATAACTAAATAATTTCCTATTAAATTTATTAATTAGTTCGGTAAAGGCAGCTTCATCGCCTTTTTGTAATAATTTGATAAGCTCTTTATCAGAATTCATATAACCAAATATATAAATAAGATTTAAAAATATTTTAATTGAAATTTCTAGGGGGAAATTGTATAGCAGCTGTAATAAGGGTATGAGTAATTCTATAAACAAAGAGTTTGAAGACTTAATTATTGGTTACATTAACCAAACATCAACAATTGAGGATCTAAAAACAATTATAGAAAAATTAAAGCAGCCAAAAAATGTTAGCCTATTTAAGGCATATATTAAGATAAATTATTATTCAATATATATAATGAATCAATCGGATACAGAATCAATAATAAAGGAACTTAAATCTAGAATATCTAAGGAAGAATCAAAATCTAAGCGACCTTATATTTTATTAAATACAATAAAATACGCAGCTGTTTTCTGTTTGATATTCGGTTTGGGATATTATTCTAGTATTAATTCTGAATCACTGGATGAACCCCAAAAAATTATTCCAAAGTCAAATGATATTGTCCTCACCTCAGATGATAGTAAGGTTATTTTAGAAAAGGATGACAATAAAACAGATGACAAAAAAATTATTTCTAAAATTAATCTTATTCAAAAGTCAGATCAACTTATATATGATAATAACATCGATATAAAAGAGCTAGTTTATCATAGCCTAAAAGTTCCTTATGGTAAAAGATTCAATATAGTTTTTTCTGACGGAAGCAAAGCTTATTTAAATAGCGGTAGTTTTATAAGATATCCAGTAAAATTTATTAAGGGCAAAAAAAGAGAGGTTTTCCTTGTAGGAGAAGCTTTTTTTGATGTTACAGAAAATAAAAATGAATTATTTACAGTCAATTCAAACGGAATTAATGTTGAAGTTTATGGGACTAAGTTTAATGTGCGAAATTACAGTGAAGATTTCAATTCTGATATCGTACTAGTAGAAGGCTCAGTTGGGATAAAAAATGATGAATTTTCAGAACAAACTCTACTAAAACCTGGCTTCAAAGGTTCAGTTGATAAAGAAAACTTTAGAGTTAAAACCTCAAAAGTAAATACTAAAATTTACACCTCTTGGATTGATGGTGAAGTAATTTTTAGAAATGAAACATTCAGCCAGATACTAAAAAAATTAGAACGCCTATATAACGTTACAATTATTAATAATAAAAATGAATCATTAGATGAGGTATTTAATGCCGCTATCGATGTGGAAAACGAGAATATAGAACAGGTATTAAAGTATTTCAATAAGATCTATAATATCGAATATCAAATTTTTAACAATAAAATAATTATTAATTAACCAAAAAAATAGGGAGGATACCATCAATATCCCCCCTTGTTTTGAAATAAACCCTAGTGTAAACCAAATGATTTAAATCTTATCAAAATTATGAAAAACAAACTGAAAAACTGCTATAAAACAAGCAGTTTCAAAATGACTATGAGACTTTCAATCGCTTTATTTTTAATTTTCAATTTAACCATGGCTAACTCTTTTTCTCAAGAGAAAGTCACACTTGATGTTAAAGATGCGGTTATAACTCAAATTTTAGACGAAATAGAAGCTTTAACAGATTATAAATTTATCTATCAATTAAGCGTATTCGATTTTAACAAGAAGGCATCTATTTTTGTGAAAAATGAACCAATTAAAACGGTTTTAGACATGATTTTTGAAAATCAGCTCGAATATGTAGTGATTGACAAAAAAGTTCTTTTAAAAGCAAAAGAAAAAATTGTTGAAAAAGAAGAAATTATTTTGGAAGAAATTGAACTTCAAAAAAGAACTATTACCGGAAATGTTAATGATTCTGATGGGAATCCCTTACCAGGAGCATCAATCCTGGAGGTCGGCACTCAAAACGGAACTTCAACAGATTTTGATGGGAACTTCTCAATTGAATTAGAGAATGAAAACGCTGAGCTTCAATTCTCATTCGTTGGCTTTAAACCCCAAACTCTAAATGTTGGTTCTTCTGATATATTAAATGTTACTTTACTTGCAGACGCATCTTCTCTTGATGAAATTGTTGTCACAGGTTATGGAACTCAGTTATTAAGAAATATTACAGGTTCAGTTGCAACTATTGATTCTGAAGTAATAGAAAATAGATCTTTAACAAGCGCTGGTGCTGCCTTATCTGGAACAACAGCAGGAGTATTTGTTTCTCAGAACTCAGGGGAAGCAGGGCAGGATGAAATTTCCATTAGAGTAAGAGGTGTATCAACATTAAATAATTCAGCCCCTCTTGTTATTATCGATGGTATTGAAGGTGATATTAACCTACTTAACCCAAATGATATAGAATCTATATCAGTATTAAAAGATGCAGCTTCAGGAGCTATATATGGGTCCAGAGCCGCAAATGGTGTGATAGTTGTAAAAACAAAAAGAGGGTCAAGAAACCAAGATGCTCAATTTACTTATTCAGGAACATTTGGGACTTCTTCAGCAGTAAAGCTGCCAGAATTAAATTATGATCCAGCTTATAATATGGAATTTAAAAATTTAACAAGAACAAATTTTGGAGGAGAGCCGATTTACACAGATGCTCGAATTGCTGAAGCTCGTTCACAAAACAATTGGTGGAGTGATCCTATGAATGATCTAATACAATCAGCACCTGTAAATGTCCACGACCTTAGCGTATCAGGGGGTTCTGAGAATATTAATTATAGAGTCGCTTTAGGAATTGTAGATCAAGAAAGTATTGCAGCTGGAGGTAATTATTTTGATCGTCATAACGTCAGAATTAATTTAGACGCAAGCCCTACTGATAAGATTGATGTGGGAACAACTATTTCTCTCTCAAGAAGTAAATATGATAATACACAACAAGCTTTTGCTTCTTCTGCAACTCTTAATGGTGCACAAGCTTTGGGATCTCAACTTCACAATATATTAGGTCCTATTTTCAATGCAGATGGTAATTATGCAATGATAACAGCTGGTGATGCTGGCTTTAATGTAGGCCCAGGAACTGGTTATAATAATAACTATGGTTATGTAAACGGAGATTACTACAGTAATAACCGTATTATAAATAATGTTTTATTAAATGCATACATTTCTTATGAACCAATTGAAAATTTAAAAATAAAGGCGACTGGAGCTATAAGAAATAGAAGTACTGGAACTAGTCAATTTCATAAATCAGTTAAAAATTATTACCCTGATGGTGGATCATTTACTGCTCCAGGAGCTAATGGTAGATTTCGTTCTAATGAAAATATAGAATTTTTTACTGAAACCTATTTTGTAACAGCAGATTATAATATAGATCTTGGTGAAGGAAATCTAAAAGCTCTTGTTGGATACAGTCAAGAGGAAAATAACATTTCTAATTTTTACGCATCTAGAGATGGGCATCTAACTGATGGTATCAAGGTATTAGATGCTGGTCAACCGACAAATCAGTTAAATAATGGTTCTGAGACAGGGTTTTCTGTTCAGTCATTATTTGCAAGAGTAAATTACAACTATAAAGGCAAATATTTATTAGAGGCTAATTTAAGGCAAGACGGGAGTTCAAGATTCTTGAATGAGAAATGGGGTACATTCCCATCTTTTTCAGCAGGTTGGATTTTATCTGAAGAAAACTTCTTGAGTTCTTCAAGCACCATAAATTATTTGAAGCTGAGAGGTTCGTGGGGAAAACTTGGAAATTCAAATATTCCGAATTTTGCGTTTGCTAAAGCTTTAAGTCTAAGTGAAGGGTATAGTTTTGGAGGGACAATAGTCCCAGGTGTTGGACAAACTTCTTTAGGTAATGAAAACCTTAGCTGGGAAAAAACAACAACTACTAATTTTGGAGTTAATCTAGTCTTAAATAACGGACTAGGTATTGATTTCGATATATTTAAAAGACAAACCGATGATATCCTTTTTAATCTTCCAGTAAACGTTCTAACAGGATTTACATCTCAAATTCAAAATGCTGCTAGCATGGAGACAACTGGTTGGGAGTTAGCTTTGAACTATAGTAAAAATTTCGGTGAATTTAATCTACAATTAGGGGCAAATATCTCAAATGCTGAAAATGTAGTAACTGATCTTAATCCTAATCTTATTGGAGGAGAAACAGATAGAATTTTCTTAAATAACGGTGCTATTTTGGGAGAAGGATATAGACCAGCCGCTTTTTGGGGATTTGAATCCGATGGAATATTTAATGACGCTGCAGAACTCAGCTCCGCACCAGATCACTCTTTGATGGGATCTGAGGTTGGTGATGTTAAATTTATAGATCAAGACGGGGATAATGTTATTACCCTTGAGGACAGAACAGAACTCGGAGTCGATGTGCCAGAAATTACTTATGGATTTAATCTTTTTGCAAGTTATAAAAACTGGGATCTAGCAGCAATTTTTCAAGGTATAGGTAAAGCAAGTTTCCAAGGTCAATTTGAGCTATTCAAGCCTTCTTTTGCAGGACAAGTAACAGCTGATCTATGGGAAGATAATTGGACTCCACAAAATACTGATGCTATGATGCCAAGAGTTTGGGCAGGCGCAGGGGCAAGTCCAAGTGATGTATATCCTAGTGATTTCTTTATTTGGGATAGAGCTTATCTAAGATTAAAAAACTTGCAGGTAGGATATACTTTTGACCTAAAATCAATAAAGATTGATAGCATACGTGCCTTTTTCAACGGTACCAATCTTTGGACATCTACTAATTTTCCAATGATTGATCCTGAAATTAGAACTGGGGTTGGAGCTAATGAGCTCAGCGGTGAAGGTCAAGAACCTAATGCTGGTAGAGCAACACTAATGTTCCCACAGCTAAGAGTATTGTCATTTGGAGTTCAAGCAAAATTTTAATAACATAAATTTATAAATCATGAAAATTAAAAATTTATTATTAGTAACATCTATTTTTTCTTTCACGCTATTTTTTACTAGCTGTGATGAAGATTTCTTAGTAAAATCTGACCCAGGAGCTGGAACAGTTGATGGGTTTTTTCAAACTGCTGACGATTTTAAGTTAGGAATTAATGGAATATATAATTCTTTAACTGAAGCAGGATATTTTGTGACCTTTTGGGGTGGTAACTATTTCCATATGAATATGGAATTTGATGTAGTTTCTGACAACATGGTAGGTCAGGGCGCTGCATGGAAAGGATATAGTGAGTTAGCAAGTGGACTAGCCACACCTTTGTCTGGAGGAATTACAGATTGGAAATTTAATTATGGAATGGGAGCCATTTCTAAAGTAAATACAATGTTGGACGTTATGGAAAATGTTGACTTTGGAGCTGAAGGTTCCGCTAAATGGGAAGCTGAGTTAAGATACCTCCGAGGGTTTTTATACGCAGATATGGCATTTTTATACGGTGGTATGCCTATAATTACAACTCCAGTTAACGCTGATGAGGCTAATGAAATAACAAGATCTTCTCAGGCTGAAACCTATGCTCAAGCAATTTCAGATTTAGAATTTGCTGCTTCTAATCTTGGTGAAACACCAACTGATGGACAAGTTGGAAGACCAACTAATATGGCTGCAACAACTGCAATAGCGTATGCTAAATTAAACCAAAAAGATTATTCTGGAGCTGCATCTGAATTTGCTAAGGTTATAGCAAAAGAAGGAGGAGCTGTTGGACTTGTATCCGCTGATCTTTGGGATTGTTTGAATAGAGGTTGCGCTGAAGACAGTAAGGAAATTATATGGTCAATTCAAAATGGACCTGGAGCGGAAGGAAGTGGTGACTTTATTCCAATGGGTATTCCAACTCAATCTGGTTATAATGGATGGTCTGGTCACAAATTTACTCAAGACTTAGTTGATGCTTTTGGAATGGCTAATGGTTTACCAATTACTGATCCAGCTTCTGGTTATGATCCAGCAAACCCACTCGAGGGAAGAGATCCAAGATTAAAAATGACTTTTTATTTTGAAGGAGATGTTTATGATGGAGGAACTATTGGTGATGCAGAATTTGGAGGTGTTTGTTGTAATGGTGATACAAGATTAATGGCAAATTTAGGGATTGCACCTGTTTTTCCTAGGAAATATACTGCTTCACCTGAACATACCCCTGAAGCATTTGAACAAATGAACACTATTGAGTTTGGATCACCTATGGATATAAATATCTTTAGGTATTCGGGAGTTTTACTTGCTCATGCAGAAGCACTTAATGAGTCTGGGAATACTTCGGCAGCCTACGCAGGAGTTAATAAAGTTAGAAATAGAGCAGGTCTACCTGATCTAGCAGATGGACTTTCTCAGACAGAAATGAGAGAAGCGATTTTACATGAAAGTAGAGTAGAACACGCTCTTGAAGGAAGAAGATATTATGATCTTAAAAGAGCTGGAATTTTAAGGGAGACTGTTAATTCCAATAAAGGTTGGGATCTTCATGGAGGGGCAAATTATAAACCTCACTTTGATCTTTGGCCATTTCCTGGGAATTTTATAGACAACAGTCCAAACATTGAACAAAACCCTGGATACTAGTTAGTATATAGTTAATATTGTTAGATTTAAAAGGTAGGGGATTTTTCCTCTACCTTTTTTAAGTATAAGCATGAAAATATTTCTATTTTTTTTCCTTTTTTTAAACTTTTATCTTTTTGGACAAACACCATTTTCAGATAGCACTTTAGATGCTGGAATAGATAATATTTATGATGTCTACCAGGGGCTTTTTGGTGGAGGTGCAGTTGCTTTTGATTACAATAATGATGGATATGAAGATTTATTTATTACTGGCGGTCAAGGGCAGGATGTTCTTTACAATAATAATGGAGATGGAACATTTAAAGATGTTACAAAAGAATCTGGACTTTATAAGGAAAAAATGATCGTTACAACTGGTGTTTCGTCTGCAGATGTAAATAAGGATGGATTTATTGATTTATTTATAACGACAATTGCTTCCGAGGTTGATCCATCAAAAAAAAAGAAAACTTTAGCACCTAACTTATTATACATAAACAATGGTGATGGGACTTTTAGTGATTTTAGCTCAAAATATGGAATAACAAAAAATAACTTCTCTACATCTTCTTCTTTTGGAGACATTAATGCTGATGGTTATCCAGATTTATTTGTTGGGAATTATTTCAAAAACTTTTATTTTGAAGATAGCCCTTTCAATACTCATAATATTGCTCTTCTGAATCACTATTCAATTAACGAGGAATATGAAACCGGTGATGATGAATTGTTTATTAACGTTGAAGGGAAATATTTCAAAGAGGTTTCAGATTTACTTTTGGATTCAGGTAAAGGTTATGGCTTTGGAGGTGTTTTTACAGATTTTGATAATGACAATGATTTAGATTTATTTATTATTAATGACTTTGGTGAAACAAGCGAATCTAATAGATTGTTAGTTAATCAATATCCAGATTTGAGATTTGAAAATAAAAGTAGAGAGCTTAAAATAAATTTCGGTCTTAAATCAATGGGAGTTGGTGTTGGAGATTATAATAATGATAATTTTTTGGATTATCATGTAACAAATATTTTTGCTGGACCATTTATAGTAAATAGAGGAGATGGGCTCCCCTTTGTGAATCTCATGAACAATGTTGGAACTGGGGTAAATAAAATAAAAAGTTTTAATGACCGTGAAGCTGTAATTATAGGATGGGGAAGTATTTTTTTAGATTACGATAATGATTCTGACCTAGATTTATTTAATTCAAATGGGCCTATTAACCCACTGGTTAATCCCATACCAAATACATTATTTGAAAATAAGGGAAGAGTTTATGAATTAAATGAGAAATCAGGTGTAATGGACTATGGTATAGCAAGGGGTTCAATACATTTTGATTATGACAATGATGGTGATCAAGATATATTTGTTGTAAACCAAAGACCAGTAAATGATATGACTTACAGAGGAGGGGTTGTTGGATCTAAATTATACAGAAATGATTCCTCAAATGATAATAATTGGTTGAAAATTAAATTAAAGGGAAATCAATCTACAACAAGAGGTTTAGGAGCAAGGATAAGAATTGTCTGTGATGATTTGAGTATGATAAGAGAAGTAGATGGTGGATCGAGTCACGCTTCACAAAATAGTTCTGTTATTCACTTTGGATTAGGCGAGAAGATAAAAGTAGATTCTTTAATTGTCACATGGCCTGGAGGTAAAAAACAGTATCTTATGGATTTAATTCCAAATAATCTAATTGAGATTGAAGAAACTATTATTAAAGAGCCTTCGTTTATAGAATCTTTTTTAGAATATTTTAACTGGAATTAAAACTTTTAGTTTTTAAAAATTCCAATGAAAAAGGAGCTATTACTTTATATTATAATGATTTTTTTAGTCAACTTTTCTTTTTCACAAGAGGAAAGTATCGCTAGAAAGTGGAATGAGGTTCTTCTAAATTCAATCCGAAATGATTTGGCAAGGCCAACTGTTCATGCACGAAATTTATTTCATATATCAGCAGCGATGTATGATGCTTGGGCAATTTTTGATACTGAATCAAAACCCTATTTTATAAATCAGAGTAATCATGATTACTTTATTCCCTATACAAAAACTGAATTTAATGGTCCTTTAGATCAAAATAGAGAAAAAGCGATCAGCTATGCTGCCTATAGGCTATTAATTCATCGTTATGAGATTTCGCCGGGTTTTAGAAAATCAAAAAAGGCTATTGATTCGTTATTTGAAAAATTGGGCTATGATAAAGAATTTAAATCTACAGATTATAAAAATGGAAATGCTGCAGCTTTAGGAAATTATATCGCTAAGAAGATAATAAGTCACACATGGAATGATGGAGCAAACGAAAAATATTTTTATACCAACCTATTCTATGAACCTAAAAATGACCCTTTAATTCTAAAAAATTCTGGTATTAAGGGCTTGAAGGATCCCAACCGATGGCAACCACTTGCATTTGAAAAGTTTATTGATCAATCAGGAAATGAATTGGCTGGGTCTGTTCCAGAATTTTTGGGCCCTGAATGGGGATCTGTGAAGCCTTTTAGTATAGCTCAGAAAAATTTAACTATAAAAAGTAGAGATGGCTATGATTACCCAATTTATTATGATCCTGGACCCCCTCCTCAATTTTTAAAATCAGAAATGAGTATTAATGAGCAATACGTATGGAATCATAGCCTAGTTTCAATCTGGAGTTCTCATATGGATCCAAATGATGGTGTATTTTGGGATATTTCTCCAGCTAGCATAGGAGATCTAAATTTTGAAAATATCAACTTCGATGTTGATGGATTAAAAAGAGTTTACAAGCATATCGATGGAGGTGATAAATCCAAGGGATATAAAATAAACCCATACACTAACAAACCTTACGAAAAACAAATTGTTCCACGTGGTGACTATACAAGAGTTATTGCAGAATTTTGGGCTGACGGTCCTGATTCAGAAACACCTCCTGGCCATTGGTTTACCATATTAAACTATGTATCCTATCATGATAAATTTGAAAGAAAATTTGAAGGAAAAGGAGAGATAATAGATCCTTTAGAATGGGATATTAAAGCCTATTTTTTATTAGGTGGTGCAATGCATGATGCTGCAATTGCTTCATGGGGTTTAAAAGGTTATTATGATTATATAAGACCCATAAGTGCATTAAGGTATATGGCCCAAAATGGTCAATCTTCAGATTCTAATTTACCTAACTACAATTCTATTGGTATTAAGTTAGTTGAAGGATTCATAGAATCAGTCAAAAAAGATGACGTACTTGCTGGGAAAAGTGGTGAAAATATTGGTAAAATTAAAGTTTTATCATGGCGAGGGCATCAGTATGTAAAAGATCCAAAAACAGACTACGGAGGTGTTGGATGGATTTTAGCGGAAAACTGGTTTCCTTATCAAAGACCTACATTTGTAACGCCTAATTTTTCTGGGTATGTATCAGGACATTCTACTTATTCGAGGGCCGCAGCAGAGCTAATGACATTATTGACAGGAGATAAATTTTTTCCAGGGGGAATGGGAGAGTTTGTTGCTAAAAAAAATGAATTCTTAGTTTTTGAAAAAGGTCCATCTCAAGATATTAAAATTCAATGGGCAACATATAGGGATGCAAGTAATCAGTGTAGTCTTTCCAGAATCTGGGGAGGGATTCACCCTCCAGTTGATGATCTTCCTGGGAGAGTAATCGGTGAAAAAATTGGAATCAATGCATTCAGCTTTGGTAAGAAGTACTTTTAGGGGTATTCTTTTACAGGGTTTATATTTTTAAAAATGTAATAATTATGACACAGAAGTATAGTCAAAGGTTCAAAATACATAACATTTCAAAGATGAAAACAAAAATATTATTCTTAACTCTTTTGACAATTCTATTTTCTTGTCATAAAACTGAAACAAAAGTTCTTGGCGAGCAAACTAGTATTGTACCTATTCCAAAAACAATTAACATTGACCCTGAAAAAAGAGGATTAATATTATCAAATTCAATATTATTTTTTACCAGTAGCCCTGAAATTAATACACTTCTAAATGTATTTGAAAAAGATATAGAAAGTATCTCTTCAATGGATATAAAATTTAAGGAGACCACTAAAATTGAAGCTGATTTGGTCTTTGAAATAGACAACAATTTGGAAGATGAAGAATATTCTATCCAAATAGGTAATAATATAATAGTAAATGGAGGTTCTTATAATGCCTTGGCAATGGCAAAAAGTTCGCTTATTCAATTATTAAAGCTAGAAAAAAATAAACTTATTTTCCCCATCCTAGAAATTAAGGACAAACCTGATTCTGAGTATAGAGGACTTCTTATTGACCTAGCAAGGATGTGGCATGATGTCTCAACTCTTAAAGATATTATTGATTTGGCATCTTTTTATAAAATTAAATATCTTCAATTACATTTGAGTGACGATCAGTCATTTACCTTTCCGTCTGAAAAGTTTCCCAAGCTAGCTACTCCGGATAGGCCATATTCAAAGAAAGATTTTAGGGACCTTGTAAAGTATGCAAAAGACCGTGGAATAATAATTATTCCTGAAATGGATATTCCAGGACATTCAAGACAAATGGTTGAAATTTACCCTGAAATTTTTGGAGTAAATAATAAAATGCTTCAGACAAACCCCTGGAAATCAAATGTTATAAATATTGGGAGTGAAAAAGTTTATGATGCAATTGATCAGTTAATAGGGGAGATAATTGAGGTATTTGACACCTCGCCTTATTTTCATATTGGAGGGGATGAGGCAAACTTAGATTTATATAAAAATGTTCCTGAGATTAATTCATTTATGAGGAAAAATAATTTAGGAACAGATGTTCATGAACTATTCCGATATTTTCTCGTTAGGATGAATAAAATCGTTAAAAAGCACAATAAAAAAATGTTTTTATGGGAGGGTTTTAGACGTGAAGGTAAAATTGAAATACCTAGAGATGTTGTTGTATTTGCATTTGAAACAATGTATCATTTACCAAGTCATTTAATTGAAGACGGGTTTACAGTTGTTAATACCTCATGGACTCCTCTATATCTTGTCAACGGAGGAGTAAAACAGCCAAGAGCAAGAAGAGCAGTTTGGTCTCCTGAGAAGATATATTCATGGAATATATGGAGATGGGAACACTGGTGGCATAAAACGCCAGTATATAAGAATCCAATGCAATTGGAAGAAACCTCTCAAATCATTGGAGGACAAATGTGCTCTTGGGAACAGGCTGGAGAGGCAGAGATTCCTACTCTTAGAAAAAGATTGCCGGTATTTATTGAAAGAGTTTGGAATAATAAAGAAAAAATCCCATTTGAAGATTTCTTTACTAGGGTAGAAAAAAACGATTTAAAGCTTTCGGGAATTATAAATGATAAAAGACAAGATTCAATTCTTTTAGGATTTGATTCAGATGATCACTACGAAGCAATGTGGGTTGACTAATAGAAAAACTTAATTAAATAAAATTGAAAAAAATGATTAAAATAAAATTCTTTAGTTCATTATTGATAATCGCTTTCTTGTCATGCAATGTAGCAGAAAAGAAAAAGAAAATCATTCCCCAAGATCGTTTAAAAAATTATGTCGATCGTTTCAATAAAAATGATGATGAACTCTACAAGCAGTTTATTTCGAATGATGAGTCATTTGAGTTTTTAAATAAAAATATTCCAATGATAGATCTGCCAAATAAAGAGATTGAAGAGATCTATTATTTTAGATGGTGGACCTATAGAAAACACATTAAGAATACAGATGATGGATTTGTAATCACAGAGTTTTTACCTATTGTAAACTGGTCAGGAAAACACAATACTATAAATTGTCCTGCTGCGCATCATATTTATGAAGGGAGATGGCTCCGAAATCCAAAATTCATTTCAGAATACATTAACTTTTGGCTTGAAAATTCTGGAGATGGAATTAGACAATATAGTTTTTGGATTGCAGATGCAACTCTTGCATTTAATAACATTCATCGAAATGATTCAATCTTATCAAATCAATTAGGACCACTTATAAAAAATTATAATCAATGGGAAAAAATTAGAAGAGATGAAGGAAAATCTCTTTTTTTTCAATGGGATGTTGCAGATGGAATGGAAGTGACAGCTAGTGGAAGAATTTTAAACAATGGAGTTAGGAAATTTGGAGTTGAGGCTATAAGACCAACAATTAATAGTTATATGTATGGTGATGCTAAGGCTATATCGAAAATATCAAATATTACCAATAATTTTGATAAGGTTCAAGAATTTGAAAATAAAGCAACCATACTAAAACAAAAACTCCAAAGCCGTTTATGGAATAAAGAATTAAATTTTTTCACTGTTCTACCTAAAGACTATGACAACAATACTAAGCCATTGAATGTTAGAGAATTGATAGGTTATGTTCCATGGTATTTTAATATACCTGATGATAAATCTGAATATGCTTTGGCTTGGAATAAAATTAAAGATTCAACGGGTTTTTCTGCACCTATTGGACTTACTGTCACTGAGCAGTCTCACCCCTTTTTTGAAGTAAGTTATGAAGGTGTTGAATGCCAATGGAATGGGCCTTCTTGGCCTTATGCTACAACTCAGACCCTGAAGAGCATGGCAAATTTTTTAAATAATTATTCTAATAATAAATCTGTTTCAAAAAATGATTATTATAATCTTTTGTTACAGTATGCAAAACAACATCAATTTAAAAAAGATACAGGTGAAATAGTTAATTGGATTGATGAGAATTTAAATCCATTTACTGGAGATTGGATTTCAAGAACCCGATTAAAAAATTGGGAGGGCAAAGGTTGGTCTAAAGATAAAGGAGGTGTTGAGAGAGGAAAAGATTATAATCATTCTGGATTTTGTGATTTGGTGCTTTCTGATCTATTAGGGATAAAACCTAGCATTAACAATTCTATTGAAATTAAACCTCTTATTCCTCAAGATTGGGAATGGTTTGCAGCAGAAAATATTCCCTTCCAAGGCAAAGAAATCTCATTAATATGGGATAAAACAGGCGAAAAATACGGGCTTGGAAAAGGACTTATGCTTTTTGTTGACCAAATGCTAGTCGAACAAAAAGATAAAATCCAAAAAATAGTGATTAATAAAATTTAGTATATGGAAGGAAATATTTTATTGGCAATTAGTCTTGAAAAGTATTTTTAACAATTGAGAAGCGCCATATTATAAATAGATTTAAATAACAGAAGTATTATGAATTATCTCCTTAAAAAACAAAAACTCATTACAATGAAAAAATTATTTTCCCTTTTTATTTGTCTTATACTTATCCAATGTCAAAAATTAAATTCTGAAAAAACCTCAACTAGATGGTCTGAAGAAAAAATTTGGAATTGGTATAATAATCAACCTTGGCTTGTTGGAACAAATTTCATAACGAGTTCTTCTATTAATCAACTTGAATTTTGGCAAGAAGAAACTTTTGATCCAGAATTAATAGAAAAAGAATTAAAACTTTCAGCAAGTATAGGAATGAATACACATCGAGTATTTCTTCACGATTTATTATGGGAGCAAGATTCAATTGGTTTTATCAATCGAATCGATAAATTTTTAGAAATTTCTGACAGAAATGGAATAAAAACTTTGATTGTTTTCTTTGATGATGTGTGGCACCCCGTCCCTAAAACGGGAAAACAACCCGAACCAATACCTCATGTGCATAATTCGGGATGGGTTCAATCTCCTGGAGCAAAAATTCTATATGATACGTTAAGTCATAATAAACTAGAATCTTATATTAAAGGAGTTGTTACCAAATTTGCGGATGATTCAAGAATTTTAGCTTGGGACCTATATAATGAGGCTGGTGCAGCAGGAATAGCTTCACATGATATTTCAAAGGAGAGAGCGATAGAATTGTATGAAAAAATTGGAATCGAAATCACAGATGATAATTATTCTTCATATAATTTAAATGATATTGATCCAAAGTCAATAAAAAAAACATATACTCTTTCATTATTGAAAAAAACTGTGGAGTGGGTCCGAGAATCTAATCCGTCTCAGCCTATTACGACAGGTATTTATGCTTGGGATATAGATTGGGCACCCTTAAGTGACCTTAGTGAGTTAGATCAATTCATTATCAATAGTTCTGATATTATATCATTTCATTCCTATGGATCAAAAAAAGAGGTTTTAGAAAGATTAAAACAACTTAAAAACTACAATAGACCTCTTTTATGTACAGAGTATATTGCTCGCGAAAACAAAAGTACTTTTGAAGATGTTTTACCGATATTTAAGGAAAATAAAATAGGGGCTTATAATTGGGGATTAGTTTCAGGAAAGACAAATACAATTTACCCATGGAAAAGCTGGGACTCAACATATACTGCACCTCCTAATAAATGGCACCATGATATTTTTTATCAAAATGGGGAACCATTTTCAAATGATGAAATTGAGTTAATCAAAAATTTAACTTCGCAGGCAAATAAATAAACCAAAAATGAAAAAACAGCAATATTTCACCTATAAAATATTAGGGCTATTATTCATAATAGCGATAAATTTTTCTTGTAAATCAAACCTTGAAATAAATCAAGGATTGGAGCTTCCATATGTTTTTTCTGATAGCATGGTTTTACAACAAATGTATGATACAGCTTTCTGGGGTAAATCAAAGCCTGGTGAAACTGTTACTGTTAAGGGAAGTTGGGGTAAAGAAACGTCAACACAATCAAATCAAAACGGAGACTGGGAACTTAAGCTTTCAACGATAAAAGCCGGAGGCCCCCATACTGTAAGTATTCAAACATCTAACAATAGTATTTTGTTAAAGGATATTATGATTGGTGAGGTTTGGTTATCCTCCGGGCAGTCAAATATGGAATGGAGGATGAATCAATGCATTAATTGTATTGACAACCAAGACGAAGAAATTTCCAATGTGAATAACAATCAGATTAGAATGTTTACTGTTCCGATGGATTTATCTGGAGAACTTATTAAAGAAAGTAAATGGTTAGTTGCTAATCCAAAAAATGCTGAAGGATTTAGTGCTGCCGCATATTACTTTGCAAGAAAACTTAATAAAGAACTTCAAATTCCAATTGGTATAGTTAATACAAGCTGGGGAGGTACAAGGGTAGAAGCATGGACAAGTAATAGTAAACTCATGTCTATCCCAGTTACCAAAGAGAAAGTCCCAAAAGATCAGGATTACGATTTATTACAAATAGAATTGAAAAGGTTAAATGATTCTATTAAACTTGCTGTTCAAAATAAATTTGGATTTAAGTCAGTTGAAATTCCAAAATGGTCTGAAGATGAAACGCTATGGAAATCTTACATGAAAGATTGGTCTGATTTTGAGATTGGTGATAAAGAGTTTAGAAAAGTCGATTTTGATGATTCAAATTGGAATCAATGGGACTCTAAGATTTCTGATTATTCAAATGCTAAATATCAATCAGAGGGAAGATTTGAAAGTGCTTTTGAAGAATCAAATACACTCTTATCAGACGGAATTATTTGGTTTAGAACAAAAATAATGATTGATGATATAAGTGAAGATTATCAATTTATTGTTGAAAAAGGAATTGACGACTCTGATCAAACCTATTTTAATGGTGAACTTATAGGTAATACTTTT
>Ga0208277_1001070_pt1 | contig 16129 bp, 14 predicted proteins | sample ETNtaG_5_FD_185782 | JGI IMG/M metagenome (GOLD analysis project Ga0208277, IMG submission 185782) | Marine microbial and viral communities from oxygen minimum zone, Eastern Pacific Ocean - ETNP201406SV205 (SPAdes) (version 2) | ecosystem: Environmental > Aquatic > Marine > Oceanic ...
ATGGAATGAGAGAGTAAATTCCGAACCTAAAACAGATTTAATTTCGATGCTTGCTCATAATCCACTTACAAGAAATATGGAACCAATGGAGTACCTTGGCAATCTTATTCTTTTAATTGTAGGAGGAAATGACACTACAAGAAATTCAATGACAGGTGGGGTTGTAGCCTTAAATGAAAACCCTGATCAATATGACAAACTTAGAAAAAATCATGATTTAATTTATTCTATGGTACCAGAAATCATTCGTTGGCAAACACCTTTAGCCTATATGAGAAGAACCGCTCTTGAAGATATAGAGATCAGAGGTAAAAAGATAAAAAAGGGCGATAAGGTTGTTATGTGGTATGTGTCCGGTAATAGAGATGAAGAGGTTATTGATAATCCTAATGCATTTATAATTGACCGGGAAAGACCAAGAACTCATCTTTCTTTTGGATTTGGAATCCATAGATGCGTTGGTAATCGATTGGCTGATATGCAGTTGGAGATATTATGGGAAGAAATTATGAAAAGATTTAATAATATTGAGGTGCTGGCTGAGCCTGACAGAGTAAATTCTTCATTTGTTAAAGGTTATTTGTCGCTTCCAGTTAGAATAACTGATTAAATTTATAAATTTTACCCATAAGTCACTTTTATGAACCCTGAAAACTTTCAAAATCGTTCCTTAAGAAATATATTTGGAAAATTTGCAACGGGTGTTTGCGCTGTTTCATATTATAATAAAGATTATAAACCCAGAGGAATTACAGTAAATTCATTTACTTCAGTTTCCTTAGATCCTGCTCTTGCATTATGGTGTATAGATAATGATTCGGAGCTTTATGAAGAAATTATTGTTAAAGATAAATATATTTTTAATTTCCTTTCAGAGGACCAGTTAAATATTGCTCAACTTTTATCAATGAAAAATAATCATAATTTGAAAAATATCGATATTATTAATCATGAGTTTGGTATTGTTTTTAAAGATTCTATTGGCTGGATATCTTGTTTAAAAAAAGAAATAATTAAATCAGGAGATCATTCTATTATTATTGGTGAAGTTGATAATTTTGAAATTTTGAATGAGGATAAAAAGCCACTCATATTTTGGTCAGGTGATTTCAGTAGTAAGATTAGTTGAATTTTAAATTTAACTAAAGACTACTTCTGGGAACCCTTTATCAGCAGATTCTCTTAATCTGTCGTAATAAACACCTGCTCCTCCAAAATAAATTAAAACTCTTGCATTTTTATTCTCGATATTAGCACCCATCATCCAGGAATGAACCTGGTCACCAACATCCATTAATGTTTGCTTATGTATTTCAGATACATGCGCAGACCACTCGTTTTCTGCTTCTTCAAGAGGTTGGCATAGCGTATGACCTTCTTCTTCCATTTTTTTTATACAATCTGAGATCCAAAGTGCATTTTGTTCTATTGATGTAGGTAGATTAGCAAAAGGTGCCTGAGGACCAGTAATTGTAAATAAATTGGGGAAATCTGAAATACATACACCCATAATTGATTTAGACTCTTTTTCCCATTTATCTCTAATTGTTGAACCACTGCTCCCTATAATATCAAATGCTTCAAGTGCACCTGTATATGCTTGAAAACCTGTTGCTAAAATTATTATATCAAACGAGTAATCATTTTTAGTTGTTTTAACACCTGTTTCAGTAATTTCTGATATTGGTTCATAATTCTTTATATCCACTAGATGAACATTGTCTCTATTAAAAGCTTCATAAAATCCATGATCAAGCGGAGGCCTTTTAGCAAACAAAGGATAGCCTTTTGGAGTCAGTAGATCGGCAACAACAGGATCTTTGACTTTTTCTTTCATTTTTTTAATAACAAAATCAGCTGCCATTTTATTGGCTTCTGGGTCTGCTAACAGGTCATCAAATGTTTCAAAAACCCAACGAAAACTTCCTTTCCAGTTTTCTTCAAATATTTTTTCACGCTCATCAGGTGATGTATCGACGGCATTACGTCCCACAGGACTATCAAAAGCCATTCCAAAAACATGATTTCTGCATTTATTGATTATTTCATCATAATTATCTTTAATTTCCTTTTCCCATTCTGGCGTCATTGGCTTTTGCATTGCAGGTAAAACAAAATTTGGGGTTCGTTGAAAAACTGTAACACTCTCAGCAGTTTTTGCCATTATAGGCAGCATTTGAACAGTTGATGCTCCACAACCAATTATACCAATTTTTTTTCCTTGATAATCGAGTCCTTCCTGCGGCCATCTTGATGAGTGGAAACAAGGGCCTTTAAATTGCTCTCTGCCTTTTATATTTGGAATTACTGGTTGAGATATCATTCCCATTGCACTTATAAAATATTTGCATCTTAATTTTTCACCATTATTAGTTGTTACGCTCCAAATTTTTTCGTCATTATTAAATTCAGCGCTTATTATTTCAGTATTAAGCTGAATATCGGGCCACATATTACACTTATCAGCAACAAAATGAAGATACCGATTAGTTTCTTCCCAACCAGGATACCTCTCTGACCAAGTCCATTCTTGCATAATTTCTTTTGAGAAGGATAGGCAATAATAATAACCTTCACTGTCAGTGGCTGCACCAGGGTACTTATTCCAGTTCCATGTTCCGCCAATTCCAGAGGCTTTGTCAAAAACCTTCAGTGAAATGCCTAATTTTTTTAGATGATGGATTAAAGCTAATCCTGCAAAACCTGCTCCAACAACAATGGCATCATAGTCAACTTTTGTACCCAATTTATCGCCCTCAAAATTTTTTAGTATGATTTTTTTAAATAATAAATAACATATCATGGGTATTGAAACTTGCAATATTGAAAAAAATATAAAAATGCCTTCTTTAACTATCTTTTTTTTATTTTTTTAATATTATTTTAAGTTAGAAAAAAGGGGGAAAATTGACTAGCAATATAGATAATAACGGAAGAAAAAATTTACTACCAATTGCCCGTGACGTCATTAAACATGCTAAAGCTGGAACTATCAGGAAAGCAAAAGAAGTTATGCGTTTACCGGCATCAAATTATACAGATGCTAATCGCTTTCAAACTGAGATTGATAGAGTTATAAAGAGAGTTCCTATCGTTTTAGGACCTTCTTGCGAAATCCCAAATCCAGGCGATTTTAAGACCATTAACGTTGCAGGAACATCTTTAATTCTTACGAGAACAAAGGATGGCAAAGCAAATGCTCTTATAAATGTTTGTTCACATCGAGGAGCTTGTCTAACAAAAAAAGAAAAAGGAAATAGCAATCGTTTTTCCTGCCCTTATCATGGTTGGAATTTTTCAAATTCAGGTGAATTAATTGCTATAAGTTCAGAGAGTGATTTTGGAAAAATAGAAAAAAAGAATTATGGACTCAAGTCCTTACCTGTTTATGAGTCCGCAGGATTAATTTGGGCTATTATGAATCCAGAATCAGAAGTAGATATACCTAATTTTTTATCTGGATATGATGATATGTTAGAGACATTTTCTTTTTCTGATTGGATTTTTGTTTCAAAACGAACCTTTAAGGGTCCTAATTGGAAAATAGCATATGATGGTTATTTAGAATACTACCATGTTCCAGTATTGCACCGAGAAACATTTGGTATTGATGCCACAAATCGAGGCCTCTATTATAGTTGGGGACCTCATCAACATATAAAATCTCCAGCTACGGAACAAGGCCATATTGCAACTGAAACACTTGGTTACTTAGCGGATTTAATTGATAAAGATGAAGATGAGTGGGATACAGAAACTTTGACTTATGGCGTATGGACTGTTTTTCCCTCAACATCAATAGCATCCTTTGATGCAGGAGGGCGAGGAGTGCTAATATCTCAAATACTTCCAGGTGAGAAAGTTGATGAGAGTATTACAACACAATACTATATTATGGAAAGACCTCCTTCTGACCCTGTTGCTGCTGAAGAGCAATTTAATTTTTTTCAGCGCGTAGTAATGAATGAAGATTATGCAACTGGTGCATCATCTCAACCAGGCCTGAAAGAGGGAGTTATTGATCATGTTTTATTTGGTAGAAATGAGCAAGGTAATCAACATTTTCATCAATGGGTTGATAAGGTTTTGAAGGCAAGAAATGATAAAGATCTTAATTCAATTTTTTTAAATGGAGATTTATAATTATGATTGTTTCATCTGCTAGACATCAAAGAATTGTTAATGTTCCCAAAGCTTATTTATGGAAAATAATGTCGGACTTTAAAAATGTTGGTACTCTTCTTCCTCCTCCAATTATAGATGAAGTAAAATGTGAAAGTAATAAAATAGGGTCACTACGATACTTGACGCTTGGAGAAAAACAAAAATACCCCGGAGAAATCACTGAAAGACTTGAAGCAATGTATAATCAAAGTTTTTTTGTATACTCTATTGTAGATACATCATGCCTTCCAGTAAGAAATTATATTGCAAATATTACATTGAAAGAGATTTCTAAAAAACAAACTGAAGCCAAAATTTCCAGTAATTGGATTGATAAAAGTTCTTCCCCTGAAGAGATGAAAAAAATGTTTGAAGGTCTTTATGAATTAATGTTCTTAAACTCTGAAACAATATATCGAGATAAAAAATAATGGATCTTGATCAAAACGAATTTAAAAAAATTATTGATTTTTTATCTTTAGAAAATTTTCATATAGATAAGGATTTTATCCCTAAGCCAATTGGTGATGGACAATCTAACCCTACTTTTTTGATAAGAGATGAAAGAAAAAATTTTAAAGTATTAAGAACTCAACCTATTGGAAATCTAGCTAGAGGCGCTCATAGAGTTGATCGTGAATTTTCTGTTATTAGGGCTTTGTCCAATAAAGGATTTGAGTGCCCACAACCTTATGCTGTATGTGAAAATCCAGACTTAATAGGAAGAATGTTTTATGTAATGGATTTTGTAGAAGGTGATATTAATTTTGATCCTTTTTTACCAGATGAGAGCTTTGAAGATAAGCAAAAAATATACAAATCTCTTGCTGAAGTTTTAGGAAGGCTTCATAGTTATGATATTGATGAATTGGGTCTTTCTTTTAGAAAAAATCAAGGATTTATGAAAAGAAATTTATCTCTTTGGTACGATCAGATTTTTGATGATGTATCCAAAAAAGATAAAGAAATTGAAAAAGTTTATAAAGATATCTTGAATAAATTACCTACAGAAAGCACTTTATCCCTCCTGCATGGTGATTTTAAATTAGATAATACTGTTATTAGTGAAAATAAGAAATGTAAGGCTGTGCTTGATTGGGAGCTATCTTCATTTGGCGAACCTTTGGTTGATATAAGCTTTCAAATTATTAATTGGTTAATACCTTCAGGTGTGTTGTATGGGATTGGAGGAGACTGGAAAAAAAATGGCCTACCATCTGCGAGTGATTTTTTATCTTGGTATGAATATTCTTACAAAAAAGAAGTAGACATAATTTCTTTGAGAAATGCATGTATATTTTCATTAATAAAACTCTTTTGTATTCTTAAAGGTATAGAAAATAGATTTCACCAGGGAAATGCTATTTCAAAAGATGCTGAAGAAAAAATTCTATCTGCTCCATCAATTAAAGAAGTTTTGATGAATTCATTTGAGACCAATGCAAATGATTTAATTGTTTCTTAGATTTAATGCTTTTAAGCATTAGTTTTTTATGATTTTATTACATTGTAAAAAAGGGAGAAGCAAATGACTAAATATAGATTTTCTGATGGAGCTGCCTTAGTTTTTGGAGGTTCAGGGGGACTTGGTACAGGAATTGTGAATTTACTTGCTGAAAGCGGAAGTGATGTTGCATTTACTTATTTCAAAAATCAAGAAAGCGCTGAAAATAATTTAAAAAATATACAAAAATTAGGAAGGGACGGATTAATCGGAAGCGTAGATCTATTGGATTTACAAGCTGTTGAAAAATTCTCTATTGATGCAAAAGAAAAGTTTGGAAAAATTCATTCTGTAATTTTTGCCACAGGACCTTTTTTACATATTATGCCAGTTTTAGAGGCAAAACCTGAGGATGTTTATTATACTTTAGATGCGGATATTAAGGGTTTTTATCATGTTCTTAAAGCAGTGGTTCCAATCTTAAAGGAAAGTGGAGGAGGCTCTATAACAGCATTAACTACTGCAGCAATTCATAGATATATTAGCACAGATGGACTATCCTCAATTCCTAAGTCCGGTGTACAGCATTTATGTACTGCAATTGCTAGAGAAGAAGGACATCATGGAATAAGGGCTAATTGTGTAGCTGTTGGATTAATAGCTGTTGGACTTTCACAGGAAATTGATTCTCCTCCAGGTGGTATTTTAGATCAATGGATGAATCAAGTTCCACTTGGTAGAGCTGGAGCCCCTGAAGAGTTATTCGATACTGTAGTCTTTTTAGCATCCGAAAATGCTGGTTATATTAGCGGCCAATCATTACCAGTTGATGGCGGTTATTCAGCATAATGGTAATAAAATGAATTTTGAAAATAAAAATATAATTGTTATCGGTGGAAGTAGTGGAATAGGCAGAGGTATTGCCTCCTCTTATATTGATAAAGGTGCGAATGTTTGTATTACTGGTACTAGAGATAAGATATCTGATTATGATGAAGAAATATCAGAAAATATAAAAAAATGTACATATCAAAAATTAGATTTATCTAATCATGATAATTTAGAAAAATTATCCTTACCTTTCGATGATATAAATACTCTAGTCTGCTCTCAAGGAATTGTCGCCTATGATCAAAAGGAATTTGAAATGGAAACTTTTAAAAAAGTTATTGATCTAAACTTAAATTCCGTGATGGCTTCATGTACTTTTTTTCAGGAAAATCTCTCAAAAAATAACGGTTCGATTGTTATCATAGGCTCTGGTGCTAGTTTTCATGCTGTAAAAGGCAATCCAGCATATTCTGCTTCAAAAGGCGGACTTTTAACACTTATAAAAACTTTAGCAGAGGCATGGGCAAGAGACGGAATTAGGGTAAATGGTATTGCTCCTGGTTATGTAGCGACAAAGCTAACAGAGGTTACTTTTGGAAATGAAAAAAGGTATGAGAATTCACTTAAAGGTATACCATTGAGAAGGTGGGGTTCCCCTGAAGACATGGGCGAGGTTTGTTGCTTTTTAAGCAGTGAGGGTGCTTCTTATGTAACAGGTCAAATGTTAACCGTGGATGGCGGTATGAGTCTTTCTTAATTTAAATTAGAGGTAATAATGAGTTCTAAAGAAAATCAAATAGTCGTAAAACACCAAGAAAATCTTGTAAAAACTTTTTTTTCAATAACTGATGAAAGCATTGGTATGAAACATTTTCGTTACACTAACGATGATTATTTTTCTGCTGATGATAGTATTAAGCCAATTGGCAAGACTTTGCCGGTTGTAGCTGATAGTATTTATGCACAATGGGTTACCACAGAAAACTCAGATCCAGATAAAAGGATATTGTATTTACATGGGGGTGGCTATGCGATTGGTTCGATAAGAGGTTATCTTTCTTTAACAAGTCATATAGCAAAAGCTACAAATTGCTCTGTATTAGTAATTGACTATAGTTTAGCTCCAGAGAGTAAATTTCCAGCAGCAATTGAGGACTCAAAAAAAGCATTTAACTGGATGTTAGAAAATGGTCCTGAAGGTAAAAAAAACGCAAACAAATCATTTATTTGTGGTGATTCAGCGGGTGGCGGTTTGGCTTTAGGGGTTACTTTAGCTCTTAAAGACGTTAATATGGCTCTACCTAATGCTGTAATACCTCTATCACCATGGGCAGAGTTGGATCCGATTTCTAACTCATATGAAACCAATCAATCTTTTGATCCTTATATTACAAGAGATGCTATAGCAGCCTTTAAAGATATTTATATTAATGATGAGTCAGAAGTAAACAATCCTTATGCATCACCTGTTTATGGAAATTTTGAAGGATTTCCTCCTATTTTAATACAAGTCGGATCTAGAGAAGTTTTGCTTGATGACTCAAAAAAAATTGAAGAAAAAGCTAAATCTTCTGGTTGCGATGTAACTTTAGAAATTTGGGATGATATGGTTCATGTTTTTCATGGTTATGCTCCTTTTTTACCAGAGGCCAATGAGGCAATTGATAAAATAGGTTTATTCATATCAGATAAATAATAATTAATTATTAGTAAATAAATCGATAAAGATTTTTTAGTTTAAAATTTAAGGATAGATAGAGAATGAGCAATATATATACATATAGCCCTTTAGATAGAGTTATTTGGGACACCCCATCTCTAGAAGCAATTCAAAATGAAATAAAAAGATTAAATGTAAAAAAAATATTTATTGTTTCATCCTCAACATTATCAAAAAAGACCGAAGAAGTTGATAAGATAATAAATGCTTTAGGTAAAAAATTTGCAGGTCTTTTTGATAATTGTATTGCTCACTCCCCATTAGAAAATGTTATTGAATGCGCAAGGAGCGTTCAAAAAAATTCCCCTGATATAATAATTACTATAGGAGGAGGCACTCCTATAGATACAGTAAAAGTTGTTCAATTATGTTATTCCCTTGGAATAAATTCTGTAGATGAATTAAAAAAAATTTCTAATAAGCATCAAAAAGTTAAATCTAAGATTAGACAAATTGCTATTCCAACAACATTGTCCGGAGGGGAATACTCAATTATTGGCGGAGCTATGGATACAAAAACTCAGCTTAAAGAGAGATATACCGGTGATGATATTTGTCCTCAAGTAGTAATACTTGATCCAGCAATAACCCTTCACACACCTGATTGGCTATGGTTATCAACCGCCATTAGGTCAGTTGACCATGCTGTTGAGGGCCTCTGTTCAAACTCTACAAACCCTTTAATACCTCCAATGGCCTTAAATTCTCTTCAATTGTTTGGGAATTCGTTAAGGAATACTTATAAAAATAGAGACGATATTATATCAAGATCCTTATCACAAAAAGCAGTATGGATGATTGCAAAAAATTTAGGAAATACTCCTATGGGAGCCAGTCATGGTATTGGTTATTTATTAGGTTCAATAGGCTCTGTTCCTCATGGGCATACATCCTGCGTAATGTTACCTGCTGTTTTGAAATGGAATGAGAGTTATAATCAAGATAAGCAAAAATGGATAGCAAACGCCCTAGGTAGGCCAAACCTTTCGGCGTCTGAGGCTGTGGGTGAGTTGATTTCGGATCTAGGCTTGCCAACAACACTTGGCGAAGTTGGTATTAAGGAGAGTCAGTGGGAGAAAATAGCAGAGTATGGACTTAAGCACCCTACAGTTCAATCTAATCCAAAACCCATTAATAAAAAGGACGATATTATTCAAATACTTAAATTAGCGAGTTAATAATTTGATATGATTAAAATTCTTTAGTAATCTTTTTGAGGAGATTCTTGTGGCTGGTTTTTTATTATCAATGTTTGGTGTTTTAGTCGCGATAGGCATCCTCTTTGCAGTGGTAAAAGTCCTAGATAAGTTGGATGGAAAATGAAACGCTTATCAAAATATTCTAGATCTGTAAGAGGAAAAATTGTTTTAATAACAGGTGCAGCTAGCGGAATGGGTAGAGCTACAGCTGAGCTCTTTTCTGATGAAGGTGCAGTTGTAATAGTTACTGATCTTAATAAAGAAACAATAGATAATGTTGTTACTAAAATTAAAAATAATGGTAATCAAGCTGAAGGATTTGTTTTAGATGTCTCAAAACAATCAAATATTCAAGATGTGGTAAAAAGTATAATTGAAAAATTTGGTGGTATTGATATTTTGATCAATAATGCAGGCATTGCTCTCCCGACTGAAATTAATGATAATGAATTTGAGTCATTTTGGGATAGAACACATAATGTTCTATTAAAAGGTCAGGCTATTTTAATCAGAGAATGTTTACCTTTCATAGAAAAGTCGGATACCCCCCGAATAGTAAATATATCTTCAACTGAAGGACTAGGTGCATCACCAATGCACTCACCATATACATCAGCAAAGCATGGTGTAATTGGTTTAACCCGTTCATTGGCAGTTGAGCTGGGTAAAAAAGGTATAACTGTTAATTGTATCTGTCCGGGCCCAATAAATACATCAATGACAAAAAAAATACCTGAAAAGGATAAAGAGATTTATTCGAAAAGAAGAGTTCCATTAAGGAGGTACGGCGATGCCGAAGAAGTGGCACATGCAACTTTAAATTTTTGCCTACCTTCCTCCTCTTTTATTACAGGCGCAGTTCTAGCAGTTGATGGAGGTTTAACAATCAAAAGAGCATAGACTTAATTGCTAGAATAATTTTTTACCATTGATTATGTTATTATTTATGTATTAATTTATGATATGGGGATAGTTTGGAGATTTTAATGAGTAAAGAAAAGTTAATAGACATGGCTTTAAATAATAAAAGACATGCTGATGCGGGTACAATGGAGTTAGTTGATAACATTGTTGAAGTCCCAGCATCTAATTATTTTGATCAGAATAGATGGGAAAAAGAAGTTAATCTGATTTTTAAAAGATTACCTTTAGTGTTAGGTGTTTCAAAAGAAATACCGAATCCAGGAGATTATAAAGCTATAGAAGCTCTCGGTGTACCAGTACTCATTGTTAGAAATTCCAAAAATGAAGTTAAAGCTTACCTCAATGCATGTATTCACAGGGGAGCAGCTTTGGTTGAAGAGGGAATTGGTAATAAAAAAAGATTTAGCTGTCCTTATCATGGATGGACATATAACGAAGATGGTTCACTGATGGGAATTACATCTCAACAGGATTTTGGGAATTTAGAAAAAAATTGTAATAGCTTAATTTCTCTTCCGGTTCTTGAAAAAGCTGGAATTATATGGGTTATATTAAATTCTGAATCAAATATTGATATGGAAAAATTCTTATCGGGATATGATGAGATGTTAGACCTTTTTGATTTAAAAAATTGGCATGTCTTTAGTACTCGTGTTTTAAAAGGACCAAATTGGAAAGTTGCCTATGATGGATATTTAGATTTATATCATTTACCTGTTTTACATAGTGAAACTTTTGGTAAGGAAATTTCAAATCAAGCAAATTACTATGAATGGGGTCCGCATCAGAGAGTTGTCTCGCCTTTTGCAAGAATTTCATCTTCTGAACAAGGAGGAGTTTTAGAGGGAGATCCAAATGTTCCAATTGAAGACTGGCCTATGGATATGCTTATGGCAGGTGTGTGGACAATTTTTCCAAATGTATCTATTGCATCTTTTAGGGGAGGTGGTCGATCAATAATGCTCTCTCAGTTGATGCCTGGTGAAACACCTGAAGAGTCGTATACTACACAATATTATTTAATGGAAAATGAACCTACTAAAGAGCAGGAAATCGAAGCAGAAAAACAGTTTGATTTGCTTGAGTATGTAGTAAGAGAAGAAGATTATTCAACTGGAATTAAATTACAAAAAGCACTTAAGACAGGTATGATTAAAAATGTAATGTTTGGAAAAAATGAGGGAGGCGGGCAATGCTTTCACGGCTGGGTTGATAAAATTTTAAATACATCTGATAAAAAATTACCATCATTATTTGATTAAAAAGGAAAATAAAAATGAAAACACGTATTACAGAACTTTTCGAAATTGAGCATCCAATTATTCAGGGTGGTATGCATTTTGTTGGATTAGCAGAAATGGCAGCTGCAGTTTCAAATGCTGGTGGTTTAGGAATAATTACAGGTTTGACCCAAGGAACGCCTGAAAAACTTGCAGCAGAAATCGCAAGATGTAAAGAAATGACCGATAAACCGATTGGTGTAAATATGACGTTTCTTCCAACATTAACTCCACCTGATTATCCTGCTCTTTTTGAAGTTATTATTGACGGTGGAATAAAAGTAGTAGAAACGGCAGGTAATAATCCCGCTCAATACTTACCAATGCTTAAAGATGCAGGTATAAAAGTAATACATAAGTGTACCTCTGTTCGTCATTCTCTTAAGGCGCAATCTATTGGATGTGATGCTGTATCCGTTGATGGTTTTGAGTGTGGAGGACATCCCGGTGAAGACGACGTTCCTAATTTTATTCTTCTTCCTAGAGCTGCTGAAGAATTAGAAATCCCTTTCGTTGCATCTGGAGGAATGGCTGATGCAAGAAGTTTAGTAGGGGCTCTTTCAATGGGAGCAGAGGGAATGAATATGGGTACTAGATTTATTGCTACCAAGGAAGCTCCTGTTCATGAAAATGTAAAGCAAGCAATTATTAATGCAAGTGAGCTTGATACTAGGTTGGTAATGAGGCCATTAAGAAATACAGAAAGAGTATTAAATAACCCTGCTGTTGAAAAATTACTTCAAAAAGAGAAAGATTTAGGAGCTGATTTAAAATTTGAAGATATTATTGACGAAGTTGCTGGCGTTTATCCAAAAGTAATGAATGATGGAGAACCTGATTCTGGGGCTTGGTCATGTGGAATGGTTGCTGGACTGATTAATGATATTCCTACATGTAAAGAATTAATTGATCAAATAATGTCAGAATCTGAAGAGATTATCAGTAAAAGATTAGGTGGATTTTTAAATAATTAAGATTTTTTTGCTTTAAGAACTGATAAAAGTACTTTTGTCATTTTAAATCTTTTTATAAAGTAAGGAAAAATAAGAAGATTTAAGAATGGTATTAATTTCATGAAATGTGAAGGTGTTATTCTTTGAGCAATTTCCATAACTTTTGCATCTAAACCAACAAAAATTCTTTTTTTATTTTTTTTCACTCCTTTTAAAATTATTTTTGCTGCTTTATCAGGGCTCATACCTGTATCTCTAAAGGTTGAACCAAATTCTTGAATTGTTACAGCGTCATTATCTTTATCTTCTGTTTTATTTGCATTTGTAGATAAAAAATCTTTGTCAAACTTTGCATCTAAGACAATATTGGTTCCTATATGACCAGGGTAAACAGAATGTATTTGAATTTTTTCATCTCTTAATTCCATAGCTAGACTCTCAGTAAAGCCTCTTACTGCAAATTTTGATGAATGATAAACTGTATTATTTGGAGTTGTTATAATTCCAAAAATTGAAGAAGTATTTATTAAAGCAGCTTCTTCATTTTTCATTAGGTGAGGTAAAAAAATCCTTGTTAGTTTTACAAGCGCATTAAAATTTATATCGTTACACCAATCCCAATCTTTTTCTGATAAATTTAAAAAAGATGATGGAGCAACTACACCTGCATTATTAAACAATAAATCAACTTTACTATAATTTTTAAGTGTTGTTTCTAAAAGAGTAGAAATATTTTTTTCTTCTCTTAAATCTAAATTTAATGCAGTACAGGACACATTATATTTTCTTATAATTTCTTCAGTTTCTTGAATTGTTTCCTTATTGATATCGCAAATAACAACATTGCAATTTTCTTTAGCAAGATTAATAGCTAATTGTTGACCCATTCCGGAACCGGCACCTGTTATGACAGCGACTTTGTCTTTAAATGATTGCATATGATTGATACCAAAATTTTAAAAGCAAAATATTTATGGTGCCGACGGAGGGACTTGAACCCCCAACCCCCTGATTACAAATCAGGTGCTCTACCAGTTGAGCTACGTCGGCAATTTCATTTGAGGTTTATACATTTATTTATCGTAATTTCAAAGGTTTTATACATTGTTTTTATTAAATTTTTATAATTCTCTATATTTGTAAATATTTATTATTATCTTTACTTATCTTCATTAATTACATATACAAAACTTGCAATTAATAGTTGTATGTTTCTCTGAATCATATGATTATATTGCCTATTGAATGGGGAAAAATATGCTAAAATTTAAAAATTTAATAACTGGCGCATCATTTCTTATATTATTATCTTTTGTTTCTTTAAATTTAATTGCTGATGAAGCAATTTCTCAAGAAGCTGAAGTAAATAGTCTTGCAATTGAAGAAATCATTGTTACTGCAAGAAAAAGAGATGAGTCAATACAAGATGTTCCTAAAGCAATTACTGCAATTACAGAACAACTTCGTGAGAGTAGTGTTCGTCGTATCGATGATATCCAAAATTTCTCTCCAAACCTTACCATTGGAAGAACACCAGGTATTGGTAGTGGAGCTAGTATCTCAATTAGAGGTATTTCAACTTTAGACCCTGATAAAAGTTTAGAGCCTCCTATTGGTGTAGTTATGGATGGAATGTTCTTAGGTACTTCTAGTGGTGTACTTTTAGAAAATTTTGATATCGAGCGTATCGAAGTTCTTCGTGGTCCTCAAGGAACTTTATTCGGTAAAAATACTACTGGTGGAATTATAAATATTATTCGTGGCGCAGTAACTATGGAATTTGGCGCAGACTTAAGTGTGACTGTAGGTGATTTCGGGCGTCAAGATATTAAGGCTGTTGTTAATCTTCCAATTATAGAAGATAAACTTGGTATAAAACTATTTGGTGCAAGTATTCAAAGTGATGGCCATGTTTACAATACTACTCTTGAAAGAGATGTAGGTGGCGATGATAAAATTAATTTTGGTTTTACAACTTTGTGGGAACCTAATGAAAATCTAAGTATCAAACTTCATCACGAAATTATGGAAGACCAAAGTGAGCAGGGTGCATATGTTAATAGAAACCCAGTTGGATATTTAACATGTACAATTACCCAAATTGGTTTTGATCCTAATAATGGTTGTGAAAAAGATGCTAATGATGGCCCTGATATTACAGAGTCAGACGGAACAAACTTCAGTGATAACGAGTATGAAACGACTATATTAACAATTAACTATGATACTGAAAATTTCCTTTACACTTTTATTTCTACTGATAGGGATATGGATGAGCAAAACATGCAAGATTTCGATGGCTCTCCTGCTAAACTTTTACGAATGGACTATTTTAATGACTGGCATCAAAAAAGTAACGAATTTAGAATTACATCCCAGTTTTCTGATAAATTTGAATTTGTTGCAGGTATTTATGATTGGGAAGTTGATTATACTCAAAGATGGGATGTTTTAGATCTTCATTATAGACTTTCTCAATTAGGACTTCCTTATCCTGGTTATACTCCAACTACTAGAAATTCAAATGGTCAAAGTCAGCAAACTGAGTCCATTGCGGTTTTCTTTTCTGGTGATTGGTTTGTAAATGATTTCTGGACTATAACAGCAGGTTTTAGATGGACTGAAGAGGAAAAGAATTTTATTGGTGGTGATAGAGGAATGCCATGGGACCCAGATAGTCCTGAAGGTGATATTATTCCAAACACTATCCCTGAATTATTCAATCCAAGACCTTATCAAGGAAAGTGGGATGAAACGACACCCTCAATTGGCTTAAGATACCAGCCTAATGATGACTTAATGTTTTATCTTTCTTACAGTGAAGGCTTCAAAAGTGGTGGTTTCTTTGGTCGTCAAGCTAATTTTAATATCGATCCTTCATATGAGCCAGAGTACGTAAAAAATACTGAATTTGGTTGGAAATCTAAACTAATGGATGGAAGAATGGTCTTTAACGGCGCTGTATTCCAATCTAAATATGAAGATAAACAAGAATCAATTTTAATTCCTGTAGATTTATCAAATGTTGCAACAGTTGTTCGTAATGCATCATCTCTTGATATGCTTGGCCTAGAGTTAGAGGTTGTTTATCAAATTACTGAAAATTGGGATATTATGGCTAATGCAGGCTTTATGGATACTGAATATGATGATTATTTCGCAGATTTAACTGGTGATCAAATCATTACTGATAACTCAGGTTTAACTCCTCGTAATACTCCAGACAGCACATATGGTGTAACCACATCTTACACTGCTCCTGTTGCTAGTGGTGAATTAAAAGCAAGGTTATCATATAGATTTAGAGATTCTGTTGAGTCTGACGCTTCTAATAATCCGCTTGGTAAATTGGATAGCTTAGAGGATTTGAGCGCTACAATAAGCTATTCTGTAAATGAGTACACTATATCTATTTATGGTAGAAATATTACAGATGAAAGAGAGCAAAGATGGGCTACAATTGATCCATTAACTGCTAGAGGTTGGTGGAATGAAGGTGAAAGCTACGGTATTGAGTTTTCAGCTTCATTTTAATAAACAGTTAACTATCAAATAATTAAGGGCGCTTTAAGCGCCCTTTTTTTATATATTTTTCAATTTATGTCATAAATTAA
>Ga0208277_1001071_pt1 | contig 16124 bp, 9 predicted proteins | sample ETNtaG_5_FD_185782 | JGI IMG/M metagenome (GOLD analysis project Ga0208277, IMG submission 185782) | Marine microbial and viral communities from oxygen minimum zone, Eastern Pacific Ocean - ETNP201406SV205 (SPAdes) (version 2) | ecosystem: Environmental > Aquatic > Marine > Oceanic ...
ATTATCCGATGATGAACGAAGCGTCATGTTCATTCAGAACATGCATCTGGAGATGACTGAGCAGCATGGAGTCGTGGGATGTATTGGTCATAGGAACCGGACCTTCAGCGCTTCGCGCTGCTATCGAGTCTAGCGATTCTGGCGCTAATACCGTCATAATTCACCAGTCGCCCGGTCCAATCATCAGCCCATCCACCGCCGGTCTTGCCGCATCGCTAGGGGAAACTACTCCTGAAGCGCATATCAAAGACACAATTGCGTTAGGAGATGAGAGTACGAATGAGCAGGCTGTTAGAAGAACATGCTCTTCTTCAGTAGAGATTCTTTCTGAGCTAGAGCGGTGGGGGATGATACTTCGTAGGGACAAAGGTGGATTACCTCATCTTTCGTCGGTGCCCGGACATGCCGCCCCTCGACTTTCAGGCGCAGGAGATGCTACTAGCAGATACCTAACCCAGACTCTCGATGAACAGGTCCTCAAGAGATCGATTCAGAGACGACAGAACCACATCCCATTATCCCTGGTGATGGATAATAGCCAGATCCGAGGAATTGTGGCGCTGGACTTACTCGACGGCAAAGTAAAGCCATACCAATGTAAAGCAATAATATTGGCTGATGAGGGTTATCAAGGGCTTTGGTCCAACCCATCAATCGGCTCAGGAAATGCGATTGCAATGGCAATAAGAGCGGGTATCAACCCACAGAATTTGCACAAGGTTCCCCTTCACCCAATGGTCATCAGAGGAACGAACATCCCAATCCCCTTCGAGATTTTAGGCGCCGGTGGAAGATACAGGTCGGAATCCGGGGAAGATATCGATCCATTGAACCATGGAGGAGATGCGGTAGTCGATATGAGATTTATCGATGACCAGCATTCACTTTGGTTCGACTCGATAAGAAAGACAATTCTAGACTCTACAGGATTGGACGTTTCGATTGATGTGATTCCAGTAACACATCAAGTCATGGAGACCACCGGTGGGATTCCTGTGGATGAAAAAGGGAGAGTCACAATCGAGTCAGGCAAGATGTGGGCAACAGGCGTTTACGCAGCTGGCCCCTCTGCAAGCACAGGGTTTCATACTTCATCGATATTACCTGGAAACACCATGTTGGAAAATCTCTACACTGGCTCATTAGCAGGTAAAGAGGCTGGAAAATGGTCACTAAACTGCGAGTTTGGAGGATCCAAGAATATCCTTCAAAGTCTAGATTCAGCGAATAGGAGAATTGAAGATTTATACAAGGAATCAGGAGACTCAGTAGGCGCTGCTGAGACAAAATTAACCGCACAAGCAAAGTCTTTCTTAACAGGTAGTGCAACTATCGAGTCTCTGATCGAAATCGCTGAAAAGACCGCTGAAGCAGTGAGAACTACAACCAATACGCGAGTCATGAACCAGGAGATTGTAGGGGCCTTAAGAGTCCAAGATCTTGGCACCATCGCAGCATCATTTGCCATGTGATCGTATGAGTGAGCGCACACTCTTCACCAGAATAATAGAGGGTGAGATTCCTTGCTACAAACTGTATGAAAACGAGCATGTATTCGCTTTTTTGGATATAAATCCCCTTTCAAAAGGACATACCCTGCTTGTATCCAAAGAGCCAGCACCCTCGATTGATCAACTGAGCCCGGACTCTGCAGCAGCCATAGGAAAGGCATTGCCTATCCTATCCCATGCAATCAAAGAGGCCACGGGAGCTATTGCATACAATATCATCCAGAATAACGGAAGAGAAGCTGGCATGACCGTTCCACACGTCCATTTTCATATAATTCCGAAATATGCAGAATCCAAACACTCATTCACATGGGAGCCAGAATCACTGGACACGTCAGAGGGGAAAACAATCGTCGACGCTATTCAACTCAGTTTGAATGAGTGAATGCTTACAACACCACGCGGCCCATGACGGGTTAGCATGGACTCTAAGCCCGAGGCTCTGGCTCCGGAACTTTCTAGCAGCGCAAGGCGAATAGATACAAGCAGACTCAACTCAGTCCCATGGGATCATTCAGGAAAACACCCTGGATCGATAATTGTGTGGTGGCTATTCAGAGCAATGATATTCATCGGCCATCGAATTATTTTTAGGAATTCAAAAGCCGATAAAGTACCTGAAATAGGCGGTGGCAGAATATCTGTTTCAACCCATATTAACGGATTAGTGGACCCTTTAGTCATAGTTCACAGCCAAGATCGAAGATTCACAGCACTCGGACGCCACGATTTGGTTACAAGACCGATACTAGGCTGGTGGACACGAGGTCTTGGCATACAACCAATTCTGAGAAAGGCGGAAATGGATGAAGGCATAACTAATTCAGACTTCGCAGGAGAAATCAATAGAAGAAGCATGTTAACTGTTTCAAATTGCATTTCTAATGGTTATTCTGCAGTTGTATTCCCTGAAGGCACCTCACACCAAGATTCAGTTCTACACGGTTTCAAAACCGGACCATTTCGTACGGTTTTCGCTGCTGCTGCACTCGCAGAACTTCGAAATCTACCTCAGCCGCATCTGCAACCTGCTGGTCTCCATTGGAGAAATCATACAAAATTTAGAACAGACCACCACGTCGAATATCTTGATCCGATACCTATTCCCAATCCGTATTCTCAGGAGCAAGCCCAGTCTTTGTTGAATGGAGAATGGGTCGAACCACCGGAATCGGAAGTCATCGCCATGCGTGATTCAGTATACTCAATTCTCAAAGAAGCAACTCCAGATTCTCCTGATTGGGAAACATATCGTGCATGGATATTCATAGCACACAGAAAATCGCAAACCCCTGTTGTTGATCTTCATCAAGAGGTATTGAAGACAAGAGAGATAAGACAACAATGGAGAGAGGGGAACATTTCTCAAGAATTGTCTGAGAACGCATTAAATGCAGCCAAGATACTACACGATCACGACTTAGATGCACGCGATTTGACTGTAGAGGGGCAACTCATAAGGAAAAGAAGTAGCATATTTTCTTTGATCTTGGGAGCCTCTATGATGCTAATTGCAATGCCAGTTTTCGTACTGAGTACATTCCCTCAAGCCATACTTGCATGGTGGCTGGGAGATAGAACAGACGAGGGAATCGACGCCAGAACAACATATCATCTGATGGCAGCAATGTTTTCATTACCACTTTTCTGGCCAATAATTGGTATTTTATGGACTCTTTCTGCCGTTTTATTCTACAACCTCCCGCCTTTATTCACACCATTCTTCTACATCGCGCTCTTCCCCATTTTCTATCTAGCAGCCATTCTAATGGCTCTGGGTTATGATTTTGTAAATGACTTCAGGCGAGATCGTAGAAGGGCCTTGTTGATCCGCAACTCACTAGTAAAATCTCTTTATGACAGCATCAATCTAGTAGACGAATCTCTCGTTGCCCTCAAATAGGACGCATTTACATTAGTTATCTGTGGATGCAAAGGATGCCTCTGCCGCAATCCGTATGTGGCTCGATGATGAGAATCTGGAATACAGAGTGGTCGATGACGGAAAAGCAACACTCCACCTCCATGTTAAGTATCCACCCACGAAAGACGGCCACGTTTTCAACATCGTGATACCAAAGAAAAGATCACTTGTTTTGGTTTACTCGATCACTCGAGTTGACCAAGGACAACAAGATGAGATGGTGAGTTACAGTGATGAGGATCTAATTGGGTGGAAAGGCTGGCTACATGAGATTAGAATGCACCTCACTAGATCAACGCTTGATTGGGTCTTGCATGTCGGCAAAGAAGACGAACAGAATAGGCCAGGACCACTTCAAGCATTCAACATCTCACGCCCAATTTGGTTTGACGGACTCACTCAAAACGAACTCATGCAGACAATGAGGGGGGTTTGGCTGACAAAACTCTCCATAATACATCAAATAAAATTTGATTATGGCAAAGGAATAGGTAAACCAGGCCCGGTAGATGACTGGAAAGGCAAGAAACCAATATCCAGGTCAGGTCAAAATTCAGCGCTAAAATCTGCTGAGGTGGATTTCGATGAACAAGCCGGTTTCGGACAGAGCTTCGACCCAAGTGAGTGGGCTTAGCCACATCTGACCCGAATGGGTCGACATTAAGTATGGTTAGAGTTGCATTTAGCATACTGAGTGGTATCCATGCAGAATAGAAAGAAGCGTTCCAGCATCATGATGACTTTGCTAATGCTTTCCAGCATAGTCGCCGCAATGGGTGTTGCAGTTCCGGTACAAGCCAGTGAAATTGTTCTTACAGATGCAATCAACGTCGTAAATAGCGGATCTAACTCAGATTCAATGGTGGCTGTCGACTCTGACTCAGAGGGCAATGTACACTTTGTGTGGAGTCGGAATACTCAGCATTTGTATTACAAGATGTTAGGCCCCTCTGGCGAGACACTGATTTCTGAAACACAAATTTCCAATCCCGGTGCGCACCAAGCATGGCATCCCGACGTCGCAATCGATTCTGAGGACAAAGTGCATATCGTTTGGGCCGATAGATCCGGACAATGGACAATCTGGTATCAGTTGTTAGATCCTGCAATGCATGAACAGGACGGCTCGAATGCAATTGATGGCTTGAATGGCATTTCCATAATTGACGACTATGAAATAAGGACCGGGAGTCAAGATAGGGATTGGCCCGCTGTGGCTGTAGACTCATTGGATAATGCACACATCGTTTGGCAAGACAATAACGACCCATTAGACCTCTATTATTCACAGACCCAGATCTATTATGAAATGGTTGAGATAGACGTCTCTAGCCGAGAGGCGCAGTCAAAAATAGACGCTACACTTCTGACACCAATAATTGGGATGAAGGGACACCCAGACATCGCCGTAGACAACGATGATTTCGTTCAGGTGGTTTGGGATGACACAAGAGGAGGCAAGGTCGAGATGGTCGTGCCAATCGATACTTCTGGATCGATGGGGACCGAATGGGCAGACATGTGCACGGTTTTCTATGGCGGTCAATTTTCATCCGGCGGCAATTTCATCGGTCTCAAACCCATGTTAGAACAGGCCAATATGACTGTATTTGAAACATTATACGGAATAGGGGGAGTGCAACAAGTTGCTGCTGCAACTTCCGGCTATTGCACCACGGCATATCAGACAGGAGGATCAGGAAGTCAAGGACCTCGTTCGAATCACCTTGGCCAAACTCCTGCAGATACATCAGGAGGTATTCGAAAGCTGACTGGTGCAGTATTGAACAACGCCGCTATATCACTGAGTTATGATGGAGGGGGCCAAGGCTCGGAAGCATGGGGTCCCTCCTCTACATGGTCCTGTCTTTCATGGAGAGACTCGCAGGGAAGACTTGGCAACCTTGCTAACCCTCCGACAACAGAGGACCATCGATGGAATCCAAACGCCACCAAGATCATCATACCAATATCGGATGAGAATGCCAATGACGGATCCCCAGAGGATGCCACTGACCGTGAAAGCGTGAACGAGGCACACGATGCATGCGTCCTCGCAGGAATATCCCCAGTACCCCTCTGGGCTGGTGCAGATGGCAGCGTAGGTTCTCAGATGAGAGATCTCGCTGAATGCCCCAATAATCAGCCAGGCACTCCTTCAGTGGCCAGATACTGCCCTGGAGGAACACCTAGAACGACACATGCTGAGGGAGCAGTTTATGCATTCCCGACAGGATCCTCTTCAGCCGCTGAACTCCAGTTCATGGTAGAGGCACTCATATATTTGGCAACAAACGCCTCTCGTGAAATATTCATTTCAGTACTCGACCCATATGCCCTTCTAGATAACCCGTGGGTCGGTTTCGCCCCGGGTCAGCCAGCTACCCGTTGTGTGCCACAGTGTTCAGCGACTTCTGGTAGCCGATATTACATCGAAGATGTAGGCCCATCCCTCGATCTCCAAGGATATGGCCATCTCGTTGTTGTAAATGATACCCGCGTCACACTCCAAGACGCATACAGCCTCCATCCACAAGTTGCTCTGGACAGTCAAGGGAACACGCATATTGCGTGGATGGATGGGAGGTCCTACGGCTTCGAATTAGATGTCAATTACGAGGTCTTCTACACACGCCTCAAACTAAAGGGTGCAGGACAGTGGGATGGTGCAAGCGATGGATTACCAGCGTTTGGTATCAAGCAAATCATGGACTCTGCGATTTCCAATGTCGAAGGATTAGATTGGTTTGACGACAATCCCGACAGAGGCCCATATGAGGCCACATCATATCTTCCAGGTATACTGGTTGATGATTTCGATAATATACACATTGCATGGCTCGATAATAGTAACAAATCCCAAGGCGAGACGATCATGTACACCCGCCTCAACAGTACCACTGACCAATATCCTGATGGATTCCCCACTCTGAACAACCTCGCTATAGCTGTATTAGATGAGTGGGAGATATTCGAGGTATCCACATGGGAATCTGGCAAGCTCGGTCCTAATTCCCCCAGAAACCCACAACTCGGAACTCCCCCTGCATTCTCTAATGACCTTGGAAGCGGAGCTCATGTGGCTTGGTCCGACTCAACTAAATGTGGAGAAGCGAACAGTCCCAAACAGACGTTGTGCTACGTCCACGTTTTAACTGGGCTCGTCGATGTCGCACTCGCACCTTCCGAGACGTATTATCACGTCATTGAACCGGGTGAGAGCACGATCTACAACTTAACTATCGACAACCCAACACCCGGCCCCTCTGATCTAGTAGCAGATACATTCCGCCTCACTGTAGAGGACGTACCTATGAACTGGAGCGCCACTCTATATTACGCATCCAATCACACACCGATTTTCGAATCCACACCCATACATCTCAAAGGTAACTCAAACGGTGAAAATCTAGTCCCCCTTTACTTGAGGGTAAGGGCCCCCACGATATACCAAGCCGAAGGTGACCAATTAGCTGAGATCAAGGTAAGAGCAGTTTCATACAAAGATCCTGCTATCGATGATGAGAGGCAACTTGTGATTCTGATGGATGTGGTCCATGGAATAGATCTATCCACAATCAACAAAAATATCGATGTTGAGCAGGGTGGCTCAGGCACTTTTTCCATAATTATCAGAAATACAGGCAACGTCTACGATACGTTTGCATTCCACGACCCATCATCTCTTGATGGCCAAATGGAGTGGGGCCTACAATTTGGTTGGGGTGTAGATTTCCCAACGGAAGTCTCCCTCGATCCTGGGCAGGCAGTAACCAAGAACCTCAGAGTCACCATACCAACTTCACAAACCCCGGGAACCTATGTGATATATCTCAAAGGATGGTCCACAGGTGAACCGATATTCCAAATCGATCATGGCACGTATGATGTACTCGGTCTTTGGATAAACGTCTCAGTGAAGACTTCTGGAAACATCGTGTTCAAGATACCAGACGGCACGAGTCTGAACGTCCTACCTGGTGATTGCGCCGAATTCGACATAGAGGTAACAAAGAACTACTCCCCAGGATCACTGATATTCACCACGCCTGGTGGGCCATCGGAGAGGCCATCGGACATCTCCCAGGGTGTGTGGAGGTACGATCATTGGACTGTAGATCTAGATTTCTCAAGCGCGCCTGGTGGTAATGGAATTCCGGAAAACGCTCCAAGATTTTGGGCTGTTGTCGGAAATCCATACGTGGTCACCGCGAATATGTGTGCCCCCTACAACGCAACGGCCGGCTTCGGAGAATCTGTTGTGGTCAAAGCACACCTCGAAGGAACACCTGAAGTGAGGGACTCTGCGCTGCTTCTGACAAACGTGATCCAAGTCTACGAACTTGAAACTGAAGTCGACTCCAATATCCTGGAACTCTACCCCGGACAAGCTTATCCTTTGACCACGGAAGTTACGAATACCGGCAACGGCCCCGACCGATTCGACATAACAGTCGAGTCAGTTACTGGCCCAGAAGGTGCGTATATCTGGGACATAGATATCCCAAGAGCTTACTTCGGAGAACTTCTAAGAGACGAGTCAAAAGAATTTGATTTAATCATCAACGTTCCAGAGAAGACATTGGCAGGAACTTACAGCGTCGTATTGAATGTCCTCAGCGAAGAGCCCTATGAAGGGACCAGAGTCAGAGAGAACATCGAATTACAAGTAGAAATCACAGAATTCCATGATCTCAGGATTACGTTGGATCCAGCTATGGAGTCCAAGATAAAGACCAGCGCCCCCGGCAGAACCGTTCGCTTCCTGATGAATCTCACAAATGCCGGGAATGTTCCGGACACACCGATGTTGCACAACCATACAAAATTAGGTGGTGGAGGCGGTTGGGATCCAACTCCGGGAATGAACACACTATCCAAGTGGATGATCACATATGCACTGGTTGAGGATTTTGACACAGAATATCCGAAAGAGGCGCCATGCCTTCCTCCTGAGCCGAGCATAGCACCTGAACCGGATGCATGTTACACTTCGACAACGAGTACCGTAACATTCCCTGAGATGGATGCATTCACAACCATTCAATTTGTAGCGATTATATCGATTGATGATGAAGCACAGCTAAGCGACAGGCTGATCGGAATAAAAGCAACGTCAATACACGGCTCTGCTGCTAATGATGGTGATTTTGACGAGACTCCTGAATGGGACGACTCATGTACCCTGGATGAGAATAAGGACGGCCTTCCAGACAACTATCCACCAGCATGTGATTCCAATGAGCAAGTCCTCCAACTGATGCTTAGAGCACCTGATCTCAAGATACTGTCAGCAGAGGCCCCGCAGTCAAGAGCAGCGGTTGGCGAAATGATTTCAGTTACAGTCAAGTTACAAAATATAGGAAATATACACGCTACAGATGTCAGCGTAATCCTTTGTGCCGACCAGAGCCCATCCGACATTCGAAAGAATGGTTGTGATGAGGACAATATCGTCTATCGGCAGTTAATCGAGGCAGTTATGCCCGTGTCTCAATCTAGCAATCAAGAACTCTTGGAAATATCCTTGCTATACATCGTAGAAGCAGGCTCTCAAGACGTAGTAGTATACGTAGATCCAGATAACAACATCATCGAGTCTGATGAATCAAACAACTACTGGTCGCTATCCGATAAGATGGGTTCCAACAATCGATTCCTTGACCCGCTACTAGAGGCCATTGCAACTTATTCCGTTCCTGTGATTATCATAGGGGCGACTATTGCTCTTGGAGGGGTTGCTGTGGTGGTCATTTGGGGCCGAAGAATAGAGGCGATGAAAGAATACGCCGAAAAGAGGAGCATGATGGTCTATACTGATGACGACATGGAATTCTAGTCAACGAACCAGCCACCAGGGCAGAGGGGCACCTTCCCCTCCAGCGATAACATTCCCCTTGCTTCGTGCCAGATCCCTGATTAGACGATCGCGCAAGCCCGCCATGATACCTTCAGCTTGAGAAGACTGGATCCTGATACTCTGTGAAAAGAGATCAAGATCAACAGGACGTCTAGGCTGGTCTAACATGGCATGAGCCAATTGACGCTCTTCGTAATTATCAGTCAGATCTTCGATACTCGGCGCCACCTTCATCATAACTTGTTGATGAAGAGCAATCAACGCATCTCGCTGTTCGTCCAGTTTCTCAAGCCGCGTCTGCAATTTTGAAAGAATTGACATTGCCTCATTCATAGGTATTCTACGACGAGTTCCCATTGTATCGATTACATCCTCTAAACCATCTGGGAGCTTTGAGGAAAGACGTATCGGTCCACCAGAGGGCATCATTTTACCACTTGTTTTGAACAATCTAGGCCCAAGGTCAAGACGCAAACAGAACGACTCCGTCACCTTGTACACTTTCCTGGGCGGCCCCCCCTTCTCTGAAGGAACCTTATCCACTGAGACAAAACCAGCATTCTCCAGTATGCCTAGATGTTTAACCACTGCTTGCTGGCTAATTTGAAGAAGATCTGACAACTGAAGAGCGTAATGCGGCTCCTTCGTAAGCAATTCTAATATCTCCCTCCTCGACTTATTTTCGAGAATCGAAAGGACGTCGTCGAACCCCGGCATGACTTCCCAACCGAGAGTTGGTTAGTGGCGACTCGCATAAACCATACGAGACAAATCTAACCTTCATCCCAAGTTTGCCAATCACCCGCAGCCTCGTCTAATTGGACCCCTTCAGTAGAATCACGCACTTCTCCAACCATGCCTTCAACTTCAGAAACCTCTTCCTTCCACGGATCCGGGGTAGCGTCAGCAGTCACGCTTTCTTTGGAGATACCATTCACTGATCTGAAAACTTCCTCAGTCGTTGGAATACCCACATTCGAATCAAATACCAATATTTTAGGTCCTGTCTTGGGAGATTTTGAAGATCTGACGAGACCAATTATACCCACCATTGCCAAGAATGGAGAAAGGCAGCACGAGACAGCCATAATCTGTACAGAGGACTCCTTCCACAGATTTTCCCCTATACCTACCATATCAACGAGATACAACAAGGAAGCCCCATCATTCTCAAACACATATTCCCCCTCTGCACCTGGCCCAAGTTTAGTCAAAGGCACATACACCCTCTTTCCATCTTCACTGGTAAGAAAGGTATCATACCATTTTGCCGAAGTACCATTCACAACCGTTCCATTGAGCGTTATCATGACGCTGGCATTAGACGAATCCCCATTTTCAGAATAGACCCAGATCTGATCGTATTCATCCAGGACTATAGAGAAAGACTCTCCCGATTCTATTGCTTTCAAGCTATTTTGCTCAGGATCAAGATCACCATAACCATCAAAATTTGAGTAAGATACAGCAAAAGAGGCCACACAAAGAAAACTCGCCACGAGGGCAATGAGGGGGTAACTCATGCGGGCCATGCACCAATCACAACAAACTCTGATTTGGAGTTTAGCCGATGACAAGCCCTAGTTTCTGCTGTAACTTCTCTGGAAGATATGTGTCTGTAACGAAATCAAGACCATATTTTGCAAGAGACTGCTGCTCCGCTTTCTTTCCGAGGTCAAGCATCAAATCAATCTGATCAATCCACTCCTGACTTTGGAATCGAGGATCGCTTTTCTCCGCTTTCAAAGCCTCTATGTCTCTCGGTGTCAACTCATCAGATGGAAGATCATATGCTTCTATATCTCCAGATTCTATACCAAGATACACCGCACTCGGGGTCGCTAAATATTCTGAAATGTGGGCTGTTTTAATAGCGCCATACGCAATAGAAGCAAAGATTCTGAAAGACCAAGGATCAGCATCCGTAAACACAACAATTGGTATTCCCCATTCTTCGTTAATCCTCTTCATCACACGTCTAGTAGAACGAGCCGGCTGCCCTTTCAGATGAATCAAACCACATCTTGCTAACTCATCAAACCCATTTTCTACAAGTCGATCGAACATCCCTCCTGTTTCGATTGCCATCATGAAATCAATATCGTGTTCTACCAATTGTAATTTTTCAGACTCTACATTGTATGGAACTCCATAGCCCGAATCGCCGACATCATCTCTGCAGTTTATCCTCATCCACTCTCCACGTCTGTTTCTTTCTTGGAATGTAAGATTTCCAATTATTCTAGCGCCATCCTCTTCCGGCCTTAGTTTGAAATCCTCTCTCAAACAGCCCGTCACAATCTCCAAGTCTTCAGCAAGATTGTTACTTTCATTCTGAGATCCGAATTTTCCATATCCCCAACCCTCAGAGATGTAGTACATCTCTCTCAGAGTTGACGATTTTTTACTTTCAATCATGTCCTCCATGAATTCAGTGACATGCAATGCCCTCAGAAGTTGGTGTGCAGAACCGAGACTGGTTGCATCCCTGATCGTCTTCTTGCTACCATATTTGTACACATTCAACTTTTCATCGAAGGCTATGTTCTTCTTAGATCTAACAGGCAGAGTCATTCTCGGCGGCTCTCCCCTCATCATCCTATCATGCATTTCTGCTGCAACCGCATGAAGTGCGTCAACCGTCTCTTCTTTACTCCGACTTCTATCTTGCATAACAACCACCATCAGAATAGCGTATTACCGCTCTTCCACTCCTCTTCTCCATTCGCCTCGACGGACGAATCCCCCTCTGACGCTACCTCAATCATCGGACTTTGAATAGGAGACTCTTCTACGAATTCCTCCACCACTCCTTTGAGCCCTTCCTGCTTGCGAATCTCTTCTAGCAAGGACTCGTCTATTCTTTCAGAGCCTATTATTTCCCCATTGCCTCGGAAGAACACCTCAGCCTCTTTCCAATCTCCATGACTTAAACCGCTAACTGCGAATGAAATCTCAGTCATTCCACCTGGATTTATCGCGTCTAATCGCCACGCCCAAAGCCCCAGAGTTTCTTTACGCCCCCCTCTTTCATTCTCAACAAGGGCCACCCCATCCCTTTCTGGCCATTTTACAATAATGGTATACGCCCTAGCTCTTGCTGTATAATTGTAAATTTTTATCGAGCATCTGGCCAACTTTTCCTTGGCATCCCAAATCACTTCCTCCTCACAAAATACAGCATTCATAATTTTGGTTATTATCGGGGAGAGATCCGGTTCAGGGCGCCCAAGCATGGATGAAGATTTGGAAGCTATTTCTGGTAAGATCTTATTGATCAAGTCAAATTTCTCTCGAGATTTCTCTCTTTGACCAATCCTCTTCCTATGTCCTTGAAGCCCCCTCCCCACTTCGAAAAGAGCTCTTCGCAACTCATCAAGAACTTCCTCATTTTCAGAGACAGCCTCTTTTGCTTCGCTAGTGAACTGAACATTGGTTGAAGCTAGATGCACGAGTATAGCAGCCGGGCCCTTGGGAACCCCCTTCCCTCCTGTCTGCTCAAGACCATATCTTCGCCAGTCTATTGATTCGATCCCCTTAGTCAGCAAACACCCTCCTTGTTGATACATTAGAGGTACCCTGTTTGCGAATCTCAGAACTTCCACAGACCCATCTGAAGGAAGATCCCCGCCAAAGACTAGGCCAACCTCTACTTGGAACGGATTCCCTTGGCTTACAGTAGGAGCCCTCGTGACTGTTGCTGCATATCTCGAATCTATTGCCTTTTCAAGTCCCTTTTTGATCAAAAGATCTTCAATGGGCGAAAGACAATCTGTTGGAGGAGCTTGTATCTTTACCGCCATGAAAGCAGAGAGCAAATTTTGAATCCCCTCTACACTCAAACCAGAGGGCCTCCTCTTCTCATCTATTTCCGCATGTTCCAGGATCTTCTTTGAGACGAGTGGAGATACTTTCTCAAACTCTTTTCTAAGAAATGATTTAACATTCCTCTCCTTGGTATTCTTTAGCATTCTCTGCAGTGTTCCAAATTGCATACCATGGGGGTGGGGGCGAATCTCAACAACAGGCCTAGGCAATATCTTGGTGGTCCTTATCCACTCTCCTTCATCGATAATTTCTCCATCCTTACCAATCACTTTCAGTCTGATCGTGGCATGAGGATTGACAATGGAAGTCATTCTCAGATATTGATGGACAGATTGCCTTCCTCTCTGATATTTAGCTGCCATTACTGTTTTAATTCTGAGACCATGAAGCGATTCTATGCCGCTTTCTTCAAACCACTCTTCCAAGGGTATCCTGTCTTCATTAGATCTCAAGGCCCTGTTGTTCTTCGTGTCCAATGCAAGATCAACCCTCACAGCAGTTGATTCTGTTTCAATCTTCGATAGCACAGTCGTCGTCGAACCAGTCGTTAGCTGAGCATACATCACGACTCCTGTTATCCCTATACCTTGCTGTCCACGGGTTTGACGAATGGCGTGGAATCGTGAACCAAGTAAGAATTTACCAAACACATTGGCTATCGAATCTCTTGGAATCCCCGGGCCGTTGTCTTGAGTTACAAGCTCTAAGCGATCCCCTTCAAGCCGTTTTATCTCAACATGTATTTCAGGCAATATACGTCCTTCTTCACAAGCGTCAAGAGAGTTGTCCACAGCCTCCTTTACAGCTGTTATAATCGCCCTTTGATGGGTGTCAAATCCAAGAAAATGCTTATTCTTCTCAAAGAATTCGCTTATCGAGATTTGCTTTTGTTTGCTCGCAATCCTCTGTGCCTTGTCCATTTCGACCACCGTCCTACAAGGTCCTCCCTTTGCCCTGATGACAAGGGGCCTCCTGTCGGTAGACCGGACATAATGTCAGATAGCACTTAGAGCATGCCCTGCCATAATGCAAATTATTGGCAATGAAGCATATCTTGAATCCAACGGAACCCGATCCATGATCGAATCATTCGTGAGACGCTGTTGAAGCACACCTTAGGCGGCAATCAATCGAAAAGACTCGGATTCCATGCAGTAATTTTCCCAGTAAACGCACTAGCCATCACCGTCAGTGGGCTGGCTAGATACAGTTTGCCCGGACCAGAACGACCCTGAAAATTTCGATTGATCGCAGACACAGTAACCTGATCAACGTCATTCGAAACCCCCGGGCCAGCCCCGATGCATGCGCCACAACCAGGATCAATCAATTTCACGCCCGCCCTTTCGAACATCGAACTCCATCCGTTTCTTTCGGATAGTTCCTTTACGGATTTAGATCCGAATTGAATGTAACACTCTACTCCATCTGCTATTTTCACACCCGCATCAAGAGCGGCTTTAGTGACCATAGCATAATACGCAAAATCATCATCCTTTCCAGCAGTACATGAACCAGCATATGCTATGTCAATTCGAACATCCCCTATCTCGTCAATGTAGGCCCCATTAGTAGGGTCAGAAGGTACGCCTTCATCCGGATTGCCCGGATGGGCGACCATTGGCCGTATCCGGTCGAGATCGATTACGTGTATCCCCCCATCGTAATGCGCATCAGGATCTGGGAACACGAACGAATCACGAATATCTTCCTCATTCAAATCGTCTCTTCTTTCTAACAGCCAATTGATTGTTAGTTGATCTGGTTCACATATCCCTGTCTTTGCACTACACTCTGTCGCCATATTGCATAATGTCGCTCTTTCATCCATCGATAAAGAAGCAAGACCAGCGCCACCAAATTCCATTGACCGATCTAGGGTATCAGAGTGCTTGGCATAGTGCCAAAGTATGTGTAAAATGACATCCTTAGCAGTGCAACCCGGATTCAACGAACCCGTCAATTCGAAACGAATACTTTCTGGAACCTTTACGAATGCAAATTGATTGTGTACAAGATTCGCATATTCTGTCGAACCAACGCCATATGTAAGGGCGTTAGACGCCCCGCCCATGCAAGTGTGGCTGTCAGTAGCTTGAATGAAATCTCCCACATCAATGAATTCTTCTCGTGCCACTTGATGACATATGCCCGGGCTCACCCCGTCCTTTGCAGAATAATCTCGAACTCCCGTATGTCGTTGGAAAACCACTTGTAAGTCACGCAAGGTCTGGATCTTGTCAGTGAATGCACCAAACCTCGGAACTCCTGGTGCATAGAGCAGATGATCTTCAAAAACAGCAAATTTTGGAGGGTTTGGTAAGGAATAATCTTCTCCATATTCTTCCTTCAGGAAATTATGGACTTGAGCTGTTGTGAACTCATGACTGTAACCTCCGTCTACTGTTGCGAGTACAGCATCGCCCGGTGAGACGAAACACGGAGTATCACCCCTGCCAATTAATTTGTTAGATATGATCTTCTCCACCATGGTCATTGGTTTTTCTTTAGTCGAAATCTCTGGTAGAATCACACTCCCCGCTTCCATTTTTTTTGCGAAGGGTAGAATCCCTCCATTTTCTAGGATGAGTCGGGTTACAGGATCATATTTTTCAGTGAATTCTGATAGAGGAATGATTTCACCACCCTGTAACCGTTCCAACATTGCATGATTCCCCATTACCTGACCAAGATTGATGTTGTTGCGTTCGTGTATGGGGGCAAATGAGGCTGCAATTACTATTCGGATTCCAGACCACCTCTCGCATTGTGGGGCCGTTTCACGACTGCTCCCCGTCCCTTTTCTATGCCCGCTGACAATCACCTCAAATCCACCTTCTTTCAATGCGCCCTGGCGAAATACCCTTTCACCCTCATGAAGCAAACCCGCGTAAGCATTCTCTGCAATAACAGCAGGCTCGTGATCGAAACAAACCCATGCTGGCGTCATTACGTCAGTATTGATATCATCCATCAAATCTTCAATATTCAGATCTTTCAT
>Ga0208277_1001072_pt1 | contig 16122 bp, 12 predicted proteins | sample ETNtaG_5_FD_185782 | JGI IMG/M metagenome (GOLD analysis project Ga0208277, IMG submission 185782) | Marine microbial and viral communities from oxygen minimum zone, Eastern Pacific Ocean - ETNP201406SV205 (SPAdes) (version 2) | ecosystem: Environmental > Aquatic > Marine > Oceanic ...
ATCTGCGCTGAATGTAAGTACTTCTTGACTTAATTGATTGAGGCACCAAACGCCAGAGATTCCTTGTTCGGGATGTCCATGCTTTGTCTGGATTAAATCAATGGCTAAGGTGTTGGGTTTAATCGTGATTTTTTTGTGTTTAGCAGCACTTTCCGAGAGCGCACGTTCAATTTCCTTTCCAGTTGCGTCCTTGGCATGGAGGATCCTTCGAGTGGAGTGACCACCTTCTTTCACGAGGTTGAATGAACCATCCTCATCGGTCTCAAATTGGACACCGATGCTGAGCAAATCTTGGATGCGCTCCCCGGCTTCGCCAATGATGCTCTTCACCACGTCCACGTCACAAAGCCCATCGCCACTCTGCAATGTGTCTTTGATGTGCGCCTCTAACCCTATGCCATCGGTTTTGTCGAGGATTGCTGCAATACCGCCTTGGGCCCAATTTGTGGAGGAATCTGTCGGTCTCTGTTTCGTGATCACTGTGACTGTGTGGCCTGCATCACCCAAGCGAAGCGCAGCAAACAAGCCAGCGATTCCGCTTCCGATAATTGCGATGTGTGCCAAAATGCTTCACTCCAGTAGGCAGTGCTGAATCGCCGGTACATTTCACCCCATCGCTAAGCGATATCACTATGGCCGTCGCCTAAGTACGCAGTCCATGGGGAGGCTGCGAGTCCTGTTTGGCCAACTCATTGCACTCAGCATTGTTGTCTTTGTGACGGCAAACGCTCAGTTCGGTGCCATTGCCCCAGAGATGATTGAGGGTGCAGGGAATCAAAAATATGACATGTCAAGGATGAGCGAACCAGATTGCGCACCACTTTTCGATCGATTAGAAGAATTGATCGCAGATGGAAGTGAAACCAACTGCCTCGTCCCCCCTGGTGAATGGTCAGGTTTGGATTTCTTCATGATGGGTCCCTCGCTGTTCATTCTCCTTTCAGGTCGCATCAAAATTGCACGAGTTGGCACCAAGAAAGACCGGTTTTACAAAACGGCTTTCTCAGCCGGAGTTGTCCTTTTCTCCATTGCTGTGCTGGATCGAATGGGCGTGCTCCCAACTCAAGTGAATTCAAATGGTTTAGCGGCTCTTATTCCAATTGCTGTCGCCCCTTGGGTTGTACAAATCTTGCTTGCTTTGGTGGGCAGTTTACTGATGATGGGCCCAAAATACTGGGAAGCAGAAGCCATTACTCAGGCAGGGGAGTCCATCGGTAAGAGAAGAGAAGCAGCGCACCACTTCAGGCAAAAGTATGGTTCTGTTTCAACCCCGCTTCATGCTCGAGCTGGTTCCAATCAACGCATCAACCGCTCGAGGCTTCTCCAACGTGACTCCCGCCTTCACATGGGCAGGGGTGCAGGAAAGGGCATCAAAGTCTATGCAACATGTCCATTCTGTAATGGTGGAGGTTGCGAAAAATGCGACTTCAAAGGAACCCTTTGAAGAATGTGATTTTATCTTCAAAATCAGAGTCTCTGGCTTTTTGAAACTCCTCGATAAAACCGGGGCACTGGGGGCACATCTCTCGCATTCTTTAAGACCCCTCGCGAACGGGTGTCGCGGATAAGGTCGGGGATTTAATTCCCGATTACGAGGGAATGGGATGTATCTCAAAGCGTTAGAAGTTTCGAATTTTAAATCATTCAAGGGTGAACTCACCATTCCTATGGATCGTGGATTTACTGCCATCACAGGGCCGAATGGTTCTGGTAAATCGAATTGCGGTGATGCGGTTCAATTCGTTCTCGGTCCGCGTTCAAACAAGGTGATACGTGCTCAAAATGCGAAAGATCTCATTTTCAATGGCGGTAAAAACAACAAACCAGCCCGTGGTTGTGAAGTCACACTTGTGTTCGCTAATCCTTTGCTTGCAAGCGGTAGGCGCCGCCTTCCAATCGACCAAGAAGAAGTTCGGATGACTCGTTCAGTTCGCCTCACAAAGAGTAACAACATTGTCACCGACTACCTTCTCGATGGTGAAGACAGCAGCCAGAAAACATTCCATAGGCTCCTCAGCGCAGCGAATGCTCGACCTGATGGCTACAACATTGTATTGCAGGGCGACGTGACTCGGTTGGCCAAAATGACCGCCAAAGAGCGACGCAAAGTGCTCGATGGGGTCGCAGGTGTGACTTCCTATGACGATGAGATTCGAAAAGCCGAGAAGCAGAGAAGCATGGTCGAGGGCTACATTGAACGCATAGGCTTGCTTGAAGATGAACAAAAATCCCGACTTAAGGACTTGACAAAGGAAAAGAACCTGGCCCTCAAAGTCACAGGACTGGTCGAGGAATTGAAAGTCGCCCGTCGTCTTTCAGCCCAAGCAAAATACGCCAGTCAACAGGCAGAACGCCAGTACCAGATCAGCGAACGGGTACGCATAGATGGTGAAGCTGAGACGCTTGTCGAGGAAGTGAAACAGGGCGACAAAATCCTTCTGACTCTTGATGATAAAATCGGTACGCTACAGAAGCAAATCGAGGATTTGTTAGGTGGAGATAACAATGGTTTGATGAGTGCCATCAACCAACTCCAAATTCGAATCGCCACGAATCAAGATCGCATCGATGAAGCAGACGAAAAAGATGTTGAAGATGCAGAAGAATTGGAATTACTTGATGGGGCGCTGACCTCCTCTGAAGAGGATTTGAATGAATTCGAAGAAGGCCTAAAGACAGCAAATGAAGATCTTGCCGCAGCTCTTGAAGCCCTCAAGGAGGCGAAGAGTCAGGAGGAAGAGGTTCGCAAAGCATTGGAATCATCCGGTACGGCAAGCGCAGAACTCACACGTGCCCTCGCTTTGGCAACTGATGCAGCAGACCGTGCTCAAGAAGGCCTGGTTGCAGCACAAGCAGAGGTCAACAGAATTGCAACACAAGCCGAGATGCTTGAAGAACAATTGAGTGAAGCCCAGGAGGCCGCAGAATCCGCTCGCCTCGCTCTTGGAGAATCAGAACATGAGGGGCAAGAACTCAATGCGAATGCTCCAGAACAAGATCGAACAAAACTTGCTGAGCAACTCCATGCAGCACAGCGGTCGGAATCTCGGTTGCTCGAAGAATCACAAGCAGTTGAAACCAAATTGCGTGAAACTGAGCGCAAACTATCAGCAGCAAAGGCTGAGATGGAGAACCGTGCGGGCGCCAAAGGCATGGCTGGTGGAGCAGCGGCAGTCCTTGCTGCAAGGGACCGTGGCGAACTTCGCGGCATCATCGGTACCGTTGCAGAATTGTGCCAACCGCGTGATTCGTCTCATACCGATGCCCTTGCTACAGCGATTGGTGGAGGAATGACATCGGTTGTTGTCGATAACGATGAGGTTGCTGCAAAAGCGATCCAATGGTTGTCTCAAAACAAAGCTGGTCGAGCCACCTTCCTACCGCTCAACAAACTCAACAACACTCGGCCCGCAGGCCGTGCCACAATGATTTCTAAAAAGCCAGGTGTGATTGGCTTCGCTAATGAATTGCTGGATTATGATCCAAGAATCGATATCGCCATACGTTTTGTGCTAAGGAATACACTGATTGTTGACAGTCTTGCTACAGCCCGTGCCAATATGGGCGGTGTACGTCTCGTCACCTTGCGTGGCGACGTCACCGAGGCAGGAGGTGCCATGGTTGGTGGTGCGAAACGGAAGATGACCACTTCTTTTGGAGGTAATATCCAAGGGGCTAACGAAGTTCAAACATTAGCAAGCGATGTCGAGCGTTACCGCATGATGGCTGAGACCGTCAATGGTGCATTGGTTGAGGCACGTCATCAACAAGCAGCAATCCGTGCATCGATCAACGACCTTTCAAACAACGACCATTCAGAGAAGGTATCCGAATGGAAGGCGACCCATAAACAGGCGAAATCAAACCATACGGCTGCAGTTGGAGCCGTTGGTGCTGCTGAAAAGCGATTGGCAGATTTAGAAACCGAAGGAGCCAACCATCTGCGAAGCCTTGATGCTGCACAGGCAGCCCTTGCAGACGCCAACCAAGCAAGGAAAGAAGCTCAAACTGCGCTCGAAGATGCAAGTCCAGTTCATTTGAAGGAACGACTTCATGCAACCGAGGTCAAGCGAGTTGAAGCTGAAGGTCTGAAAGGTCGTGCTGAAGCCTCACTGGCCAGTGACGGCGGACACCGTACTCTTCTCGAATCGAGAATTCAAGAATACAAAACCCGTATCCAAGCGATCAAGCAGGCCGCAATTACTCGCAGCGAGAAATTAGACGAAATGCAGGCAGAAGTCGCCTCAGACAAGATTGCACTTGCAGAAAAAGAGGCAGAGCGCCGTGAGTTCTTGGAAGAAAACCAAGGGTTGGAGGATGAACGCGTGCAACTTATTGAGGAGCGAAGCGCACTGAAGGCTGAACTGCAACAAAAAGTCCAAGAATCCCAATCCAGGAAGGCGATGAGCATCGAAATAGGGCGTGCACTTGCTCAGAAAGAAATCACGATTGCTCAAACCCTCCAAGACATGACAGAGCAGGGCTACTCACCTGCGGAAGAAGGGGTGACATTACCCAGCGTTGGAGATGCAGAGCGAAAGGAAAGAACGCTTCAACGAAGATTGGACGACCATGGTCCTGTGAACATGTTGGCTATCGAGCAGTTCGAAGCATGTGAAGCACGCCTCGATGCGATGAAGGATGATTTCAAGACATTACAACATCGCAGAAAACATCTGCTTGATGTGACTGAAAAACTCGAGTCTCAGAGAAAGGAACGTCTGCTTAACGTTCTTGAGAAGGTCAATGAGAACTTCAAGGTCGCTTACAAGTCCCTCAGCGACGGTGGGCGTGGTGAATTGTTCCTTGAAAATGAGGATGAACCATTCAAGGGTGGCCTCGAACTGTGGGCTCAGCCTCGTGGTAAATCTGCCAAGGTCACTCGGCACCAACTTTCTGGTGGTGAGCAATCCATGGCTGCACTTGCATTGATTTTTGCAATTCAGGATTACGATCCGAGTCCGTTCTATTACTTCGATGAAGTCGATCAGAACCTCGACGGATACAACGCCGAACGAATTGCTATGATGTGCAGAGAACGCAGTAAGCGGGCACAATTTATCATGGTTACATTGAGAAAGGTATCCCTCCGGCTAGCGGATCATCACATCGGTATCACTCACGGTGGCGATGGATGCAGCCGTCGTATTGTTGATTTCGACAAAGAACGTGCGATTGCTCTTGGCGAACGCGCTCTGGCAGAAGCCGAAAAAGACAACGAAAAGAACCACTCTCGTATTGAAGAAGCCCGTGCAGCAGAGCACGAAATGCCAGAAGTTCCCGAACCATTATCGGCGCCAGAAAGCCTTGGTGGCCTCTTGCCTCACATGGATACGTCCACAGAATCTGAACCCTCATTGACAGCACTTTCAGAACGAACAGCAGAGATGACTGAAGACATTGAGGCTTACCAAGAGGTGGCTCAAGCTGTGCGTGAGGCAGAAGCAGAAGATGCTATAGAAGAGAGTGTAGAAAGCGAAGAAGAACTCATCTGAGGTGAAAAAGATGGTCGGTCAGCAAGCAGCATTGGACAAATGGTTCCTCCGTCAGGACGTGATGGATCAACTCCTCGCATCAGGTGAGGCATCGATCGATGCAACCCAGTTCGCAGACCGTATTCTTGCTATTGCCGAAACAGAAGAAGCAGAACACCAAACATTGGTCGATCCATTTGATCGCTCTGTTGCGCTGGTTCTATCTTTAGTTCGAGAGCAAGAATTGGACCCTTGGAACGTTGATCTGTCAAGTTTCCTCAAGGTGTTCACTCTTCGTGTTAAAAACGAAGCCTCAGCACTTGATTTACCAGCATGTGGCCGTTTGATTCGCTTGTCCTGGGAAGTGCTTCATCAACAAGCAATTGTTTTGTTTGATCGTGTCCAAGCCACCGAAGAGGAAGAAGAATGGGATGAAGGATTTGACTTCGGTTGGGAAGCAGATTATGACGATGAAGCATTCCATTTCACAAATTCAATTCTCCAAGGCGAGGCCGATCATGTTCTCCCTGGTCTTTTCGATGAACGCGTTCGCCGGGATGAAGGGCGACCTGTGACGCTCGGTGAGTTGCTCTCTGCGTTCAAAGATGCAGCCGATGATGCCGAAGCTCTCCGTTTGCGTGAAGAGAATCGAATTGCACACGAATTAGAATTACAAGAATATCTTTCTGATGTCGGTGGGCGAATGCACAACGAAGACCTCGAAGGGGATATTCAGCGCTGCTGGACCGCCATGCGGCAAACCTGCATAGCGAAGGCGAGTAATAAGGTCCCAGTTGCTGAGGTCATGATTGAATTGGCAAAAGTACTCGAGGATTCCTTCGGAGCTGTTCCTGAAGGATATGATGATGAGGCCAAGGTGGCATCGTTTATTGCTGGACTTTTCCTCACGCATAGAGGATTTGCCTCCATTACGCAGGATGAAGTTCCTAACGGTGTCATTTGTATCGAAGATGCTTGGCCTGACGTTGCATCATTTGAGGAAGTCAAAGCCCTTGTCGAAGATCAACAGGATGCCGAATCGAAGCGCATTCAATCTCAGGATTTAGGTTCTGTTCAGCATGCACAACTACGAGCAGAAAAGGTGCAGAAAGCAGAACAACTTGCCCAAAGAAAGGCAAATAGAGCAGCAGAAGCGGCTGCAAAGGCCCAAGATCAAATGATCGATGTTGCAGAGGCTTCAACCACTGTTGAGCCAGAAGTCAATGATGATGCAGCAACCTCGGAGGAACCTTTCGAGTCCCATGAATGGTTAGTGGAGTGAGCATGGATGTCAGAAGTACCCGTTGATACACTTTTGGAGGCCACCTTATTTGGCGCAGGTCGTTCAATGACAGTGGCTGAATTGTCCACTGCACTGGGCTATGATGAAGATGAAATGCTCGACTCCCTTTACTCATTACGTTCCACATTGAAGCGACGGCGAGGCGGTGCGCTTCAAGTGGCTGAAGTCGGTGACCGCTGGGCTATTGAGGTGAAACCTGACATTGCAGGCCACCTGCCCAAAGAGACGAAAACAGAAATCCCTCAGAAATTGCTCAAGGCTGCTGCTTTGATTGCCTATCACCAGCCAATGGCTCAGTCGCGTTTGGTTGAGCTTTTGGGACAAAAAGCGTATGATTATGTTCGTGAGTTGGCTCAATTGGGAATGATCGATCGAAGAAAGGACGGAAACACACGTCGCTTGATCACCACTCGCCGGTTCTCTGAGGCATTCGGCTGCCCCTATACTGACAGAAAAAAGGTCAAACAATGGTTCAGGGAACAAGTCAAGAGCACTGGGATGCTTGACGGTATGGCCGACGCGTCTGTGCTCAAAGAAGAAACAGAAGCAGATGGTCTGATTCAATCGACCCTGCCCATTTCCGAAGAAGAGTGAGCCTCACTCACTACGGAGCGCCTTCAGAAGTTCTTCAACAACAGTTTGTGTTTTCGGGCCATCAACCGCTTGGAGTCGCTTTGCAATGGTTTCTATTTCATCACCAACGGCACCAGCGCTCACGGCCATATTCCTTGAATGTAATTTCATGTGCCCTGCTTGAATGCCACGTGTGGCAAGGGCACGTAAGGCTCCAAGGTTTTGAGCAAGCCCAGAGGCTGCGATGACGCCTGCCAGTTCCTGTGCAGAATCAACGCCGAGGATCGCTAAATTCGCTTGCGCAGCAGGGTGGACTTTCGAGGCCCCTCCAACAGTTCCAACCGCCATAGGGGTTTCAATACGGCCGACGAGATTGCCTTCTTCATCTTCGTACCAATGCGTCATAGATCCATAGTGCTCTTTTCCGTAAGCTGCATAGGCATGGCATCCTGCTTCTATGGCTCTCCAGTCTTGTCCACAAGCAAGCCCTACACTACTGATGGCATTCATGACTCCTTTGTTGTGTGTCGCCGCTCTAAACGGGTCGGCAACGGCAAAGTGGTGGGCTTCGAGTATTCCTTGAATCACTTCAAGACCATTGGCCTTGGTGCCATCGTCAGAAATTTCCTCTGGTGTGAATGTGGCCTCGACCCGTGCTAATCGGTGCACTGCGAGGTTCGAGAGGATTTTCAGGTGAACCCTCCCACCAGTCAGTTCTTCGACTCGTGGGGCGATCAGTTCAGCCATTGTATTCACTGCATTTGCTCCCATAGCGTCCCTGCAATCGACGACGATGTGCAAGATGACCATTGGCCCACTGAGGCTGTGAATGGTTCGGGTTTCTATGCGCTTACAGCCGCCCCCAAGACGAATCATTGTCGAGGGCAGGCTATTGCAAAGTGCCATCAATTCTTCACTTGCTTCATGCAACGCCTGTTCAGCATGCTTTGTATCGCTGCAATCCATGATTTGGAGTTGTGCAATCATCATTGGGGCATCATTGTTGGTTCTGAAGCCTCCATTGACCAGGCAGCGTTTTGCCATGTTGGATGCAGCCGCTACAACGCTTGATTCCTCAAGGCAAAATGGGATGAGGTAGTGCTTTTGATCGATCACAAAGTTCGTTGCAATACCGACTGGTAATGACATGGTGCCGATGACGTTCTCGATCATGCGGTCCGCTGCGGCTTCGTTTAATTCGCCACATGCTCGCAGTGCTTCTATTTGCGCCGCTGTCAGATCTGCCATTTCAGCGACCATATTCCTGCGTTCAGCAACAGAATGCCGGAAAAAACCTCCTAATCGACTGTTTTCAACTGGCATGTGGCTCGCCTTGTTCCTTGCACAGTGGTTGAGCCCATCAAGCAATCGCATGTTCCGAGGGCATCGACATCGACGCTTCTTTCGCTTGAGATTTTTCTTCCCGGTCAAAAATTAACGGGTTTAACGGATTTCCTAACGCGTTATATTTGCGTTAATTGAGCGTTAAACGCAAAGTGTGCAGCGGTGCGGCATGGCAAGTAACGCCTTCTAACAGGTGACTACATGCCCTGAAATTCCTCAAAGATGAAATACCCCTCTGCAGTTGCTCGGTGCATGGAAGTCCAAGGCAAAGAGATCGAGTTACCACCTCTTGCGTCAAACCCTTTTTCGACCCTTCCGCTCGAATCGAGCCAAAATCATCTCTTGGTTGGACGAGTCCATGTGAGGGATGCAATGGCTCAGTACATTCAATTCAAATCGCCCAGAAGAATTCTTCTTTCGGGTGAAATGGGTTCTGGACGCTCCTCCTTGCTGCGTTGTTTGTCAAACCATGCACCTAAATCGGTCCATATCGATCATATTTCTCAAAAGGATTCGGCGCTTTGCCTCATGAGGGACATCTATGCTCAACTCACGGGCACAGAGGCCCCGATTGGGTGGTCACAAGTAGCAGAAAAGTTGGTTGAAGCTTCGAATGTCCATCTGCAATCCTTGCCGTTGATCGTCATCGATGCACAACACGTGGAAATGACTTTGCTTTCTGATGCACTTCGGGCAGCCAGTGCAACACTCAATCGGGTTCGGTGTGTGCTTGTTGTTGTGATTGAAACCATGCAAAAGGCGCAGTTTCCAGAACAATTGCTTCACATCTTCGACAGTGATTTTTACCTCGAACCTCTCACCATTAACGAAGTTCAAGCCCTCGTCGAACGCCGTGTTCAATCCGTATCCAAGAAGCCGTTTACATTGTCTTTTGAGGATGCACGGCACCTTCGTGAAAAATCAGGAGGCAACCCAGCATCGCTTATTCGACTTATGCGGAATGCCGTTGACGCATCGAGGGACCCAAACTCCCTCGCAGCAAATAATCAAATTTTGAGCATGCCAGAGCCAGACCTACAGATTAATTCAATGGCAAGCAAAGAAGTTGAGGTTGAACCCTTCGCTGAACCAGGTAAAGAAGAGGATGAAGCAAATCCAGTTATGGACAGCATGTTCAACATCTTTGAATCGCCTTCAGAGGAGGCATCTGAAGAACCACTTGATCAAGATTACATCGATGCCTCGACCCCATGGACGGAGCGGAAGGCCCTGCGGGATGAAGAGGATGACGTGAAAATTATCGATAACGTCCTTGGATTTGACCTCAATTTAGAGCAATTGGATGAAGAAAAGTCTGCCGATGCAGACCTTCCTGAATTACCCTACAAAGCGCTTCCACAAACTCCAGAATTTGTTGCTGCTGCTGAAGACCGCCAGCCAACCGTCGTCAATGGTGCGTTTTCGGGCCTTGTGGGCCGTCTAAGGGACGGGAAAGGCGCACCAGAGCCAGAGGAACAAACTGGGGCCGAACTCTGGCTTTCAGAGGGGACCGATTCACTCCCGTCCCTCCCCTCAACTCCAATGGATGAAGAAAATGAGGACTCTGCAACATTGATTCATGATGAGGTTGGGTTGTTTGAGCCTGAATTTGTACCCGAAGCCGAAGAGGATTCACATTTACTTCCTGAATTGACCATACCTTTGGACAATCCTCCAGTTGTGACCCCTGAGCGACCAAACCACGATGTTGATGCCCTTGCAACTGTTTTGCAGAATTTTTTGATGGCCATGTCAACCGGCTCCGAACCTTCACAAGTTGATGGCTCACAGCGAGCTTTCATCGATGCTTTAGCAGGTCTGCAGCATAGGCCAAGCAAGGATCTTGAAGAATACATACTCGATGTCACACTCCTCTCCAATCTGAATGCTAACGAAATGGCCGTTCTTGCTGTGGCTCAGCAACGAAAGTTTTCCCCATCCGACAAAGAATTACTTGCAGATCTTAGGGTCAAGCGTTCCCGACTCTCGCAAATCTGTAGTCGTCTGCTCAAAGGTGGTGTGCTCAATGCGAGAACTTCTGGAAGGCAGCGCTTCTACACCATGACGCCCACTGCAAGAGCCCAACTTGAAGCCTGGGGCGTCCAAGGGGGTGAAGCCTGATGTGGACCATCACATGGTCGTGGCAAGCACCAGGCCGTATTGCTGCTATGACTTCGGCAGAGGGAGGCATGGTCATCAGCAGTGGGCTTGATCTGTTCATGCTCGAAGACGACGGTTCAGTACGATGGCGCATCGAACTCCCATTCAAGGCACACGCACTTAGCGTCAATAACGGTATTGTGGCTGTCCTTGCGGCTCATGGATTCTATGTGCTCTCTACGAGCGATGGTTCGATGCTCAGCGAAGGTAGGTCGACGCAGGGTGGCTTCACGGACGTTTCAGCCCGCCCTGGAGGTGGTTGGATCCTCTCTGGTAGGCAAGGCCACCTGCATCTCTTTTCACATGAAGGACGAGGTATACGGCGCTTGGAAAGTGGAAAAGTACGACGTTTACTCGGTTGGCTTGACCGCGAACACATGATGTGGCAGGCTGATGATGGCCGACTTTGGTGCGCACGTTTAGCCCAAAGCGACATGAAGCGTTGCCTCGAAGATCGAGTTTGGAGTTGGGTAACTCCCTTATTGAACGGTCGAATTTTGATGCAATCAAGCGATGGTGGCATTTGGGAAGGCGTCCCTCATCCCTTTGGATGGGATGCGCTCGAGCGTGTGGAATACGATTCACTTGAACCGATGGAAGGCGTCAGAAGCGCTGATGGTTGGTGGGTGCTTGGTATCGAAGGCCATCTTCACCATCTGTCAAGCAATGAAGGCGAAGCTACTGATGTGCTCGGAGAAACAATGAATCTTGGAGATCTGCTCTCTTCGCTAACCCCTGATGCAATGGCGACAGCAACACGCAATGGGCTTGTTCGAAGATGGACAGCCCCTCACCTTGCTCAAGCAGAACGACAAGGGCGGTACGAGGCTGCAGCGGAAGCGGCACTTGCCAAGAATTGGGAAGAGCGTCGATCCCTGTTTGCACGAGCACAAACAGCCGAAGACGAAGGCAGGCTCTCTCGAGCAGTAGAGTTGTATGGCGCACTTGGGCGAACAGAAGACGTTCGTAGACTCTTGAAGCGGCAAAAGGAGGGTGGAGAATGACTGAATCGAAAACTGAGGTTTCGATTGAGCGTATTGAGAAGTACCTCGATATTACTCGGAGGGCACGCGCCAAAGCAACACCAATTCACCCCGAGGGTTCGAATGAAGCATCCCAACTCGCCATTATGATGAGGATGGCTGATGACTATGCCTCTGACGCACAGCATTTTCTGAAGATTGGCGATCATGTTCGCGCTTTTGGCGCCATCAATTATGCACATGCATGGATCGATGCTGGTGTCAAATTAGGATTGCTTGATGGGCATGGCGATGACGTTCTGTTCACGTTGCCATAATCACAGACTTTGTGTCAATCGCTGAACATTCTGGAGTCCATTTTGCATGGCGGTGATTTCGCGCTGAATTTCGCTGGTAAAGTGTTCAATGCACAATTCGATGCTCTTGCTCAATTTGTAGATGTGAGAAGGCCTTCCTCGGCCACTTGCGCCTGTGCTCTGAATCTCAACCAATGAGCGCTCGTTGAGCGTTTTGATTGCGGTACTGATCTCTGGTTGTCGGAGTTCACACCGTGTTTGCAGGGTCTTACTCGTTGTAGCGCCATGGGTGTGAAGGCAGATCATGACCCTCACTATGTTGGTCGGAATGCCAAGCTCAATCAGGGCATCAGCAAGGTCCCTTGCTTGTTTGTTGTTCAATCCAAAATGGGTTTTGCCCGAGCCATCGGCAATCGTCTCAATTTCAGACATGGAGGTAAGGCGAATTTAATCCTATATGAACTTCCTACCGGCATGATGATGATTGTTTGCTTACGAGGGTGAAATTGAAGCCTCGGAGTCGAGATTCCACTTGGCTCGCCCAATCGGTGCTATTCATTCTATAGACCTTCAAGTAAACTCAATCTTTTCTTTTTACTTATTTCAACAACAGGGACTCCCCGCTCGAATAATCTACGCTTAAGTTGGCCATCAACGGTTAACACAACCATGGCGTGCGAGTGAGCAAGGTGAACGAGCTGATCATCGGTATGTTCACCTGCTTCGATTGGTGGTTCAATAGGGGATGATTTTGCGATCAACATGTCCAAAAGTAGACTTTTGGAGCGTGGGCGCTCGTTGTGTAGACGTTCGAGTTCTTCCAAGACCTTGGGAAGAAGTAACACTTCTGGGCGGCCTAATAAACGTGAAATTTCGCTGTCAAAATTCATGCCTGAATCGATGACTGCTACCCAACCACAAGCATCGATGAGGATTTTTTGCATGATTGTTTCCTCCTCTGTTTGACGAGGCATGACGCCCGTCACTCAATCGTTCCGTAGCCAATTAATCGCCATCGAGTGCCAACTCGCCTTGAGAGCGAGACTCGTTGTCCGGGGTCGGCGCAAATTGGTAGACGTAATTCAAGGGTCGCCCGACTCTTTTCTGCGTTCCGTGTGACGCCGACAGAGGTAGCAGTTGCGACATTGATCATCAACATCTCATTGTTTCGCAGAGGGTGTATTTTTTCCGGATCTTCACCTTCACCGGCCACCATGGTTTCCATGAGTTTGACTGAGACGTTCATCGATGTGCGAATTTCGGGTAAATCTCCTTTGCGGGCAACGACTTGACCTGAAAGGTTGTCAGATGTAGTGATCGATGGGTCAAGCATGGTTGCCATGCCACACAGGCCACCTGCATGCATTGTGTCCAAATTGAGACCACCTCCTTGCATGCTGCTCACAGTTGCTTCAATCGGTTCCCAATGAGCCTTGTTTCCTTGCTCGATTTTGCGACCTGGACCGATGATAATTTCATCGCCGAGGTCGAAGGTACCCTCGACAATGCTTCCGCCAATCACGCCACCTCGAAGTTTCGTAGGACGAGTCCCCGGGCGGTTGATGTCAAAAGAGCGTGCAACATGCATGATTGAACGCTTGTCGCTTGATCTGTCAGGGGTAGGAATGGTCTTCTCTATGGCATCAATGAGGATGTCAAGGTTGACGTCATGATGAGCGGAGACAGGGATGATTGGTGCACCATCGGCAATCGTTCCTTTGAGGAAGGAAGTAATCTCTGCATGAGATTCAAGGGCCCGCTCTCGAGTCACAAGATCAATCTTGTTCTGAACGATGACGATATTTTCGATGCCAGCAATCTCGAGCGCCATCAAGTGTTCTCGAGTTTGCGGTTGTGGGCATGTTTCATTGGCAGCCACCATCAACATGGCACCATCCATAATCGATGCTCCAGTGATCATAATCGCCATCAATGTCTCGTGGCCAGGAGCATCAACGAAGGAGACGACACGCTGCAGCTCATCTGGAACATCATCAGCTCCATCAGGGCGGCGACCTGTTGGATAGAATTGACCTTCTTTGGTCTTGTAAAATGCGGTATCTGCGTACCCGAGTTTAATCGAAATACCCCGTTTTCGTTCTTCTGAGTGGGTGTCGGTCCAAACACCAGAAAGTGCCTGCGTCAGGGTTGTCTTTCCATGGTCGACGTGGCCGACAAGGCCGATGTTAACTTGTGGTTGTGCTGGAAGCGCTCGTGCCATGCTTCCCTCACTCCATTATCTCGAAAGCCCTCTCGGGTTTCACTCCGACGCTTCTTCGCTACCTGCGGCGAGGATGTCAGCAAGGGACTTGTTGCCCGAGTCGATGACTTTGAGATTGATTTGACGGGTGTCTTGGTTGATGGTGTTTCCACGGAAGTTTCGTCGCTTGCGCAGTCCATCTGGCTTGTAGCGGAATCGCTTCTTCTCGCCACCTTTGGTCTTGAAGACGAGGTTGTGGCCCTTGAAACCAGTGGACTTGGTGACAAGAACTGCTTGTCGGGAGCCACCTTCAAGGTCACGTCGGAGTGGGGTTCCTGTCTTATCGGATCCGCCAGTGATTTGTAATTTGTAGCCAGAGAGGGTTTGTTCTCCTTCGCCGACAAAGATTCCATCGACTGTGTCACCGATTTTCTTACCCAAAAGTTGAGCGTGGTTGTTTCCACTAATTTTGAGTGAATAGGACTTGCCACCGCTGGCAGGGTCCGTATCATTGACGACGGCGACGAATTCTCCTTGTTGTCCAACAGCCATATTTACACCTCTAGAACGACCTTCCGAACATCGACCCGTATTTAGCCCCACCGTATGGAGGCAAACGGGTTTTTGGTCATCGGATTCTCTTTTTCAAGAGCATTTCAAGCCGACTTCCGATATCTTTTGGTAAGAAATGAGGCATGCTCAGATGTGTTGTCCTGCCTCGCCCTCCCCCGATTGTAGCCACTCGGGAGACGGTTAACTGGCGGGTTTCAAATTCCTTGAGATACTTCCAAACTGTGGTGTGACTCTTCATTTTCACCTCATACTCTTCACAGACGACCGCATACAATTGTTCAACGTCGCCAGTGGTCATGGTTTCTTGATTTGACAATCGTCTGCACATGGCCAGAAGCACCAGCATAGCATGGGCTGTCAAATCGTCGATCACTTCCAGATTGCTACCCACAGTCGCAAGGAGCGTGCTCGAAGGTTCGTGGATATCGTCGATGATGATATGTGATTCATTATGCCCGTCTTGACGGAATTCACATCGTTCGACCGCAGCGTTGAGCAATTCAATGACCTTTCTTGCATCCCCTGTGTGCGCCGCTTTTTCGGCGATTAATCGAATAATCTCGGGTGACCAGGTGCCCAAGACAAGACCAAGTTTTGCTCGTTGTAGGGCAATCGCTTCAAGCCCATCCACTGAATATGGACTGATTCGAAGGTGGTTTGATGCTCCCATACGAGAGATGACAGCTGTTTCGAGCACATCGAGCACTTGCTCCTGGCTGATCAAGATCAGCGACATGGTACCTTTTCCTTCTTGGTCTTCATCGATTCGAAGCAATTGATAGAGCAGGTCATCGCCACTCCTGCGAAGCATGTGGTCGACCTCGTCCAACACGACGATCAAGTGTGAAGATTCCCTTCGAAGCAGTCGTCGTAAACTCAACAGCAACTCACCCATTGAGAGACCTCGGTCTGGGTGGCCTGGGTCCAGCAAGTGGAGGATCCGTTGAACAACCCTCATGCTGGTTGAAGCATTTCTGCAATTCACTTTGACAGACCGAATGTTGCGCTTTCCAGCAAGATGGCGTTGAATGTCCCTGCAAAACGTATCTGCAAGAACAGTTTTCCCACTTCCAACAGGGCCAGTAATGACGACGCGTCCAGTTCCTTCAGGGTGAGCCAGCGTCGAAAACTTTGATGCAAGTTCCCGCTGAACCTCGTCTCGTCCAACAAGTTCGGGTGGCATCCAATCGAAATCCATGACTTCTGGGTCTGCAAG
>Ga0208277_1001073_pt1 | contig 16121 bp, 14 predicted proteins | sample ETNtaG_5_FD_185782 | JGI IMG/M metagenome (GOLD analysis project Ga0208277, IMG submission 185782) | Marine microbial and viral communities from oxygen minimum zone, Eastern Pacific Ocean - ETNP201406SV205 (SPAdes) (version 2) | ecosystem: Environmental > Aquatic > Marine > Oceanic ...
CAATGATACAAACGTATTTATAGAGATTCCTAAGTCAAAAAGTTTAGCTAAAGGTATAGTTTCGAGCCTGCCTTTCAAATAACTCCTTGGGTTTACCTATCTTCAATTAATTCTAATATTGAGTCTTTTATCCTCACAAAACTAGCCCGCGCCTTTTTGCTAGAATGCCTCGCTCTAAGGTATCCATGAACCAATCCAAGCTCAAGATACCATTTTGCTCTTCCACCCGCTTTCCGTATCTTTTTACAATATTCACCACCTTCATCAGATAAAGGATCAAACTCCGCGCTAAATACTATGGTATTAGGTAAGTTCTCAAAGTCTTTACTCTGAAGTACAAGCCCAGATCGAAATTCTCCTTTACTTGGATTAGGAAAAATTATGTCTCGATAGAATTCTATTTCATTTCGACTTAATAAAGGAGCATTAGCATGGCGAACGTAGGAACCTTTATTACTATCTCCCCCTAAACCTGGATAAATCAAGACTTGCCCAAGTATATTTGGCATTTCTGTGCCTCTGAAATAAACAGAAAGATTTGCAGCCAGTGTTCCCCCAGCGCTATCTCCCACCAAAACTATAGAAGAATCTGAAGGTGACATTTTCTCAATAACTTTTACACAATCTCCCAAAGCGTCGTAAAATGAAAACTCTGGCGCTAAACTATAGTCTATTGAAATAACTTTCATCTTTGTAAGATCAGCCAATTCAGAACAGACATCATCGTGACTATCCAAACCGCCAAGAATAAAACCTCCCCCATGCATATAAATTATAGTTACAGACCCTTCCGGTTCGGGCATATAGCTGCGAATAGGGACATGCGAAACTACCTCATCAGTAACATTCAAATTTGAAGGACGACCTGAGTAAAAAAATTCAGCCATCTCATTATATTTTTTTCTATGATCTTCAGTTGTTGAGTTTATAGAGTTACTAGAATAAAGGGATTCTGTTTTTTCCACAAAATCCAACATTTCTTTATCAAGTAATTTCCTATATTTTTCTTCCATGGTGCCTTAAGATATTTTGAGGATCAGTCTTATGCGAATTAATTTGCAAAGCAATAAAATTCATCCATAGTACTTTTACGTTTTCAGAAAGTATCCCTTTGTTTGCCAAATATAAGATTCGCAATAATGATAACCTTACCGGGATAATTTGTGTATGTCTGGCAGGGATTTTTTTTTCTTGTAATGATGCTGCTATTAAATGGTTAAGTGGCAATTATCCATTGCACCAAATAATTCTTTTCCGCTCCTTATTCGGACTAATTTTAACTATTTCCTTTCTAGTCCCCCTTCAAGGTGGTCTGAAAATTTTAAAAACTAATTTACTTTTTTACCATCTGATACGTGGTTTCCTTGTTTTTTTTGCCAATTTATTTTTTTTCTTGTCCTTACCATTAATGAATTATGCAGAAGCTTCTGCTGTCTTCTTTATAGCGCCAGTAATCATAACATTACTGTCCATTTTTTTTCTTAATGAAAAAATTGGAGTACATAGATGGGCAGCTGTAATCTTAGGTTTTTTAGGTGTTATTTTAATATTAAGGCCAGGATCTGAATCAATTCAGCTAGTTGCAATCTTACCTGCGCTTGCAGCACTATGTTATGCAACTTTGCATATTTTTACTAGAAAAATGGGAACTACAGAAAAAGCCTCTACTATGGCAGTTTACATTCAAATTTCTTTAATCTTCTTGAGTACTCTACTAGGACTTCTTATAGGGGATGGAAGTTATGAAGCTACTGCCCCAGATACTTTATCATTTTTACTGAAACCCTGGGTAATGCCCAACCTAAATGACGGAATTATAATTTTTTTTCTTGGAATTTTTTCAGCTTTTGGAGGATTTTTTATCTCCCAAGGTTATCGACTTAGTGAACCCAGTAAGGCCGCACCATTTGAATATATTTCGTTAATTTTATCTTTGATGTGGGGGACATTTTTGTTTAATGAATTCCCAGACTTTCTAGCCTACTTTGGGATTAGTTTGATAGCATTAGGAGGTATATACATATTTATTAGGGAAGGTTACAAAGCCTCTCCTAAAATTCCAGAAAAACCTTTATGAAGATATAGATATTAGAACATGGATCTACTTGTTACTTTTTTTCCATCTCTCATTTTCCCAGGGCAATACATTAAGTTTGGGAAGTGGATTTTTTCCTAATATATGATCAGAAGCTTTTTCACCCACCATTATAGTCGGGGCATTAATATTACCATTTGTTATGGTAGGGAAAATTGAACTATCAACCACCCTTAAGTTTCCTACTCCCAATACTCTGCATTCGCTATCAACAACGGCCATAGGGTCATTAGGTTTTCCCATCTTACAGGTTCCACAAGGATGATAAGCACTTTCAACATTTTCTTTAATAAAGTTATTAAGTGCTTTATCAGAGGTGACATTAGCACCAGGCTGAATCTCTTCTCCTCTGTAAGGATCAAAAGCCTTCTGAGAAAAAATTTCTCTGACTAACCGAATGCTTTTTCTAAAATCCTCCCAGTCAGACTCATGACTCATATAATTAAATTTTATCTCAGGAGTTGAAAGTGGGTCCCTATTTTTCAATCTTACTGTTCCTCTAGATTTGGAACGCATCGGGCCCACATGAATTTGAAACCCATGGCCCTTTGCTAAACCGCCGTCATATCTAATGGCTATAGGTAAAAAATGGAATTGAATATCAGGATAGGGCACACCAGCAGCCGAACGAAGAAATGCGCCAGCTTCAAACTGATTTGACGCACCCAGCCCGGTTCGAAAAATTAACCACTTTATGCCTATCAGCGCCTTCGAGAACGGATTCCAGTATTTATAGAGACTAATGGGCTTCTTACATTCTTGCTGAATATATAACTCTAAATGATCTTGAAGATTTGATCCTACGCCTGGCAAGTCACAAACAGTTTCAATACCAAACTTCGACAGATGATCAGTTGGACCTACTCCGGAATGCATTAAAATGAAAGGTGAATTTATGGAAGACGCTGAAAGAATGACTTCTTGCGAGGCCCAAATAATATGCTTTCTCCCAGCCTTAACGTACTCAACGCCCTTTGCGATACCTTTTTCAATAATCACCCTAGTGACTTGTCCATGGAGAAGTTTAATATTACCTCTACTTCTTAAAGCTGGCTTAAGATAGGCTTTCGCTGCAGAAAATCGTTCCCCAGAAAAAATAGTCTGATCAAAAACAGAAAAGCCCTCCTGCTTTTCACCATTATAATCCTCAGACAATTCGAACCCAGCTTCCTTTCCTGCTTCCAAAAAGGCCTTAAATAAGGGATTTTTAGGATCCGCTTGTTGCACTTTAAGAGGACCTGAAGTTCCCCTCCAACTTTTATCAGCGCTTCCTCCAGAAGGGCTCCAACTTTCCAACCTCTTAAAATAAGGCAATACATCAGAGTAAGACCAGCCGTGCGCCCCGAGCTTGTTCCAACCATCAAAATCTTTGGGATGGCCTCTGACATAAATCATTCCGTTAATTGAAGACGATCCACCTAACACCTTGCCTCTTGGCGTTGCCAACCGCCGGCCGCCCAAATGCTCCTCAGGTTCAGATTTATATCCCCAATCATATTTCTTCATATTCATTGGATACGATAATGCGGCTGGCATCTGTATAAAGGGGCTCATGTCAGAACCTCCAAACTCTATCACAGCCACTTTATTCTCAGAATTTTCTGAAAGTCTCGAAGCTACAACTGATCCCGCTGAGCCTGACCCTACTATTATGAAATCTACATTATCCTTCATCTGCCATTAACATCCAAAAAAGATTCACCATAGAATATGAATCAAAAGTTCAATAATTTAAATAAAATAGCAAAGTCAAATCACGAGGCATAATCTTCGCCGTCATCGTCAAGTAATTGCTTGATCGAAGCGAAATGCTTTTCTCCCTGCTCAGGATAGTTATCTATTTGAACAGCAGTTTTCTCTGCTATTTCTTCAGACAATACTTTTAACTTTTGACCTGTTTGCAATGCTAAAATATAATTCTTTGCAGCTCTCTCAAAATAATAAAGCCTATTAAAAGTATCTGCAACTGTGTCGCCAATTATTAAAACACCATGATTACCCATTATCATTACTTTCTTTTTAGGATCAGAAAATAAACTGGCACATCTCTCTCCCTCTTTTTCGAACGCCAAGCCTCCATAGTTTTCATCGATTATGTATCTATTAAAAAACATGGCTGAATTTTGTTCTATTGGCGGCAAGTGGCTGTCAGCTAAACTAGCTAAAACAGTTGCGTAAGTTGAATGAACATGCATTGCACATCTTGCATGAGGACATAACCTATGTATTGAACCGTGAAGTCCCCATGCACTAGGATCTGGAGCTCCAGGCCTGCTTAAGGTTTTTTTATCATTTGCATCGAGAAGAAGTAAATTACTTGCTTTAACCTTTGAGAAATGCATTTGGTTCGCATTTATTAGAAATTGTGTTCCTTCTGAATTTATCGCTAGAGAATAATGGTTTGCAACAGCCTCATGCATATCCAACCTTGCGGTCCATCTAAACGCAGCAGCTAAGTCAACTCTTTCCTTGTAATATGGAAGATCCTTAATAAAAGCCCCAGTATCCTGTCTCTTGTTCATCAGATGCTCTAATTAAATTAATTTCAGTTTTAAGCTTAATGCTCAATTAAACATTTTTTCAACAATTAATTTTTAAATCTTGAGATTATCTCCTTAGATTTTTGCATTAAAAGATGTGCGTCCAGAGCAACCGTAATAAAGTCGACACCTTCTTTAAAGCATTCCTCAGCATAATCAAGGTCAACACTGAAAATTCCAACAGGCTTACCCAACGACTTAATTTTCACAATGGTATCTTTTATAACCTTTTTAACTTCAGGATGGCTAGGATTCCCCAAGTAACCAAGAGACGCTGCAAGATCACCAGGTCCAATAAACAAACTATCAACCCCATCAACAGCCGCTATGTCTTCAATATTTTTCAAAGACGCTCTAGATTCTAACTGAACAATCAAACAAAGCTCTGTCTCAGCCTTTTTAGCATATTCGGCAATCGTTCCATATCTAGTTGCCCTTGTTGTTCCTGCAACACCTCTTATGCCATGTGGAGGATACCTCATAGCCTGAACTGCCTGCTGAGCTTCATCAGCTGTTTCCACAAACGGTATTATTAAGGTCTGAAACCCAATATCCAAAAACCTTTTTATTAGAACAGTATCATTTTTGGCAGGCCTAACAATTACTGAGGCATCCGTTCCTCCGAGTGCCTGGAGTTGTTCTAATGCAGCAATAGGATCAGAGGCAGCATGCTCAGTATCTACGACAACCCAATCAAACCCAGCAAAACCAAGAATCTCCGAAACCGAACCGTTGCAAATGGTATTCCATGCTCCGATTTGTTTTTCTCCCGAAGTTAATTTCTCTTTAAATATATTTTTGATAACTTTGCCCATTTTTAATCCATATTACTCTTCTAATGTATCAACTATTTCATTAAAACCTGCTCTTAATGTTCGAAATTGATTAGCAGGGTCTTTTTTATCTTCATACCCAAAGGATATAACACAAACAAGATCTCTATCCTCCTCAAAAGATAAATATTCTCTAAGGATAGGGGCTAATCCAGCTGGTGCCGCCTGAGGGATTGTCGCCAAACCTTTAGCCGTTGCAGCTAAAGTGAAAGCAGTAATAAAAGCACCGCAATCCAAAACACCATAAGTTCCTAGAGCCTTAGGAGTTGTTATTGTAACGATATGTGGGGCCTCAAAGAAACGATAATTTTTTAGTGTTTGCTTGAACGAAGCCTCTCTATCTCCCTTCTCTATACCAACTGCATCATATAATTGGAAGCCGCACTCTCGCCTTCGCGCCTTATATATTCCCTCATAAGTGCTTGGAAAAGAAATATCCGGCTGATGATAAAGGTCTTTTCCTGCCTCCCAGAGTTTTTCTCTCAAAATTTCCAGACGTTCTCCTTCAACAAGAGTAAGCTGCCAGGGCTGTGCATTACACCAAGACGGTACCTTTTGGGCTGTTGCTATTATTTCTTCCAGCAGATCTAAGGGTACTGTTTCCTTTAAAAATGCTCTGCAGGAATATCTATTATCTAAGATGCTATTAAAACTCTCAAACTCTTTTCCCATTCGCTTTTTCCAATTCCTAAATCAATGTTAATAAACTTGACTAAAATTTCATTCCTGGAAGATTTAAAGAAGCGGTATTACCTCCATCTACCGGAAGAGCTTGGCCCGTAACATAACTTGCATCATCGCTTGCCAAGAAAGCAACTACTGAAGCAACTTCCTCTGGCTTACCATATCTCCTTAACTCACAACGTGAACCTAATTTGTTCTCTTTTCCTTTTTCCTTAGCGTAATCGAAAACAGACTTTGTCATTCCGGTTTCTATAAGCCCTGGACAAATTGCATTAACTCTAATGCCGTAAGACCCTAAATCGCAAGCTGCAGTTTGAGTAATATTGATTACGGCAGCCTTAGAAGCACTGTAAGCATTTGTCCCCGCCCCTGCTCTGATACCTGCAACTGAAGCCGTATTTACGACCGCTCCTTTTCTTTTTTCTACCATTACTTTACAAGCATATTTAATAAAAAGCATTGCACCCATAACATTAACGGACATTACATTGTGCCAATTACTCAAACTTTGGGAAAAAGGCGTTTCTAATTCATCAAGAATGCCAGCATTATTAAAGAGAACATCAATCGTTCCAAAATTCTTTACGATATCATTTATACATTGATCAACACTCGCTTCATCTGAAACATCGAGACCAAAGGTTAATACATTATTATTGAACCGTTCTTTAAGGCTACTTTTGGCTTTTTCTAAATTCTTTAAATCTTTATCAATTAAAGCTAATTCGGCTCCTTCTTCAGCAAAGCGAAAAGCAGAAGAAAGACCGATACCACTTGCTGCTCCTGTAATAACTACTACCTTATCTTTAAATCTCATTGCATCTCACATTTTGATATAGGTTTACAGATATGAAACTACATAATTTCTCAAAAAATGTAGAAATTATTGCTTCCCTAGTCGTTTTTATATTATCCTTATTTATAAAAAAATAAATAGATTAATAACAAATTATATAATGAGTTAAACCATGCCTTTAGAGATGAGAAATGAAGTATTTATTACGGCGGCAATAACAGGTTCAGGAAGTACACAAAATAGAAGTGATCTTGTGCCACGCAGCCCAAAACAAATCGCAGAAGCAGCTATCGACGCTGCAAAGGCAGGAGCAGCTATAGTCCATTGCCATGTGCGAAACCCCGATACAGGAGTGCCTTCTCGCGATATTTCCTATTATCGAGAAGTTACGGAAAGAATAAGAGATTCTGATGTTGACGTAGTTTTAAACCTCACAGCAGGAATGGGTGGAGACATGGTTTTTGGTTCCACAGATGCGCCATTACCCTACTCTCAGGCAGGTACGGATATGGCAAGTGCTTCTGAAAGAGTTCAGCATGTTGCTGAATGTTTGCCAGAAATATGTACTTTAGACTGCGGTACTATGAATTTTGCTGAAGCTGATTATGTGATGACAAATACACCTGGGATGCTTAGAGCGATGGCAAAAATGATGACAGATATTGGCGTTAGACCAGAGATTGAAGCATTTGACACAGGCCATTTGTGGTTTGCTAAGCAATTAGTGAGTGAAGGTTTAATTACAGATCCTGTGATGGTCCAACTATGCATGAATGTTCCTTGGGGAGCTCCCGATGACCTGAATACGTTTCTAGCAATGGTTAATAATGTTCCAGAGAACTGGGTTCATTCTGCCTTTTCATTAGGAAGACACCAAATGCCGTATGTAGCTGCAGCAACTCTTTCTGGAGGAAATGTTCGAGTTGGATTGGAAGACAACCTGTGGTTAGAAAAAGGTGTACTAGCAACAAATGCACAATTGGTTGAAAAAGCAGTATCAATTATAAGTAGTCTTGGTCCAAAAATCATGACCCCCTCTCAAGTTAGAGAGGAATTAAAACTTATTAAAAGAGCTCCAAAATCGAAGTAATCAGTAATTAACTTAAAGTGAGAAAATCATGAACTTTGAATTAAGTGACGAACAAAAAATGATTGTGGATACCGTAAGGTCATTTCTAGAAAAAGAAATTTACCCTTTCGAAAATGAAGTTGAGCGTACTGGAGAAGTACCGAAGGATTTAGGACTTGAAATTGCCAAAAAGTGTAAAGAAATTGGATTTTTTGCTGCAAATTTTCCCGAAAGCGTTGGTGGAGCAGGACTTAACCACCTTGAGTTTACTTTGTTGGAACGTGAACTGGGTAGAGGTTCAAATGGTTTAACCGTTTTTTTTGGTCGCCCATCTGGAATTTTAATGGCTTGCAATGAAGAGCAAAAAGAAAAATACCTATTACCTGCTGTTAAAGGTGAAAAATTTGATGCCTTAGCAATGACTGAACCGGGGGCTGGATCAGATGTTAGAGGGATGCAATGTAGCGCAATCCAGGATGGTGACGACTGGATTGTAAATGGAACTAAACATTTTATTAGTCATGCAAATATAGCTGATTTTATCATTGTCTTTATTGCCACCGGTGAAGAAGAAACGCCAAAAGGTAAGAAAAAGAAAATTTCCTGCTTTCTTGTTGACAGAGGAACCAAAGGTTTTGAAATTGCCAAAGGCTACAACTCAGTCTCGCATAGAGGTTATCAAAACTGCATTCTCAGATTTGAGAACTGCCGTCTCCCTAAAGAACAAATTCTTGGAGAAGTTCATAGAGGTTTTGACATTGCAAATGAGTGGCTATATGCAACTCGATTAACTGTAGCTGCTACATCAGTAGGTAGAGCAAGAAGAGCATTTGAAATGACATTACCGCATGTCACCCAAAGAGAACAGTTCGGGCAAAAAATTGGAAAATTTCAGGGTGTTAGCTTCCAATTGGCAGATATGATAACAGAAATTGATGCAGCAGATTTACTAACACTTTCTGCAGCCTGGAGACTTGATAATCAACTTCCAGCTAATAGAGAAATTGCGTCAGCAAAACTCTATGCTACTGAGATGTTAGCAAAAACAACTGATACTTGCATACAGTTGCATGGAGGAATGGGTTTAATGGATGACCTTCCCTTTGCCAGATTCTGGAGAGACTCCAGAGTTGAAAGGATCTGGGACGGTACCTCTGAAATACAGAGACACATTATAAGTCGTGAATTGTTAAGGCCATTAGGGGGCTAAGTTTGAAATTAAGCCTAACCAGACTCTTAAGACCTAAATCTATTGCAATTTTTGGAGGCTCATGGGCTGAAAGCGTAATCCAGCAGTGTATAAAATTTTCATTTGATGGAGAAATCTGGCCGGTTCATCCTTATAAAACTCAAATACAAGGCCTTAAATGCTTTAAAACTGTTTCAGATTTACCAAAGGCACCTGATGCCTCTTTTATTGGGGTAAATCGAAATGACACACCAAAAATAGTAAATCAATTATCAAAATTGGGAGCGGGAGGAGCCGTTTGCTTTGCATCAGGCTTTGCAGAAACCGAAACCGATGACAATGAAAATCAAGGAGGTAAACTCCAAAATGATCTTGTAATGATGGCTGCAGACATGCCAATCCTCGGCCCTAATTGCTATGGACTGATAAACTACCTAGATGGAGCTTTGCTCTGGCCAGATCAGCATGGAGGCAGACGGGTTTCGAAAGGGGTAGCTATAATTACACAAAGCTCAAACATAGCAATAAATATGACAATGCAAGCTAAAGGTCTCCCAATCTCTTATATGATAACTGCAGGAAACCAGGCCCAGATTAGCCAATCAAAAATTGCCCTAGACCTTCTTGAGGATGAAAGGGTTACAGCCATTGGCCTTCACATTGAAGGCATAGATAATCCAGTCTTTCTCGAGCAGCTTGCTATAAAAGCACGTGAGAAAAAGGTGGGCATAATTGCAATTAAGGTTGGCAAATCTAAAGCTGCACAGGAGGCTACTGTCTCTCATACAGCGTCTTTGGCCGGCAATGATTCTGGTGCGAACGCCTTATTCGAACGTCTTGGCATAAGTAGAGTAGATACTATTGAAATTTTTTTAAATAGCTTAATGATTTTACACGAAGGAGGACCTCTTTTCAGAAATACAATTTCCTCAATGTCATGTTCTGGTGGCGAAGCCAGTTTAATCGCTGACCTTGCAGATCCACTGACTTTAGATTTTCCTGAATTTACAGATATTCAAATCAATAATCTATCATCCATTCTTGGACCGTTAGTGCATATAGCCAACCCTTTGGATTATCAAACATATATTTGGCATGATCAGGAAAAGCTGACGGAATGCTTTACGGAAGTACTTAAATGTAAAAATGAGCTGTCTTTTTTAATTATGGACTTTCCTAGAAAAGATAAATGCCATGATACGGCATGGGAACCAGCTATCAACGCAATAATTTCGGCAAAAAAATCCACAGGATCCCGCATAGCTGTTCTCGCTAGCTTAGATGAAAATTTATCCGAAGATAAAGCTATAAGATTTCTAAGCGAAGGAATAATACCTCTTACCGGTTTAGATTCCGGTCTAAAGTCTGCAGTCGCTGCCTTGAAAATTGGAAAATCCTGGAGAAAATCTTTACCCCCTAAATTATTATGGAAAAATTGGGAGGAACTAGAAAGTCAAATAGAGAATGAATTTGAATCAAAAAAGATTTTAAAAAATATAGGTGTGAAAGTTCCGCAAGTAGAAATTGTAAAGTCAAAAGAAGAATTGCTAGAAAAATACAAGAAGTTTAAAGGCTCAGTTACACTTAAAGGTGTAGGTCATGCGCACAAGTCCGAGCATTCAGCTATAGCCCTGGATATTAGAAAAATTGATGATTTGATAGTTAAACTAGATAATATGCAAAAATCAGGTGCGGCCCCGGAAGGTTTTATAATAGAAGAATTTATTCAAAATGGTAGAATTGAACTTCTGGTTGGTTTTGTCCGTGACAATGCTCATGGCTTTCTTCTGACATTAGGCGAAGGCGGTGTGCTTTCAGAAATAAGAAATGATACTCAAAACTTGGTCCTTCCAGTTTCTGAAGAGATGATAGTAAATGCCTTAAAATCTCTAAAGATTTGGCCTATTTTCCAAGGTTATCGTGGTTATAAGAAAATTAACTTAAATCCCATTATTGACACTGTTATGAATATTCAAAATTTTATTGTTAATAATCATGAAAAAATAATTGAGATAGAAATTAATCCTTTTATTCTTACTGAAAATGATGGAATAGCAGTAGATGCCTTAATTAACAAACAAAAGATCTAGGAACTAAAAAATGTCAAATTTATCAGACCCAATACAAACAAAAACAAAAGATGGAATAATAGAGATAACTATAAACCGTCCTAAAGCCAATTCAATAGATCTGAAAACCAGCCGCAAAATGGGGGAGATTTTTTCAGAATTTAGAGATAATTCTAAACTAAGGGTCGCAATACTTAGGGCGGAAGGGGAAAAATTCTTCAGCGCCGGGTGGGATCTTAAGGCTGCAGCCAATGGAGATGCTGTTGATGGCGATTATGGAATAGGTGGATTTGGAGGAATTCAAGAACTTGGAAATTTAAATAAACCCATAATCTGTGCTGTTAATGGAATTTGTTGCGGAGGAGGGTTGGAAATTGCCTTATCTTGCGACCTTATTTTAGCCTCAGAAAATGCATCGTTTGCCCTACCAGAGATCCGTTCAGGCACAGTAGCTGATGCAGCCAGCATAAAACTCCCAAAAAGAATTCCATACCATGTAGCAATGGATTTATTATTGACTGGCAGATGGTTTGATGTAAACGAAGCGAAACACCTCGGCATAATAAAGGAAATCGTAAGATTTGAAGAACTTCGTGAAAAGGCTTGGGATTTAGCGAGACTTCTAGAAAGTGGACCTCCTCTTGTATATGCTGCAATAAAAGAAGTGGTAAGGGAAGCAGAAAATTTGAAATTTCATGATGCCTTAAGCCGAATAACTAAAAGACAATTTAATACAGTGGATAGATTATATTCAAGTGAAGATCAACTTGAAGGAGCTAAAGCTTTTGCGGAAAAACGTGACCCAATTTGGAAAGGTCGTTAAATTCCAAACTTTTGTTACTAGAAATGTGGGAAGAAAACATAGAAGTAATTTTACCTAACTTGCATCATAAGCATACTGGTGTGACGTCTACGGTTTCCCGCTTATTACCAATTCTGGAAAAATCGATGGTCGTCGCTTCAACAGGTGCAAAACTTTCTAAACAAGGCAAATCAATACCTCTTTGGAAACCTCTATTTATTTCAAGAAAAAAACCCCGCATCTGGCATGCAAGAAGAAATAACGAAATGCTGCTGGGCATAATATTTAAATTCATCTTTTTTTGTAATATTAAACTTATTTTTACTACGTCAAAACAGAAGCCATATTCTCTTTTCAGTCGCTTCCTAATTTCTAAAATGGACAAGATTATTGCCACGTCAAAGTCCAGTCAGTTATTCCTATCAGTCCCTTCAGAAGTAATAAGCCATGGTGTTGATGTTGAAGTATTTAAGCCTGAAAAAAATAAAGATTCTCTAAGGAAAGACTTAAATCTACCTTCAGAATTCTTAGTTGGATGCTTCGGAAGAATACGCCCTTTAAAAGGAACTGACATTTTTGTGGACTCTGCAATTCAGTTACTTAAAAAGACAAAAAATTGCACTTTTATTATTGTAGGTCAGACCACCCCTCAATTTAAAAATTTTAAAGAACGACAAGTGCAAAAAATTAGAAGTGCACACTTAGAGGAAAAAATTTTATTCTTTAATGAAATTAACAACTCCGAGATTTCTAAATGGTATCAAGCTATGGACCTTTTCATAGCTCCAGGTCGGTATGAAGGCTTTGGATTAACAATAATAGAGGCCATGGCCGCAGGCATACCCGCCGTCGCTTTTGAAAATGTTGGTACATATTCAGAACAAATTTTAGATAAAGAGACAGGTTACTTGGTTAGCCAAATTAGCAGTGAGAAACTAACAGAAAAATTAGAAGACATAATTAAAAACAAAAGGGCTTTAAAAAAGATGGGTCAAAAAGCAAGGAGCCATACTCAAACTAATTTTAATATTAATATAGAAGCCGCAGCATTAACGAGGGTTTATCAGGATCTACTGACAAAATGAAATTCATTTAAATCTAACTTTACCTATGTGGGAAAGGTTCCTATTTCTTTGCGCATAATCAATACCGTACCCCACCACAAATTCATCTGGAATTTCAAAACCAACCCAGCGCGATTTTATATTAATTTCTCGTCTTGATGGCTTATCCAAAAGAGCACAAGCCTCAATACGTTTTGGTTTCTTAGACTTCAAAAGACCTAAAACATGATGAAGGGTATACCCTGTATCGACAATATCCTCGACAACCAAAACATCTCTTCCTGATATTTCTCCCCTCAGGTCTTTCAAAATTCGAACCTCCCTAGAACTGTTCATACTATCTCCATAAGAAGAGGCCTCGAGAAAATCTATTTCCAGAGGCAAATCAAGCTCTCTAGCTAAATCGGCTATAAAAACGAAAGATCCGCGCAAAAGCCCAACCACTATGAGCTTCTCCGTATCTGAATAAAATGAGGTTATTTCCTTTGCTAAAGACTCCACCCTGGCCGCTATACTTTTAGCAGATATTAATTCATCTATTTCATAATTCTTGTGATCCATTTCTTTGTACCAATTTTTAATTATTTTTTTATCTCTACCTCGTACCCAGATTCTTCGGGCTCATCATCTATCATTTCAGCAGGAAAGCCTGGAGCAGTTATAGATAGCCCAGTTGATTCCTCTAATCTTTTTATAATATTGGGTGACAATTCATCTGGTCCGTATTTTTTCACACCTTCCTGAAAAATTTCAACTACTTTTGGACTTATCTCCAGGGGCACATTATGTGATTCTGCCAACTTTTGAAATAACCCAGTATCCTTCAGTACCAATCCCATTGTAAAACTTATATCCCTAGATCCATTTAGAATAACCTGACCCTCAGTTTCGTGCACAAAGGAGTTTCCAGATGAAATGGCAATGGCTTCGTAAGTTGTATTTAAATCTAACCCCATCGCCTTTGCCGTAGTAAGCGCTTCAGAAACAGAAATTAAATTTACGGTAGCTAAATAATTTGTCATTACTTTTAAAATTGAAGCTGTACCAATATCTCCTACATGGAGAATTCTTCGCCCCATTGTCTTAAGAATTGGAAAAGCCATTTCAAACGTATTTCTGTCACAGCCGGCTAGAATTGAAATATTTCCCGTAGCTGCCCTGTGACATCCCCCGGAAACAGGGCAATCAATTGGGTGAGCTCCTAGTGCAAGCACCTTTTCTGAAAGTCTCTTAACTTCATTACTATCTGTTGTGGACATTTCTGCCCAGATTTTACCCTTTGACAACCCATTTAAAATCCCATCTTCGCCTTCCATTACATTTGCGCAGGCGGAAGGGCTTGGCAAACAAGTAATAACCATATCAACATTTTCAGCCATTTGCTTTGGAGAATCTGCCCATTTTGCACCTTCTTTTAGTAACCTTTTTGCTGTGGTCTTATCTAGATCTCTAACTGTTAACTCAACATCATTTCTTAGCAAACTTCCGGCCAATTTGCCGCCAGCGTTACCCAAACCTATGAAGCCTACTTTCAATTCCATCTCCTATAAGCATTATTAGATATATATCTTAAATTTTTCTTTTATCTTTCTATCAACCAAAGGGTCAATTAAAGGTAATCCCGACCTCTTCTTCAATATCTCATTCTTCCTCTTTATTGCCTCTTTTATCAGGTCAGGCTTATTTTTCTCTTCCCACTCTTTCGGGCTGCTACGATCTGCAACTTCAGGATAGATATATTCTGTTTGCATTAGAGATAGTGTTTGCTCATGACCCAAATAATGCCCTGGACCTTCTAGGCATACTGATCTCATTGCTTCTAGGCTAATATTATCTTGTGTAACCTCAATGCCTCTTACGCAGCGCTGAACTTGACCTAAGATATCATCACCCAGAACCAAAGATTCCAGTGAGAACCCTAACAAAGAGGCGTGCATTCCTACAGACTCATATACCATATTTAGCCCAGACAACCCGGCCATAACATTTGAAATTCCCTGTTCCCAACCAGCTTGCATGTCTGGCAATTTTGAATCTGCTATTCCCGCTGCAGCGCCACCAGGAAGTCCCAGAAATCGATGCATTTGAGAGCACCCTGCGGTCAAAAGAGCTTGTTCTCCAGAACCTCCAGACATGGCTCCAGTACGCAAATCTGAAACGAAGGGCCAAGTGCCAAAAATTGCAGGGTAGCCAGGTGATATTGAATTAACATAAATCACTCCAGCCAAGCATTCAGCTACTGCTTGAACGATCGTCAATGCAATTGGTGCAGGTGATGTTGCCCCTGCTTGTCCTGCTGAAAGTAATAAAACAGGCATTCCATTCGATATGCACATTTCCATTGTTTCACAACTTTCAGTGGCAAATTTCATGGGTGGGACGACAAAACAGTTTGAATTGGAAACAAAAGGACGCTTCCTCCAATTATCTTCCCCACCAGCCAGAAGATATAAAAGATCAAAACAACTGCTCACATGAGTAGGGTCTGAAAAACTAGTCCCCACGTGCTTCGTAGTACCAGCACAGCAACCATACAGAGTATTAATGTCCATCTCAAAATTATCCTCTATATCACGGCAAACCATAGCCCTTTGAAAAAAATGGACATTGTCTAGCTCATGGGTTATTTGCGCCGCCTTGTACAAATCTGCCGAGGTAGAATCTCTATATTCTTTGCTTTCTATATCTACAATGTGAACTGCCGCACCAGCAGTTCCAAAATAAACCCTATTCCCTGATAAATTTAGATCATACTTCTCATCACGCCCGTGAAGAGTAATATTTTTTGCGGCCAATGCGATCATGTCTTCAACTAATGATCTAGGATATCTCAACCGCCCATCTGCGCCAAGTTTTGCACCAGCTTTAACCATGTAATCAATGCCTGATTTAGGTGCCTGAGACAAACCTATGTTCTCTAAAGCATCCAAAGCGGCATTGTATATTTTAATTACCTCTGTGTCTTTTAATGGCTTGTAGG
>Ga0208277_1001076_pt1 | contig 16086 bp, 14 predicted proteins | sample ETNtaG_5_FD_185782 | JGI IMG/M metagenome (GOLD analysis project Ga0208277, IMG submission 185782) | Marine microbial and viral communities from oxygen minimum zone, Eastern Pacific Ocean - ETNP201406SV205 (SPAdes) (version 2) | ecosystem: Environmental > Aquatic > Marine > Oceanic ...
ATAGATTAACGAAGAAACTTTTAATACAATAATCATGAAGAAGACAGGTATTACTAGAAAACAGGCAATCAAAAAGATGGGGAAATATGCAGCATTGACTGCTATTGGAACCTTCGCAATACTGAATCCTAAGAAGGCTCAGGCACAATCAACACCGCCAGGACCTCCAGGTTGGGATTAATTATGTAGCAAAGATTTGATTAAAGTCTTTGAAGGATTTAAATTCTAGCGCATTGCCAGCAGGATCCATAAAAAACATGGTTGCCTGTTCACCTGGCTGACCTTCAAAACGTATGTAAGGTTCAATTATAAATTCCACTCCTTTTTTTGTTAACTCATCAGAGAATTTATGAAATGTATCCCATTCTAAAACAACTCCAAAATGAGGAACTGGAACATTTTTGCCATCAACAGGATTTGTATGAATTTCATCATTTGATTTTTCTTTGTAATGAATAACAAGTTGGTGGCCAAAAAGATTAAAATCAACCCAATGATCACTGCTTCTTCCTTCTTCACATCCAAGTATCTCTCTATAGAATTTTCTACAAACGGGAATGTTGTCAACTGGAATGGCTAAATGAAATGGGGTTAATTTTGACATCTTATTTTTTTAATAATTTTATTTCACCATCCGTTAATAATCTGTATTTGCCTTCAGGTATATCAAGTTTTATATTCATTATCCTAATTCTTTGAAGAGCAACTACTTTATAATCAAAGTAGTCACACATTCTTCTAATTTGTCTGTTTAGGCCTTGGGTTAAAATAATCTTAAACTGATTTGTTTTTACTTTTTCAACAACGCATTTTTTTGTTGTTTTTCCAAGAATTGGAACACCCTCACTCATTTTTCTAAGAATTGTTTCAGGAATGGGTCTATTGACTTTAACAAGATATTCTTTCTCGTTGTTATTCGCAGTTTTAAGTATCTTATTTGCTGTTTCACCGTCATTGGTAAGTAATATTAACCCTGTGGTAGTTTTATCAAGCCTTCCAATAGGAAATATCCTTTCTGAGAAGTTAATAAAATCGATAATATTATTTTCTTCAACCCCTGCATTAGTGGTGCATACTACTCCTCTTGGTTTATTTAATGCGATAAATATTTTTTTCTTTTTGGATTGATTGATTTTTTCCCCATCTACTTCAATCATGTCATCTTCTGAAACTTTCATTCCCATTTTAGCAGGTTTTCTATTCACATAGATTCTGCCTTGCTCGATTAATGCGTCAGCTTGACGCCTTGAGCAATATCCAACCTCACTTAAAAACTTATTTATTCTTGTTCCAGTCTCACTCATTTGAAATATTTAAATATGAGGGTAAATATAGATATTAAGATTTTTATATTTGTTCTCGAATGGATAAAAAAACTAAGACACTTTTAGAAAAAGGAGAGGTTCTTCCTATAATGGAATCTTTTTATACAATTCAAGGAGAGGGGTATCATAAAGGAACTGCATCTTATTTCATCAGAACAGGTGGGTGTGATGTTGGTTGTCACTGGTGTGATGTAAAGGAAAGTTGGGATGAAGAAGCTCATCCAATAATACCTATCAAAGATATAGTTCAAAAATCACTAGAATTTTCTGACTGTGTAATTGTAACTGGAGGGGAGCCTTTAATGTGGAATATGGATCCTTTGACTAAAGAGTTAAAAAAATTCAACAAAAAAACTCATATTGAAACTTCAGGATCGTATCCGTTAACAGGTGATTGGGATTGGGTTTGTCTTTCTCCTAAAAAAGCTAAGCTCCCAATAGATGACGCTTATAAATATGCTGATGAGTTAAAAATAATAATTTACAACAACCACGATTTTATATTTGCTCAAGAGCAGGCAAAAAAAGTAAACAACAAAGCTATTTTGTATCTACAACCTGAATGGGGAAAAAGGAATAAAATGATGCCTCTTATGGTTGATTTCGTTAAAAAGAATCCCAAATGGAAGTTATCACTTCAAACCCATAAATATCTAAATATTCCATAGCTAACATTCTGAAGTTTATACTGCATTTATTTAATAATTATATAACATATTTATATAATTAGTAACTAATTAATTATAATATGTAATTAAAAACATATTATATATTTATAATTATAATATTTTTATCTTTTTTTGTTAAAAATTTAAATTATGTGTGGAATAGTATGTGCTTTTAATACTAGTGATGATAAATTACTCCGACCTAGAGTTTTAGAAATGGCTAAAACAATTAGGCATAGGGGGCCTGATTGGAGCGGAATCTATTCAAATGAAAATGCAATTATTGCACATGAGAGACTAGCGATTGTTGATCCTAGCTCTGGTCAACAGCCATTATTTAGTCAAGAAAACAGATATGTTCTTGCAGCCAATGGAGAAATCTATAACCATAAAGAATTAAGAAAAGAGTTCCCAGAATACAATTTTTCAACTAAAAGTGATTGCGAAGTTATTTTACCTCTTTTTGAAAAATATGGCCCTAATTTTTTGGATAAGCTTAACGGTATTTTTGCTTTTGCTATTTATGATTCTAAAAAGGATGAATATTTTGTAGCTAGAGATCATATGGGTATCATTCCTTTATATATTGGATGGGATAATAAAGATGTTTTTTATGTGTCGTCTGAATTAAAAGCTTTAGAAGGTCAATGCTCAAAGATAGAGTTGTTTCCACCTGGTAATTATTTGTTTAATTCAGACAACAATTTCAAGTCTTGGTATAAAAGAGATTGGGAAGATTTCGAAAACGTAAAGGATTTAAAATCTAACATAGAAAAACTCCGTGAATCGTTAGAAAATGCGGTCCATAGACAATTAATGAGCGATGTGCCATATGGAGTCTTATTGTCGGGTGGTTTGGATTCGTCAATTACTTCAGCTATAGCTAAAAAATACTCCCAAAAAAGAATTGAATCTAATGATAAACAGCCTGCATGGTGGCCTCAACTTCACTCGTTTTCGGTTGGTTTAAAGGGGTCTCCAGATTTAGTAGCAGCAAAAAAAGTTGCAGACCATATAGGCACTATTCATCACGAAATTATTTTTACAATTCAAGAAGGTTTAGATGCAGTAAAAGATGTGATATATAATCTTGAAACATATGATATTACTACTGTTAGAGCATCAACTCCTATGTATTTAATGGCAAGGGTAATTAAATCAATGGGAATAAAAATGGTTCTTTCAGGAGAAGGAGCGGATGAGCTTTTTGGAGGGTATTTATATTTTCATAAGGCTCCAAGCGCAAAAGATTTTCATGAAGAGACTGTTAGAAAATTAAAGAAATTACACATGTATGATTGTCTCAGAGCTAATAAAAGTTTAGCTGCTTGGGGGGTTGAAGGTAGAGTCCCTTTTTTAGACAAAGAATTCATTGATATTGCGATGTCATTAAATCCTAAAGATAAAATGATAAATAATGAAAGAATGGAAAAATGGATTTTAAGAAAAGCATTTGAAGATTATCTGCCTGATGAAATTTTATGGAGACAGAAAGAACAGTTTAGTGATGGAGTCGGTTACAATTGGATTGACTCTCTTAAAGATTTTGTTTCTGAATTTATCTCAGATAAAGACATGGCTGATGCAAAAATTAAGTTTCCTATAAAACCTCCTCAAACAAAAGAAGAATATTATTATAGATCCTTGTTTTCTAAGCATTTTCCGTCAAATACCGCTGCTATGTCAGTTCCGCAAGAACCATCCATAGCTTGCAGTACTAAAATTGCCTTGGAATGGGACGAGGCTTTTAAGTCTATAAATGAGCCTTCTGGCAGGGCTATTTCTAAAGTTCACCAAGACGCTTATTAGGCCTGTTTTTTACGCTGCGAATTGTTAATAACTTGTAGTTTTAAAAAGCTATATTTTAACCTGTTACAGGCTCTTTTTTTCGTATATTTGATTGGTATAGTTTTTTATCTAAATAAAATAGACTAAAAGCTTAATATTTTAACTAACTATTTTACAATCAATTATGAGTGAAAATCAAGCTAAATATTCAGCAGATAGTATACAGGCGCTGGAGGGAATGGAGCATGTTAGAATGCGTCCATCGATGTACATTGGAGATGTTGGGTCTAGGGGTTTACATCATCTTGTTTATGAAGTTGTAGATAATTCAATTGATGAGGCTATGGCTGGGCATTGTGACAGAATTTCTGTTACAATTAACGAAGATAATTCTGTTACTACTGAAGATAATGGTAGAGGTATTCCAGTTGGAATGCATAAAAAGGAAGGTGTTTCTGCACTTGAAGTTGTAATGACTAAAATTGGAGCTGGTGGTAAATTTGATAAAGATTCTTATAAAGTTTCTGGTGGTCTTCATGGAGTTGGTGTAAGTTGTGTAAATGCACTTTCTGAAAAACTTACCGCAACAGTTCATAGAGATGGTAAAATATATAGTCAAGAATACGAAAGAGGTAAAGCACTAGAACCTGTTAAAGAAGTAGGTAAGTCTGATAAAAATGGTACTGTAGTTACTTTTTTACCTGATAAAACAATTTTTAACGATATCAACACATATAGTTATGATATCTTGGCTACTAGATTAAGAGAGCTATCTTTTCTAAATAAAGGGATTACCGTTACCATCACAGACAAGCGTAATAAAGATGAAGAAGGTAATTATGTTGGTGAAGAGTTTCATTCAAAAGAAGGTTTAATAGAGTTTATTAGATTCCTTGATGATACTAGGGAGCCAATAATGAAGGATGTAATTGCTTTTGAAGGAGAAAAGAATGGTGTTCCAGTAGAAGTAGCAATGATATATAATACTTCATATTCTGAGAACTTACATTCGTATGTTAACAATATTAATACTCATGAGGGAGGAACTCATTTGAGTGGTTTTAGAAGAGGTTTAACCCATACACTTAAAAAATACTCTGAGACTTCAGGGATGCTAGACAAACTTAAATTTGAAATTGCTGGTGATGATTTTAGAGAGGGTTTAACAGCCATAGTTTCTGTTAAAGTTGCTGAACCTCAATTTGAAGGACAAACTAAAACAAAGCTTGGAAATAAGGAGGTTTCTTCTTGTGTAAGTCAAGCTGTTTCAGAAATGCTTAGGGATTATCTAGAAGAACATCCTGAGGATGCAAAAATAATTGTACAGAAGGTAATCTTAGCAGCACAAGCAAGACACGCAGCACAAAAAGCACGTGAGATGGTGCAAAGAAAATCAGTGATGAGTATTGGAGGTCTGCCAGGTAAACTTTCTGATTGTTCTGAGCAAGATCCTGCTAAATGTGAGGTTTTTCTTGTTGAGGGTGATTCCGCAGGCGGAACTGCAAAACAAGGTAGAGACAGAGCTTTTCAAGCAATTTTACCATTAAGAGGTAAAATATTGAATGTAGAGAAAGCAATGCAACACAAGGTGTTTGAAAATGAAGAAATACGAAATATTTTCACTGCATTAGGAGTAACTATTGGAACCGAAGAGGATAGTAAAGCATTAAATATCGAAAAATTAAGATATCACAAAGTTGTTATTATGTGTGATGCGGATATTGATGGTAGTCATATTTCCACTCTAATTTTAACCTTCTTATTTAGATATATGAAAGAATTAGTGGAAAATGGACATGTATATATTGCAACTCCTCCGTTATATCTCGTGAAAAAAGGATCAAAGAAAGAATATGCTTGGAATAATGATCAACGAGACAGTATTATGATGAAGTTTGGGGATGGCTGTAAAGTTCAAAGATATAAAGGTCTTGGAGAGATGAATGCTTCGCAACTATGGGAAACAACTATGAATCCAGAATTTAGAACATTAAGAAAAGTAGTTATTGATAATGGCTTAGAGGCTGATAGAATTTTTTCAATGTTAATGGGTGATGATGTTCCACCAAGAAGAGAGTTTATTGAGAATAATGCAATCTATGCAAACATAGATGCTTAAAATAATTTTATGAAAGTTACAGTAGTTGGAGCAGGAGCGGTTGGAGCAAGTTGCGCAGAGTATATTGCAATTAAGAACTTTGCATCCGAGGTCGTTATATTAGATATTAAAGAAGGTTTTGCTGAGGGCAAGGCGATGGATTTAATGCAAACAGCTTCATTAAATAATTTTGACACCAAAATCATTGGAACAACAAACGATTACTCAAAAACCTCCAATAGTGATATATGCGTAATTACTTCAGGAATCCCAAGAAAACCTGGAATGACAAGAGAAGAGTTGATTGGCATTAATGCAGGAATAGTTAAAGAGGTAAGTTCTAAATTATTGAAATCTTCACCTGATACTATCCTAATAGTTGTTAGTAATCCAATGGATACTATGACATATCTTGTTCATAAAACAACAGGTATACAAAAAAATAGAATAATTGGTATGGGTGGTGCACTAGATTCTGCAAGATTTAAGTATAGACTTGCAGAAGCATTAAATGCTCCAATAAGTGACGTTGATGGTATGGTCATTGGTGGTCATAGTGATAAAGGGATGGTACCATTAATTTCTAAGGCAACAAGAAATAGTATTAAGGTTTCAAATTTTTTATCTTCTGATAGGCTTGATAAAGTTCGTGAAGATACCAAGGTGGGTGGAGCAACTTTAACTAAGTTACTTGGAACATCTGCTTGGTATGCACCTGGTGCAGCAGTAAGTTCACTTGTGCATTCGATAGCATGTAATCATCATAAAATTTTTCCTTGTTCAGCTATGCTTGAGGGTGAATATGGTTTGAATGACTTATGTATAGGTGTTCCTGTTATTCTTGGTAGTAACGGAATTGAAAAGATTGTTGAATTAGATTTGGATTCAGAAGATTTAACCCATCTAACCGAAAGTGCAGAAGGAGTTAAGAAAACTAATTCTCTTTTAAATCTATAGATTAAAGTAAAATTCATCTTTGTTAATTATTAGTACAATATATTGTCAGTTTATCTCTGATATCATATATTTGCACCACTTTTTTATATAAAGAATTATGCAAAATAAAGGATTAGTTAAGTTATTCGCCCTGTTATTTGGATTGGTAAGTATTTTCCAATTGTCATTTACATTTAAGTCAAATCAGATAGAAACTGCAGCAAATGATTATGCAGTAAATAAAATAAGTGATATAGAAAGTGATTTTGATAAAAAAAGAAATCAAGAAAAAATAAATTATTTAGATTCATTATCAAATATTTCTGTTTTTAACATTGGTGTAGCTGATTATACATATGATGAGGTTAAAGACAGAGCAATGAATCTTGGACTTGACTTAAAAGGCGGAATTAACGTTATCCTTCAGATTTCGGTAAAGGATATATTACAAAACTTATCCAATAACAGTAAAGACCCTGTTTTTAACCAGGCTCTTGTTGATGCAGAGGAAATCCAAAAAAATAGTCAAAACACTTATCTAGAAGATTTTTTCATAGCATTTGATAATATTAAAGGGGATTCAAAGCTTGCTTCACCAGATATTTTTGCTAATAGAACATTAAGCGAAGAAATTAACTTTGATATGACAGATGAAGAAGTTCAGCCGATTCTAAAAACAAAAATTGACGAATCTGTGACTTCAGCATTTGAAGTTTTAAGAAAAAGAATTGATAAGTTTGGTGTTACTCAGCCAAATATTCAAAGACTTGGTAATTCTGGTAGGATTTTGGTAGAATTACCTGGTGCTAAAGATGTTGAAAGAGTAAAAGGATTACTACAAAGTACAGCCCAGTTAGAGTTTTGGGATGCGTTCAAAGGTGAAGAGTTTTTATCATTTATAATTCAGGCTAATGAAATTATTAAGTCTAAGAGTTCTAATGGAAATATAAAAGAAACTGAACTAAGTGAAGTTGAAGAACTTCTTGGATCAGATAATGATTCAATTGCAATAGAAAAAAATCCAATTTTAGACCTTATCAAAGGTCAGGGATACCCTGGTGGTCCTGTTATTGCAATGTTTAATTCTAAGGATATTAATACTGTTTCTAATTACTTGTCAGACCCACAGGTTAAATCTCTTTTACAACCATCTCAGAGATATGTGAAATTTTTATGGGGTATTCCTCAAATGTCTGAAGAGGGAGAGGAATTAGTTGAGCTGTATGCTCTTAAGGGAAACAGAGAAAACACTCCTCAATTAAGTGGTTCAGTAATCACAGATGCTAGGCAATCATACTCTGTAGATGGCATTACACCTACTGTTAGTATGCAAATGAATACTAAAGGTGCAAAAATTTGGGAACAAATGACAGGTAATGCATATAATCAGAGTTCTCAGATTGCTATTGTATTGGATGATATTGTTTACTCTGCACCCGGTGTGACAAGTGGTCCTATTTCTGGAGGTAATAGTGAGATTTCAGGTGCTTTTAATCTCAATGAAGCTATTGATTTAGCAAATGTTTTAAGGGCTGGTAAGCTACCAGCTTCCGCAGATATAGTTCAAGCGGATGAGGTTGGTCCTTCACTTGGTCAAGAAGCTATTGAATCTGGTACAAATTCATTTATGATAGCTCTTGTACTTGTTTTAGTTTGGATGATGTTCTACTACGGAAAAGTTGGTTTATACTCAAATATTGCATTGATACTTAATATTGTTTTGATTTTTGGTATACTTTCTGGTTTAGGTGCCGTTTTAACACTTCCGGGAATTGCGGGAATTGTATTGACAATTGGTATTGCAGTTGATGCGAACGTTCTAATATATGAAAGGGTAAGGGAAGAGCTATATAGCGGTAAAAAGGAAAAACCTGCAATCGCTGACGGATATCAAAATGCTTTATCATCAATTTTAGATGCAAATATTACAACTGGACTAACCGCATTGATTCTTTATACATTTGGAACTGGACCTATCAAAGGATTTGCAACTACCCTTTTAATTGGTATAATAACATCTTTGTTTACTGCAATTTTTATTTCAAGATTACTAATTAATTGGGATGTAAATAAAGGTTCAAGACTTAGTTTTTCGACTCCGATAACTAAAGGTCTTTTTAGGAACTTAAATTTTGATTTTTTAAGGAATAGACAATTAACTTATTTAATTTCTGGTATAATAATTTCATCAGGAATTTTTTCTCTTTTCACAACTGGATTAGATGAGGGTATTGATTTTGTAGGAGGTAGAACTTACACTGTAAGATTTGCAAATGATGTAAATACTGAAGAAGTAAAACAATCTACTGATTTGGTTTTTGGGAGCTCAGAAATTAAAACAATTGGTAGTCCGAATCAGCTTAAAATTTCTACAAAATATAAAGTAGACGAAAATTCTGCGGCGGCAGACGAAGAAGTACAATCAAAACTTTTTGAATCCCTTAAGGATTTTCTTCCAAATGGCTATACTTATTCACAGTTTTTAGACGCTGAAAATAATGTTGGAAAAATGATGTCAGGAAAAGTTAGTCCTACAATTGCAGATGATATTAAACAATCTTCATTTTGGGCCATTTTAGGATCTTTAATAGTTGTTTTCCTATACATTTTAATAAGATTTAAAAAATGGCAATTTTCCCTTGGAGCAGTAGCTGCTGTTTTCCATGACGTTTTAATTGTACTTGGAATATTTTCATTGACTTATAAGTTTATGCCATTTAGTATGGAAATTGATCAGGCATTTATTGCTGCTATATTAACTGTTATTGGATATTCTTTAAATGACACAGTAGTTGTGTTTGATAGAATTAGAGAGTTTTTAAAAGAACACTCAACTTGGGAATTCGAAAAAACTGTCAACTCTGCTCTAAATAGTACTCTTTCAAGAACACTTAATACATCCTTTACTACCCTAGTTGTTTTATTAGCGATGTTTACATTTGGTGCAGATTCTCTAAGAGGCTTATTGTTTGCTTTAATTGTTGGGGTTTTAGTAGGAACTTATTCTTCAGTTTTTGTTGCTACTCCTATAATGAAGGATACCTTAAAAAAATACAGAGACTAATTAATTGTAGTTTATTTTAGATATTTTTTGTCAACATAAAATGTTCCAAAAGGAATTAGTGAGGCAATACCTATTATAAAAAATTCTAAATTATTCCATTTATATTTTTTCTTTCCATAAATGGATAAAATTATATAAGCCATAAACAAAACTCCATGAGGCATTCCTAATAACTTTACATAGGTGGGGTCATCTGCTAAATATTTAATTGGTACTGCTATAAAAAGTAACAAAATATAAGATATGCCTTCAAGAAATGCAATTAGCCTGAATAATTTCATTATTATGTATTGACTTTTTTTCTAAACATAAGATATAAGCCTATTATAATGAAAGGAATACTAAGAGTTTGACCGGTATTCATACCAAATATCCAGTCTTCTCTTCCATTAACCTGAGCTTGTTTAAAGAACTCAACAATGAAACGACTTGACCATAAAAGCACAAAGAAAAAACCAAATAAATATCCAGTTTTTTTGATTTTTTCTGTTCTCCAGTAAATATGAGCAACTATAAAAAAGATAACTATATAGCTGAATGCTTCGTACAATTGAGCAGGATGACGAGCAAAGTCTTCTCCCAATTTTGAGAACACAACTCCAAATGAACTTTCAGTTTCCTTTCCAACAATTTCTGAATTAAAGAAATTACCAATTCTAATAAATGCCCCACCAATAGCAACAGGAATTAATATTCTATCTAAAATCCAAAGCACAGATTTTTTTAAAACCCTAGAGTTATATAAAAACATTGCGGTAATTATTCCTATTGCTGCTCCATGACTAGCTAAACCTCGAAAACCTGTAAATTCAAATGATGGATTAAATCTAAATGGTAAAAATACGCTGAAAAAATCTTGTTCAAAGAGCTCAAATTGATAAAAGATTACGTGCCCAAGCCTTGCACCAATCATTGTTCCTAAAATTGTATATACAAAGAGCGAGTCTAGTTTTTCCATAGATAGTCCCTCTTTCTTATATATAATTTGCATTATGTAGAATCCAAGAATAAAGGCTAGCATCCACATTAAACTGTAATAGTAAATTGTAAATTTTCCAAAAATTGAAATTCCTTCAGATGAAGGATCCCAAAAAAACTGTAACATTTCCATAATTTATTTTCTTTTAAATTTTTCAGGAACAGGATCATACCCTGATTTACCCCATGGGTGACAACTTAAAATTCTTCTTACCATTAGATATGAGCCAAAAAATAGTCCATGCTTTTGAAGTGCTTCTATCGAATATTGTGAGCAAGTAGGTTGATATCTACAGGTGGCTGGCAAATAAGGTGATATAGCATTTTGATAAAACTTTATCATTAATATAAATGGATATATTAAAAATTTCATGTTCTAATCAATAGTATATGATGAATCTTTATCATTGTCATTAATAGATATTCCATTTTCTTTTAATAGGTCTCTAATTTTATCACTTAAACTATAATCTTTGTTTGCTCTTGCGTCATTTCTTAATTCTAAAATTATATTCATTACTTTATCAAGCTTCTCGTTTTGATTGAGTGATATTTCATTTTTTTGCAGACCCATAATATCAAAAACAAATGAGTTAATTAATTTTGATAATTCTGTACACCCTTCTTTTGAAAGCTCAGCTTTGCCAATATTTACTTTATTTATGAATTTTACAACTTCAAAAATATTGGCTATTAAAATAGGGGTGTTAAAGTCATCATCTAATGCAGTATAACAGGAATTAGCCCATTTTTTAATATCAAAATCAGTTTGTTTACTAAAATTTTTATGACACTCTAATATATTAATTGCGTCTATAATTTTATTAAATCCTTTTTCAGAAGCAACAAGGGCATCATTACTTAAATCTAGTACACTTCTGTAATGCGCTTGAAGCATGAAAAACTTTACAGACGAACCGGAGAATGTTTTAGATAGAAAAGGAGATCCTGATGAGAAAATTTCATCAGGTAGAATATTGTTTCCAGTTGATTTTGACATTTTTTGCCCATTTAGAGTAAGCATGTTTGCATGCATCCAATAGTTTGCGGCATTTGTTCCAAAGCAAGCATTTGATTGAGCAATTTCACATTCATGATGAGGAAATTTTAAGTCCATACCACCTCCGTGAATATCAAATTTTTCACCAAGATATTTATTACTCATAGCAGTGCATTCTAAATGCCAGCCAGGGAAACCATTACTCCATGGAGATTCCCATTTCATTATATGCTTAGGTTCTGCCTTTTTCCAAAGAGCAAAATCTTGTGGATTCTTTTTATCAGATTGTCCGTCCAATGCTCTGGTATTGTGAATTAAATCTTCAATTTTACGTTTGCTTAAAATACCATAATCATTCAGTTTATTGTATTTAATAACATCAAAATATACAGATCCGTTTACCTCATAGGCAATATCTTTTTTTATTAATTTTTCAATTAATTTTATTTGTTCTATAATATGACCGGTGGCAGTTGGTTCAATACTTGGAGGTAGAAGATTAAATTTTCTGGTAGTACCATGAAAATCATAAGTATATTTTTGAACCACTTCCATTGGTTCTAAGTTTTCAATTCTTGCCTTTTTACTTATTCTATCCTCCCCATGGTCTTCATCATTTTCTAAGTGTCCAACATCAGTGATATTTCTTACATATCTAACTTTATAACCAATATGGCTTAAATATCTAAAAATTATATCAAAAGAAGTAAAAGTTCTTAGGTTCCCTAGATGTACATTACTATAGACAGTTGGCCCACATACATACATTCCAACATAATCTTTAGAGATAGGAGAAAAAGACTCTTTTTTACCAGATAGGCTGTTGTAAATTTTTAACTTATGACTGGCAATAGATTGCATGTAATAAAATTACATTTTAAATTCCATTGAAAGAAGTATCTAGTTGAATATATTTTAAGAATTCATCTTTGGTAGCACTATCATATTTGAATTTCCCTCCAAATTCACTTGTTACTGTGCTAGAAGAAACATCTTTTATTCCTCTAGAGTTTACACATAAATGTTTAGCATCAATTACACATGCTACATCGTCTGTACCAAGTGCTTCTTGTAGTTCCTTAACTATTTGTTTTGTAAGTCTTTCTTGAACTTGTGGTCTTTTCGCATAATACTCAACTATTCTATTCATTTTGGATAATCCGATTACACTACCGCTGGAAATATATGCAATATGTGCTTTTCCTACAATCGGTAAAAAATGATGCTCACAAGTTGAGTAAAGAGTAATATCTTTTTCAACAAGCATCTCACTGTAATTATATTTATTGTCAAATGTAGCTGCATTTGGTTTATTTTTTGGGTTTAAACCGCAAAACAGTTCATTAACATAAGATTTGGCTATTCTTTTAGGTGTTCCTCTTAGACTATCATCAGTTAAATCTAATCCTAAAGTTTGCATAATTTCTCTTACATGCTCTTGGATTATTGAAATCTTTTCTTCATCAGATTTATCAAACGCATCTTCTCTAATAGGTGTAAAATCAGATGTTGAAATATGATCATCTCCGATTTCATCATCACTTAATTGAATTTTTTCATTTATCCTCATAACTATATTTTTAATATAAATGTGTGTTTACAATTATCATGCCTAATATAAAGAACATTTTTAAAGAAAAAAATCCTTTAGGGGTTATTCAATATTTATAATTAAAAAAAATAAATTAAATTAGCTTTTTACAGATTTGATTCATGAAGTTAAAGTATCCATTATTATTAATATTTTTTTCATGTTCATTTATTTTTTCTCAATCTTCCATACATAATTCATGGATAACTGATTTAAATGAAAATGTTAATCCAAAGTTGACTAATCAGGAGATAGGTTTTATCAAAAGTGCTTATGGTGATGCAACATTCAAAAAAATTATTAGTATTAAAGCTCTTGAGAAAAATATTAAAGATATTTTAAGAAATAGAGTTCAATTTTTAAATAAAAAATTCATCCTTGGTGAAAATATCCCAAAGTTAAGTTCTATTTCCAATGGTAGCACACCTACAGTATTTAATCAAAAAAGATTCAATCCTCTTCTTTATGATATTGATTTTGAATCTTCTGAAAACCAGATTTATAGAGTTGATGGTACAGATTTTATAATTAATATAATTCCAAAAAAATTAAGATGATATTTCGCTTTAAATTGTTTTTTTGGTTATTGTTTTTCATTCCAACAATATTCTTTTCCCAAGAAATTTTAATTAGCGATGGTGGTACAGTTAATACCTGTTCAGGGACATTTTATGATTCTGGTGGTCCAACAGGAGTTTATGGTGCAAATGAAGATTATACAATTACGATTTGTCCTGAAAATGATGCTCAAGTTGTTGAATTAGATTTTCAGTCATTTACAACTCAACCAGTTCAAAACGGAAATGGAGATGGTTTGATTATTTATAATGGAAATAGTACTTCTGCAGCTGAATTTGGAATGTTTTCTGGAACTAGTGCTTCATCAAGTCCTGGTTTTATTGTGGCGGATAATCCTAGTGGATGCTTAACAATTCAATTTTTTAGCAATGGAGCAGCGCAAGCTAGTGGTTGGGAAGCAACAATTAGTTGTTTTGAACCATGCCAGGATGTTACTGCTACAATTGATTCTAATCCTGGAGTTAATGTTGATGGTTCTATCGAAGTGGATTTAGATGAAAGCATCGATTTTATTGGAATTGGAGGTTTTTCAAACGGAAACTCAAATAATGCAGTATATGAATGGAATTTTGATGACGGAAATGTTGCTTTTGGAGAAAATGTTCAACATTCGTTTTCAAATGCAGGTTTATATAATGTAACATTATTAATCACTGACTATAATGATTGTACTTCAAATATAGCCGAAGTTCAGGTTATTGTTGGAGCAACCACTCCTGGAAATCCTTATGTTAGCGCTGGGGATGATATTACATTAGAATGTCCTGAAACGGTTCAATTAAGTGCAGATTTTTTGGAAATAGGAGAAACTAATCTTTATGAAGTCAATGAAATTGCTTTTGTTCCACCTTTTCCATTTCAAGGACTATCAAATTCTGTAAATACAAATATTGATGACGCTTGGGATTCTCCTCAAGCATTACCTTTTGATTTTTGTTTTTTCGGAAATTTAGAACAACAATTTCAAGTTGGATCAAATGGATTAGTAAGATTTGATGTTAGTGCTGGAGATGCTACCAATGCCTGGCAGTTTTCGAACAGTGATAATATACCTACTAACACTCCAGATGCAATCGGAGAAGGAAATATTTTTTCACCAGTTCATGATATTAATCCTGCCTCCTCAGACGGAGAAGAAATTAGGTGGGAAATTCTTGGTGAATACCCAAATAGAGTTCTTGCAGTTAGTTTTTATAATGTTGAAATGTATGGGTGTGGTGATTTGCTTGCAACCCATATGATTGTAATGTATGAGACAACAAATGTTATAGATATCTACATACAAAATAAGCCCACATGTAATACTTGGCAAGGAGGAGTAGCAGCTGTTGGAATCCAGAATGATGCAGGAACACAAGGATATGTTCCTCCTGGAAGAAATAGTTCTGATAGTCCATGGACTACTGAAGAAGAGGCTTGGAGATTTACTCCTGTTGGAGATAGTGTTTTAGAATTTGAGTGGTTAAACTCAGATGGTGAAATAATCTCAACAGAACCAAATTTTGATGTTTTACCTACTGAAACAGTTTCATATACTGCCAGAGTAACTTATACTACTTGTACAGGAAATCCGATTATTGTTGAGGACGAAATTATTATCAATGTTGATGAACCTCCTTTTAATGTTGAATCAATTGTAGAAATTGAAGAAGATGATACCATTGTTATCATTGAAGGAGATAATATAGAATTATGTAGTACAAGTTTACCAATAACTATTAATAGTCAATATCAATCTGATTCAGCAACATATGAATGGTATCTTGATGGAGTTTCTCTTAGTCAAAATGGCTCTTATATAATTATTGATAGCGCTGAAACAGGAATTTATACAGTTGAAGTTTTTGATTTAGACTGTCTTGTCTCTGACGACATTAGAATAAATTTTGGTGATCCTAATGACTCATCGTTTGAGTTAACGGCTACATGTGATGGAGCAACAGCAACCATTACTGGATTGGAAGGAGGTACATTTGCTTTTGCTGATGCACCAACTGACGGAGCAGTCATCGACCCATCTAGTGGTACAATCACAGGTGGTTCTTACGGTTCAACTTAT